>SCPO01001255.1_pt1 | contig 63253 bp, 41 predicted proteins | sample 6106821 | NCBI WGS metagenome assembly SCPO01 (sample SAMN10720448, study PRJNA508395) | human gut metagenome | isolation source: Participant 2 stool, 0 month | host: Homo sapiens | collected 2017
CATCAGGTTGTCCAGTATGATGGTGATCATGTCCGCGTCATAGAAGATTTCCGTATCTTCCGTTTCGATATGAATATGATAATTTACTTTGTTATTGGGATTCAGCTCTTTGTAACGCAATCCCACTTCCTGTACCAATTGTCCCAGATCTCCCTTGGCTACAGATAATTTACGGTTCTGGGTCTCGGTCTTGCGGAATTCCAGTATGCGGTTTATCAGATTCAGCAGACGGGTGGCGCTATCATGAATGATGCTGATTTTGTTGGCGTGTTTGGGAGATAAGGTGGCATCACTCAACAGGTCTTCCAATGGACCTAGAATCAGCGTGAGCGGAGTACGCAGTTCATGGGTGATGTTGGTGTAGAAGCGCAGGCGTTCTTCATTCAGTTCTTGTTTGTTCAGACTTTGCTTGCGCTCCACTTCCAGTGAACTCTCTAAGTCCAGTTTACGTTTATAAAAACGGAGCAATGCATATAATGCGAAGATAAACAATATGACATAACCCAATTTGGCATACCAGGTAAGCCAAAGGGGAGGAGCAATTACCACTGTCAGTTGTGCTGCATTCTCGTTCCATTCCTGATTGCGAAATCGGGTTTTCACTTTAAACACATAGTTGCCGTGCGGTATGTTACGGAAGGTGACCTGATTATCTCCTTGGGTGCTGTACCATGCATTCTCAAGTCCTTCCAGCATATATGAAAATTCTACTTGTGAACTTTGTGTATAATCCAACACATTGAAAGATATGTTGAAAGTGTTTTGATTATAAGGTAGCTCAACAATTCTGTTACTGATTGGAACCGGTAACCGGGTATCCCTGCTTTCTGTCTGTTTATTATAGATAAAGAATTGGGTGATGGTAACAGGGGAAACTTCGCGTGGTGATGATAGTTCACGCGGATTGAAATAACATGCCCCGTTTTGGGAGCCGAAAAACAGAGTACCGTCTGGAGTGATGCAAGTGGAACCATCCATGAAATCACCCATAGGTATACCGTCATGATAATTATAATTGTAGAATCTTTTGTTTTTTTCATCTAGACGAGAAATGCCACCATTGGTGCTTATCCATATATAGCCGTCATGGTCTTCCTGTATGGCACGTACCTGTGTGTTTTCCAAACCTTCCTTTGCACCGAATGACACAAAGATATTAGGTTGACTTACATCTTTAAAAATAATAATACCTTCCCGGGTGGCAACAAGAATGCGTTTGCGAGAATCTTCCATCATATAATTCACGGCATTGGATGGAAATGAATGGTCTGTTGTGAAATTATAAAGCTTTTTATCATCTTCATCAAACACCACTACTCCTTTGCCGAATGTTCCTACCCATAATTTTCCGTTTTTGTCCCGTATGATACCGTGTACCATAATATCGGGTAACTGGGCGTTTAATTCTTTCTCGTACGACAATTGGTTATTAAAATAAGAATAAATTCCCGTTTGGGTACCTATCCATATCTTGCCGTTTATATCCTCACTGAAGGAGCAGATATCGAGGAACTCCGAGCCTTTATCTCCTATCCGGGTGATACGTCCGTCTTTGGGAGTATAAAGCAATATGCCATTTTTATAAGTGCCTAGCCACAGTCGTTCTTGTTTGTCTTGGTAAATCACATTGATATGTGTTTGTGGGTGCAGCCGGCATTCGTGTAAAGAGAAGTTTTTTGTTTTCTTTCCTTTTTCATAAATTCCTAATTCACCTTCTCCTCCCAGCCATATTTGGTGATTATCTGCCCATAATCCCCATACTTGTTTATTATTGATCTTACCTTGTTTTTCAATAGTATAGGCAATGGTGTTGAATAATGGCTGTGCATAACTGATAAAATCCACTCCACCGCGGTAGTTGCCAATCCAAATATTTCCGAATGAATCTTGTATGATGCTTCGTGCATTGGGTCCGGATAATCCATGGTTGTCATTTGTTACCGTAATATTGGAGAATGTAATTTTTTCTGGAGATATAAATGTATTTTCCCTGAGATTGAGAATACTCACTCCTCCCATGTTGGTACATATCCATAGAGTGCCGTCTTTCATTTGTTTGATATCAAGAATCTGATCTGATAATAATGAGTTTTCATTTCCTTCTATGTGTTTGAATGTGATGAATTTTTCGCTTTGCGGATTGAAAAGTGCCAGACCGTTGTTGGTGCCTACCCATACGTTCTTATTCTTGTCTATGCATAGAGCGCGTACTTCATTATCGGGAATGCTATAAGGATTATTGGGGTCATGCTGATAATTTTTTGCAGTACGGTCTTTAAGGGATACAATGCTTAATCCTCTGAGATGATGGCCAATGTACAAATTGCCGTTACCGTCCTCTTTTGATACCCAGTTATTACCTTCCAGACCTTTTACATTCTTAGAAGAATAGGGGGTAAATAATTTGGTTTTCCGATCATAGTAATCAACTCCGAAATGATAATGTGTGATCCATAAGCCGCTGTCGGCAGCAACAGATAAGTCTGTGATATCATTACTGAGCATATAATTGCTCGTGGCAGGAATGCGTGATATGGTTTCTGTTTCATAATCAAAATAACAAAGTCCATCTCGTTGTGTGCCTATCCAGACTTTGTTTTCATAGGGGTCTGCAAGTACGACATTCAGTTCGTTACCACTCAATCCTGAATTATTCTTGGTATAGATGTTGAATTGACGTCCATCAAACCTGTTAAGACCAGATTCGGTTGCTATCCATAAGTAACCCTTTTTATCTTGAGTAACACTGACTACATAATTGCTGGACATACCGTCTTCCACTCCCAGGCGTTTGATAACATAAGGTTGTGCAGATGCATGGAACAGATAAATAAGACTTAATAATAATGAGATTGAAAATGAATATGTGTGTTTCATATAAAGGTACTTTTATGAGTACAAATATATAGTATTTTCTAAAATATTTCTGTTAATGTACATGACATATTCAGTATACGACAACTAAAAACTCGTTATGAACGATTTTTATATCCTTCTTGCTCAGTTTTTCTCTACTTGTCTTTTACAATATTTTTATATTTGTCTCGGGAAAATAAAACAGATTAAAAATTCTAATGCTTATGAAAACATAGACTTAGGTTCTTTGCAGGTTTGGTCCGGATGCCTTTATATACAATTCGGAGTTAGGAATGAGAGTTTATTACCTTAATTAAATCTAATTATCCTCAAATCCGCAACTAAGCCCTTGAACGTCCTTATTGCGTTTACACGTCCTCTCATTACTGAATTTGCAGATAATTTGAACTTGAAGCACCCACTTCTGCCTACAATATCCCCTTACCCCACAATGTGACTTGAGGCAATACACAATATCATTCCATAAGTTGTAGGCATTATCCAAAATCAGTCTGGAAAACATCTGCGTAAGCATTATTACAGGTATAGATGTTCAGCACATACCGCCTTGATGTCCTGATCCACTTGGCTGGTACAGAGATAAACCTGAAGACAAACGCTTTTATGCGACTTGTTGCATTGAGCCCGAACTTTACGTCAAGTCTTTGAATAATGGCCTTGTAAAAGTTACGGATAAGTGCTGTAAGAAGAAGGAACACTGTGTTCTCTGCCATGAAGGATTTGGGCAATCAGTCCCACCCGAAACCATTGTTCATATCATCGAAGATACGTTCCTTTCCTCCACGAAGGTTATAGAACTCGACAATTTCTCTTACGGAAGAATCATAGTCGTTAGTCAGGATACAACGGTATGTGTATTCTCCTTCCCAAAAATCCTGCACACCATCCATCCGTTTCTGTCTTTGAATCACAAGTCGATATGCCTTACCTTTCCACTTCTCAACAAGGATAGAGTTCAATTCAAACTCAATGCCATTGATTTCCTCAGTTTTCCAGCCTTTGAGAGCAAAGGTGTCATTGTAGATCGAACTGCAGCGGTTAGCACGGATATAGAAGGACTTGCAGTGTTTTTCTATTTCCTCCACGATTTCCTCGGAACATGATCCACAATCAGCTCTGAAGCGATTGATAGTGAGCCCATTCTGTTCAAATCTCGCAAAGAACCTCTTCAGCGTGTCCTTCTGATGGAAACGAACATTTGTGTTACCATCGCTATTCTCTATACCGACTATCAAATCGCCAATAACCGCCACGCCAGGGCGATAACCAAGGAACTTCTTGTATGTAGGCTTTGCATCATACTTCTCTGTCTCTATGAACTGATGGTCGAAATCAACATCATACATCTCACCCTCTTTCAGTTGGCCAGATGCAAATATACAATTGAGCAATAAAGTATTGAGAGTGTCAGCCGTATTGAAATCGTAGGTCTTGCCCATATCTGATGTGTATGAAATGTTTTCTTGCGTCAACTCCTTTATCGCCCTGAGGATAGTATCAGAGCTACAAGTGCGAAGTGTCGGATGAAGCGAGAGGTGGTTCATCAAATGAGTAGTGACATCCTCAATACATGAACCGCTACAGAAGTAGATACTCATGAGAGAACGGATGATTTCGCTGTACTGATAACCGAACGATCTACACCTTAGACCGAGGGTTGAGTCGATTACAGATGATAATGTGGAGTCAAATTGCTCCATGATTGAAAATAATCCCCCAAAAGGAGTGAGTCTCTCAGATTTAATCTTGTCTATCGTCGGATTCTCTTGTTTTTGCAACACTAAGATAAGTGAAAAACATGGAAAATCCTGAGCAACTTTTGTTGCTCAGGTACTTAAAAGTTTAATTTATAATAGTGTTGCGGAATTAAGGATTATAAAAGAAAGACGATGAAAGAAAATTCGTTTAAAAGAAATCGAAAGGCTATGATGGCTTTGCTGCTTTGCACAGGTTTCATTGTAACTCAGCCAATCAGTGTTATGGCTGAAGAGATTATGATTTTTGCTCAAACTGCTCAGCAACAAAAACAATCCGTTTCAGGAGTTATTAAAGATGCTACGGGGGAACCTGTAATTGGTGCTAGTGTGCTAGAGAAGGGGACTACGAATGGTACAATTACCGATTTTGATGGTAGATTTACGTTGAATGTAATTCCTGGCACTACACTAATAATCTCTTATATTGGTTATAAGACGGTAGAAATGAAAACTGTAGCAGGACAACCAATAAATTTAACATTGACTGAGGACAGCGAAATGTTGGAAGAAGTGGTAGTGGTAGGGTACGGTACAATGCGTAAGAAAGACTTGACAGGTTCGGTAGTACAAATTAACCCTTCCAAGATTGCTGATCAAAATCCGACTTCTGTTCAAGATGTTTTGCGCGGTACACCAGGATTGCAAATAGGTTATGATGCATCGGCTAAAGGTAGTGATGCTTCTATTTTGCTACGTGGACAGAATTCTTTAGGTACCAATGCAAGCCCAATGATTGTATTGGACGGTATGGCTTTTTATGGTGAACTTTCTGAAATTAATCCTGATGATATTGCACAAATTGATGTGTTGAAGGATGCTTCTTCTGCTGCTATTTATGGTGCTAAGGCTGCTGCCGGTGTCATTATTATCACGACAAAGAAAGGTAAGGAGGGTAAGCCGGTTATTAATGTAGGTGCTAATCTTTCGGTTTCTAGAAAATCAGATTATCGCGATTATTTTGATGCGGCTGGTTATTTGAAATTTCATCAGGACTGGCGTAAAATGTATTATACGTATGGACAGGGTGAGGATGGTTTGTATGACTACTATCAAGCAAAAGATGGTAGTGGTAATTTGTTATATCCAGCTGGTTATTATGATGACCCCCGTACCTTGACAGAAGGAGAACAGAAAGCATGGGCCTCCAATATAGGTGTCAGTGGTATTGGTCTTAGTGAAGGTGAATCCATGCTTGGTCTGTTTGCCCGTCGTTTAGAATTCAATAATTCTCCGATGATGATGGAAAATTTTTTGAATGGTCGTATGGTTGATTGGAATGATGCCACTTTCCGCACTGGTTTCAATCAAGATTATAATGCAAGTATTTCGGGAGCTACTGAACGTGTGAATTATTACTTTTCATTAGGTTACATTAATAATGAAGGAGCTGTACAGGGTAATGAATACAATGCTTTCCGTTCTAACATGAAAATCAATGCGAAGATTACAGATTGGTTGGAGGTAGGAGCGAATGTTAATTTCCAGGACCGTTCGGATGGAGATATTCAAGTATCTCTTGGAAGTAATTATTGGGATAATAATATGTTGCGTAATTCTCCATATGCTTCCATGTATGATAACAATGGTAATTATGAGCAATATCCTATGTCTGGTTTGCCTACCAATGGTGGGTACAATTACTACTTTGATCGTCAGTATTACGATTTGGAAAAGGGGTATACCGTATTAAATACTATTTTTAATGCAAAAATTACTTTGCCAGCAGGTTTTTCTTATCAATTCAATATTGCTCCTCGTTATCAGTGGTTCTATGACCGTTATTGGATGTCTGCTGATTTGCCTAATGCATCTGCTGCTGATCGAGGTGTGAATCGTGGCTGGTCGAAAAATTTTGATTGGAATTTGAACAACACCATTACATGGGACAAGATATTTGGCGAGCATCATTTCACCGCAATCTTAGTACAAGAGGCTGAAGAACACCGATATTGGAGTGATAATGTTAATGCACGTAACATCACGCCGAGTGATGCTCTAGGTTTCCATTATACGCAAGGGGCTAACAAGACTCAGAGTGGCTTTAGTACTAATGATACTCATTATACTGCTGCTTCCTATTTGGGGCGTTTATTCTATAGCTTCAAGGATCGTTATATGTTTACAGGAACATTCCGTCGTGACGGTTACTCCGGTTTCGGTTCTAATAATCCTTGGGGTAACTTTGGATCTGTTGGGCTTAGCTGGGTATTCTCTGAAGAAAACTTTATGTCTGATGCTCACGATTGGATGGATATGGGTAAGTTGCGTTTGTCTTGGGGAACTAATGGTAACCGTGAATTTGGAGATGTTTACTCTACGTTGTCTAATTTGTCACTGGCAGGTGGAAGTATGGTATATTACCAAAATGGTAACTCGAACGTTGTCAATCCACTTTATATGAGTCGTTTGGCTGCACCTAATTTAGAATGGGAAAAGACTAAAGCGTGGAATATCGGTTTGGATTTTTCATTTTTGAATGGAAGACTTACTGCTAACATGGATTATTATTTGAAGAAAACAACAGACATGATAATGAGCCAGCGTTTGCCGAGTTTTTCTGGTTTCGGTTCCATCATGGCCAATTTGGGTGAAGTACAGAACCAAGGCTTTGAAATCGCTTTGAATTCTACAAATATTCAAAATCGGAATTTTATATGGAATACTTCCGTAGGATTTTCTATTAATAAGAATAAAATTAACCATATCTACTATGATTATGACGAGAATGGTGTAGAGAAGGATGATACCTCCAATGGTTGGTTCATCGGTCAGGCAATCGGTACTATATGGTATTATGAAACCGATGGAGTTTGGCAGAATACTCCTGAAGACATTGCTTCTGCTGCTTTGGTAGGGCAGAAACCGGGTGATCCGAAAGTGGTGAATCACTATACTGAAGATGACCGGATTTTAGAAGATGGTACTCGCATACCTGTCTACAATGATAATGATAAGGTTTATCAAGGGACTACAGCTCCTCCTGTTTACTGGAATTTACGTAACGATTTCACTTTGTGGAAGGATTTGACTCTTTCTGTTTCATTATACTCTTATATGGGACACAAGAGCCGTGCTGGTTATTGGTTGAATCAGGAGAACGGAGGGTCACAGGTAACTAACGGCTTTAATGTGGCAGCTCGTAAATATTGGACTCCTGATAATCCGACTAATGATTATTGTCGTTTGAATGCTGCAGGTCCCAATACGGGGCTGGCTAATGGTGTAGATAAAGTTTACAACCGTAGTTTCGTTCGTTTGGATGACATAACTTTGGGTTATACTTTGCCACAGAAATGGACTAGGAAATTTATGATAGACCGCATCCGTCTTACTGCAAGCTGTAAAAACGTCTGTACTTTTGATAATTGGGAATATGGTGATCCCGAAACTGGCGGATTGGCTACACGCACTTTTAACTTTGGTATTAATGTAACACTCTAATTTCTGAAAAATATTATGAAAACAAGCAATACGATATTTACAAAAGCATGTATGGTACTGGCTGCGACCGCTTTGGTGAACGTTGGCTGTACGGATGATTTTTTGAAACAGGACCCTTTGTCGTTTTACAATCCCGAAAATACTTACACAACAGAATCTGGTTTGCAATCAGCCTTGGCTATGTGTGATTATGGCTTGAAAGAAATGCTGATGGACGGAAATGGTAACGTGATGCCTATGGCTTCCCTTTATTTCATGACAGATATTGGTCTGTATGGGAAAACCGATGCGGGCGATATGCAAGATGATTTTGCCAATAAGATAACTCCGACATCCGGTATGAAAGGTGGTGGGGATGAGAATGCTATGTCACGTTTCTGGGACCGCACATGGAATAGTGTGACTTTGCAAATACTATTATCTCCAATGTAGGTAAAGTAGAAGGGTTGGATCCCACTTTGCGCGATGAGTATTTAGGACGTGCTTACTTTCATCGCGCCTATGCCTACTATCACGGTGTATTATTGTTTGGCGATATACCTTTAATTACGAAGCTGATTGAAGTACCTAAACAAAACTATAAATCCACGAGTAAAGAGGCAATCTTCCAAATGTTGGTGCATGATTTGGAATTCGCTGTAAAACATGTGTCTCCACAGAAAGAGATCGGTTATATAGGTACTGTCAACCAAGAAGCATGTAAGCAATTGCTTATCAAGTGTTATTTAGTTGTAGGTGAATATCAGAAAGCTGAACAATTAGCTACCGATTTGATTAACAATCATGGTTTGGCTTTAATGAATGCTCCGTTTGGAACGAATGTTTCTTCTGGTAATCCGGAAACATGGCCGGTAGAACGTAATGTAATTTGGGATTTGCATCGTGGAGTAAATATAACTGATGCTTCTAATACGGAAATGATTATGCCTATTTTGAATTATTATGCTGAAGGTTTCATTTCCTATCCGCAGATGCGAGCTATGTGTGTGCATTGGAGTAATGGTATTATCCGTGATCCTCATAACTTAGGATCTCCAACTTATAATTATGCACGTACTGCTGGGGAATATGATGCGAAATTAGATTGGGTACGCGCTATGGGACGTGGTATTGGTTGTTTCCGCACTTCTTATCATTATAATCAGACCATTTGGAATTATGATGGTGAAACAGATTGGCAGGATATGCGTCATAATCGAGAAATAGGTAATTGGATGGAAATGACGGATCTTAAATACAATAATCCAAATTCTGCTTATTATGGGAAAAACATGATGCTTTATGCACCAGAAGATTATTATGATCCGGAATCAGGTGATTTGTTGGTGAGAAAAGGGGATTTGCTTTGTTCTGATACTATTCGTAGTTGGTTCCCGACTCCATTGTACAAAGTATATATACTTGATCAAAATGCTGAAGAAAATATGGGGGCTAATCAGTTTAATGGAGCAACCAAGGGCAATAGTGTGTCTAATGGTAATCTATACTTGTTCCGTTTGGCAGAAACTTACTTACTTCGCGCTGAGGCTAAGTTCTACCAAGGTAACCCGATTGGCGCTGCAGAGGATGTGAACGTAGTTCGTCGTCGTGCTAATGCCAAAAAGATGTTTACTACTGTAACTATCGGTGACATTGCTGATGAACGTGCTCGGGAATTGTATTTGGAAGAATGGAGACAGCCTGAATTGACTCGTATTTCTTGGTGTCTTGCTCGCAGTGGTCAGCCGGATGAATGGGGAGAAACTTATAATCTGTCTACTTGGGATAAGCAGAGTGGTACGGATTTGAATGGAGGAAGCTATTGGTATAAGCGTACTACGCGCTACAACATTTTCAATCATGGGCCTATTGTTTCCAACAAGGAATTGAATTATCAAGTAGATAAGCGTAATCTGTTTTGGCCGATTCCCAACTCGGCTATTACTGCTAATACAGGTGCGCGGTTGCGGCAAAATTATGGATATGACGGCTATGATGAAGCGATTCCGATGTTTACTAATTGGGAAGAAGCAGTGGCTGATGAAGAATTGACAAAATAATGATAGTTTTCAACAGGCGTTGTTGATACTGATAAAGCAAGTCTGATTAACTTGCGAATTAGATTATAGGAGGACTACGGCTTGAAGTGATTTTAACCCGTAGTCCGTTTTTTTAGACCTTTTAGGTAGAGGAATATAAAATTCGGAATTCATTATAGAAAAATCGTTCATGCTTAATTTTTCTACTACTCTTGATTATTTTTTAGCCTTTTTTATTCTTTTAAAGCTTTAAGTTTGCAACGTGAAAAATAGATAAAACGAACTTTAAGTATAATGCTTATGAGGAATAAATCTGCCCCCGATTAATATTGGGAATGTGACAAAATTTAGCCCAAGGAGTTTCTAATCATAACTCTATTCGGATAATATTATTACCTATAATCTAATTTAATAAGAAAAACGATGAAATCAAACTCGTTCTTAAAAAATCGAAAGGCTTTGACAGCCTTATTGCTTTGCACAGGTTTCGTTGCGACTCAGCCGTTCAGTGTGATGGCCGAAGAAATTGTAACTGCCGTACAAACTGTCCAGCAACAGAAACAATCCGTATCAGGTACGATTAAAGATCCGGTAGGGGAACCGGTTATTGGTGCCAGTATTTTAGAGAAAGGTACTACCAATGGTACAATTACTGATTTCGATGGTAATTTTACATTGAATGTGGCTCCAGGAGCTACATTGGTTATTTCTTATATAGGATATAAGAATCAAGAGATGAAAGTTATTCCGGGAAAATCACTTAACATTATTTTGCAAGAGGATACAGAAACGTTGGAGGAAGTGGTGGTAGTCGGTTATGGTGTGCAGAAGAAATCAGATGTGACCGGTTCTGTTACTTCAGTAGGGAAGGAGCGTCTGGGAAAACTTCCGGTGACGAATGTATTACAAGCTGTTCAAGGTGCGGCGGCAGGTGTTACTATTACACAAACATCTTCCATTCCGGGCGATGCACCGGATGCTTTGGTGCGTGGTCAGAATTCCATCAATGCTAATTCCGGGCCATATATTGTTGTGGACGGTGTGCCTATCAGCAAGTCGGGAGGTACATTGAATGATATCAATCCGAATGATATTGAATCCATGGAAATTTTGAAGGATGCTTCGGCCACTGCCATTTATGGTACAAACGGTGCGAATGGTGTTATTTTGATTACTACTAAGCGTGGTACTTCCGGCAAGCCGACTATTCGTTATAACGGATATTTCGGAGTGGAGGATTTTTCTCATAAACTAGATTTCTGTGATGGTGCGCAAATCACTCAACGTTATAGAGATTATGTGTCACAGAACCCCGGAGAAACCATGTACAATGATTATGTGAAGAATGCATACGAAGCGGAAAATCAGGCCAATGGTATAGAGAATGATTGGATTGATGCTGTATCGCAAACTGGTATCATCCAAGACCATAACGTAAGTATCGGCGGTGGGGCGGATAATGTGAAGTATTACGTTTCTGCCGACTATATGAGTCAGAAAGGTGTGTTGAAAGGGTTCAACTACAAACGTTACTCTATTCGTACGAATATTGATATGAATGTGACTGATTATATGAAGGTGGGAACTAATTCCTATATAGTATCTCATAACCGTGACGGTGGACGTGTTAACTTTCTGATGGCTGAGGCTATGTCTCCTTATGCAAAAATGTATGAAGAAGACGGCAGCTATTGCATTAATCCGATGTACAGTGAAACTTTGTTTACCAATCCGTTGATGTGGACTACTACTAATCCCGAGCGTCGTCAGTGGAATATCAATATAAACGGTTATGCCGAGATTGATTTCGGAAAGTTGATTTCTCCTCTTAAAGGATTGACCTATAAATTCAATGGTGGTTATGCATATATGCCCAAACGTTATAATAATTATGAAGGTAAGTCGGTGAATAATAAGACCGGTTATGCTGAAATAAAGAATGAAGAAACACAAAGTTATACCATAGAGAATATCCTTGCTTATAATCGTGATTTAGGAAAGCATCATTTGGATTTGACAGCTTTGTATGCCGCTTCACGTAAGAAATATCAACGTTCGCAAGCTATGGCCAGCAAATTTATTAATGACGACCAGCAGTGGCATAACATGGGTAGTGCGGAAACACCTAGCGTAGCTTCATATACCGACCTTTATACTACTGTTTCACAAATGGGACGAATTAATTATTCTTATGACAGCCGTTACTTGTTTACATTTACAGTGCGTCGGGACGGTTCTTCTGTTTTCGGTGATAATAACAAATACGGTGTATTCCCTTCTGTCGCTTTAGGTTGGAATATTGCCCGTGAATCATTTATGGAATCTTCCAGTAATTGGTTGAACACATTAAAGCTGCGTGCGTCTTATGGTAAAGCGGGTAATGAGGCCATCGGAGTATATCAGTCACGTGTGAAGATGGATTCAGGCATGTTGGCTTTAGGCGGAGCTTCGAATGCAGGTTTATGGCCCAATGATTTGATGGGGAATGCGGATCTGACTTGGGAAACCACAAAGAGTTTCAATGTCGGTCTGGACTTCGGACTTTGGAATAACCGTTTGACAGGTAATATTGATGTCTATTTCTCAAAGACCAACGATTTGCTTCTGAAACGTAATTTACCTAAAGTAACTGGTTACAATACCGTGTACTCCAATATGGGTGAAACAGCTAATAAAGGTGTGGAATTGACACTGAATTCCCGTAATATTGTTTCAGGCGATTTTACCTGGAGTTCCAATTTGGTATTTTCATGGAATAAGAATGAGATAAAAGACCTTTATGGAGACGGACAGAACGACTTGGGTAACCGTTGGTTCCTTGGACATCCGATAGGCGTGATTTATGATTATACAATGGTTGGAATCTGGCAGGAAGATGAGATAGCCCGTGGCGACCATTTGAATTGGGACCCGATTGCAGAAGCTGGTGATGTGAAGTTGGCGGATATCAGTGGCCCTGACGGAGTACCTGATGGCAAGATTGATGACAATGACCGTACCATCAAAGGGCAGACAACACCGAAATGGATTGGTGGTCTGACGAATACGTTCACTTATAAGGATTTTACATTGAGTATCTTTATCCAGACTACACAAGGATTGAAAAAGAACAATTCATTGATCGGTATGGCAGGTGATGAAATGGGACGTCGTAATACCACTACTGAAATAGGTTATTGGACTCCGGAAAACAAGAGTAACGAATGGCGTTCATTGCGTAAGAACTCAAACAAACATGGATATGGTTTCCCTTGTGATGCCAGTTATACACGTATCAAAGACATCACATTAAGTTATACTTTCCCACAGCGCATGATTCAGAAGATGGGTATCGGTGGTTTGCAGCTTTATGTGAGCGGACGTAACCTGTTTACTTTCACGGATTGGGTAGGTTGGGATCCTGAAGCTCGTCAGGTAGCTCGTGGTAATAGTTCATGGGATAGTACAAGAGGTGAAACTGTATATGACAGCAGTAACTACCCGATGACTAAGAGTTGTGTATTTGGAGTTAATTTAACATTCTAAAAAACAAAGAACTATGAAATTTAGAAATATATTATTAACAACTTTTGCTGCATCGGCATTTGTTATTGGAACTACATCATGCAGCGATAGTTTTCTGGATGAGAAAATGTACTCTAGTTATGGTCCGGAAGTATCAGATGTAAATGCGAAATTGGTAGGTCTGCACCGTCAATATGCTGCTATATGGGGAATGTCCAGTCAGCAGGGATTTGTAGGATGCTGGCAGGTAGGTACGGATGTAGGTGCTCCCGGTGACACTCAGGGGGTAGAGGTTCCTTTTTACAGATATCAGGAATTGAATGCAGAGAATGCAGGGGTAAGTTTCCTTTGGGAAAAATTATATGAGCTCATTAATAGTGCGAATCAGATTATCGCTTCACAAGCTGAAGGCGGTGATGCGGCGGCAACAGCCGAAGCCATGTTTTTTCGTGCTTATGCATACAATATGTTGGTGACATTATGGGGAGATGTACCTTTAGTGACAGAATCTACTAGTATTCCGCGTACAGATTATACCCGTAATGCGGTTGCCGAGGTGGATGGAGTCATTGATTCTGACTTGGTTTATGCCATGTCTAATCTTCCGGTAGTGGGAGCTGCCAAAAATGAAAGCCGTATAAATCAGGACATGGCAAGACAGTTGGCAGGAGAAGCCTATCTTCGGATGGGTATGCGTGATGCTTCCTATTTCAAAAAGGCGGAAGATGCGGTGACGCCTATTATAACAGGTGGTAAATATGAACTGATTTCAGCAAGATATGGTAAATATGCGGCCGAGCCGGGTGATTATTATCATGATATGTTCCGTTGGGGGAATCAGCGTCGTTCACAGGGGAATATGGAGGCTATCTGGACTTTCGAAATGGAGTATAACCGTGATGTGAATGGCGGTACAATTGACAATCCGCAACAACGTCGTAACTGGGTTCCTGCTTTCCATAAACTGGATGGTATGGTGAATGCGGATTCCATAGGCGGTCGTGGTAATGGCCGTTTGCGTATCAGCAATTTTGTGAAATACGGATTGTATGAGAAAGGTGATATCCGTAATTCTAATTATAATATCCGTCGTGTAATGTGGTATAACAAGCCCGGTTTTTCAAAAGAAGTTGGTATTGATGCTAAAGGGTTCTTGGTGGATAAAGACAAAGGTGTAAGAAATGTGACATTAAAAACGGGCGACCAGGTCATCCCTCACGAGGGAGATTCATTGAACGTATTTTATCCTCATCCCACTAAATGGGGGGCTTATGATGAAACCGATGATTTTGGTTATGCTGTAGTGAAGGACTGGCCTGTGATGCGTTTGGGAGAAACTTACTTGCTTCGTGCAGAGGCTCGTTTCCGTCAGGGGAATACACAGGGGGCGGCTGATGACATCAATGTGTTGCGCGACCGTGCCTTTAAAGACTATCGTGCGGTGGCTCCGGGTGCTGGTAAAGTAACGGCTGATCAGATTGACATTGACTTCATTTTGGATGAACGTGCCCGTGAATTGATTAGTGAGGAGAACCGTCGTATGACTTTAGTCCGGACCAATACGTTGGCCGAACGTATCAAATTGAATGGGGATGTGGAACCTGCCGCACCAAGCAATAAGGTGATTACAGGTTTTGATGCCAATATCCATACATTGCTTCCGATACCTCTCACCGAGATTCAATTGAACAAAGACGGAGATTTGAAACAGAATCCGGGTTATTGATTCTGTCGGATATAAGTAAGAAGATAGATATATAAAATATTGAAAGAGCATGAAGGGCATATCTCTTAAAGAGAGTGCCCTTATTTTATTTCCTCTAGTTTGGTAAATCCGACGTGATTTATTTCTTTAGAAAGAATAAAAAGCGGCTTTTGGCTGATTTCTGTCCTATTTTGCACGAATTATACCCCCTTTTTTATTAGCAGAATATGTATTTTTGAAGAATAAAAAACAGCTGTATCGGGTTGGAACTCGATGACAGGTAATGAATAACCCCATAAAATACTATGATGCGACTTTTATTATCTCTTTTATTGCTTTTGTCATTTTTGCAGATGAATGCACAGACTTATCCTAAAGTGATTCTTCCGGGTGATTATCCTGACCCTTCTATTATGCGTGACGGCAAGGATTACTACATGACTCATTCTCCTTTCTATTACGCTCCCGGATTCTTAATCTGGCACTCGCAGGATTTAATGAACTGGGAGCCGTTATGTCGTGTCATGCCTCAATATGAAGGCTCTGCCATGGCACCTGATTTGTTGAAATACAAAGATACTTATTATATTTATTATCCTGCCGCAGGAACCAATTGGGTGATGTGGGCGAAAGATATTCGTGGGCCGTGGAGTCTTCCCGTAGACTTGAAGGTAGGAGGAATTGACCCTGGTCATGTCGTGGATAGGGAGGGAAATCGCTATCTTTATGTGGATAAAGGGGAGGTGATCCGGTTAACAGAAGACGGACTTGCTACCGTTGGGGAGAAGAAGAAAGTATATGACGGATGGAAATATCCTGATCATTGGGATACGGAATGCATGTGTCTGGAGTCCCCGAAACTGAATGAACACAATGGCTACTATTATCTCACTTCTGCTCAAGGAGGAACCGCAGGACCCGCAACCAGCCACATGGTTGTATCAGCCCGTTCAAAAAGTGTGATCGGCCCTTGGGAGGACTCACCTTACAACCCCATTGTGCATACGTATAGCGCAACGGATAATTGGTGGTCTAAAGGTCACGGCACACTGATAGATGATGTGAACGGCAACTGGTGGATTGTTTATCATGCATATGCCAATGGCTATCATACATTAGGACGCTCCACCTTGATTGAACCGATAGAATGGACGGAAGACGGCTGGTATCGTACCGTATCTGCCGCTACCCCTGTCACTCCGGAGCAGGAAATCAAACATGGATTGGAACTGTCCGATGATTTCAAAGGTCCTCAATTGGAACTTCAGTGGACTTTTTGGAAAGAATATGCTTCCAAATCCCTGACTTTCAAGGAGGATATCTTATGGATGAAGGCCAAAGGTCGGACTCCTGCCGACGGACGGGTGTTGTTGACCACCGCTGAAGACAAAAATTACGAAACACAAGTGGAAATCCGGACAGGGAATGGAAATGTGGCCGGGCTTATCCTGTATTATAATGAAAAGGCTTATGCCGGAGTCGTTTCCGATGGAAAGAGATTCTATATTTACCGGAATGCGGAGCACAAGACGGAACTTCCCAATCGCATTGGGAAACATTTCTTTGCCAGACTGCACAATTGCGGTAACCGTCTGTCCGTCGAGGTGAGTAAAGACGGGGAAGAATGGGCTGTCCTTGCCGGTGATATGGATGTTTCTTTCTTGCATCACAATAATTATGGTGGTTTTTATGCTTTGCGTGTTGGTCTGTTTTCCGCTGGAAAAGGAAGTGCGGGTTTCAGCCGCTTCCGTTATCGGAATGCAGTTCCGCGAGAGAAAGATATGAGCGCCTATCTGATGGTCTTCCACAAAGACGAGGACCATGGACTTCACATATGGCAATCAGTCCCGACGGCTACACTTTTACCGCCTTGAACGAAGGAAAGCCCGTCATAGCCGGAGATACGATAGCTGAACAGAAAGGTATCCGCGATCCGCATATCTTCCGTGGTCCGGATGGAGCATTCTATCTGTCGATGACCGATTTGCATATTTATGCGCAGCGTGACGGATATCGTGATACAGAATGGGAACGCGATGGAAAAGAGTACGGATGGGGTAACAACCGGGGGCTGGTATTGATGAAATCTTGGGATCTGATTCACTGGAAGCGTACCAATCTGCGCTTTGACAAATTATCTGCTGCTTACAGTGAGGTAGGTTGCGCTTGGGCTCCTGAAGTGACCTATGATGATAAAAAAGGAAAGTTGATGATGTATTTCACCATGCGCTTTAAGAATGAAGCGAACAAACTTTATTATGTATATGTCAATGACGACTTTGATAAATTGGAAACTTTACCTCAGCTTCTTTTTCAATATCCCGATGAGAAGATTTCTGCTATCGATGCGGATATTACCCGTATAGGAGATAAATATCACATGTTTTACGTTTCGCACGATGGGGGCGCCGGTATCAAGCAGGCTGTTTCGGATAGGGTAAACAGTGATTACAAGTATAATGCCCGTTGGTATGATCCTGAACCCACGGCGTGCGAAGCTCCGAATTTGTGGAAACGCATTGGTGAGGATAGATGGGTGTTGATGTATGATGTGTACGGGCAGAAGGTTCATAATTTCGGATTCAGTGAAACTTCCGACTTCGTACATTTCACTCCTTTGGGACAGTTTAACCAAGGAGTGATGAGGACTACTAACTTTACTTCTCCCAAACATGGGGCAATCATTCATCTTACCCGCCAGGAAGCGGAACGCCTGGCAGAACATTGGGGGATGTCTTACGATGCTTTGCTTCCATCTGAATAAGAAACATTAAGAAACATTTTATATAAAATAATTCATGATGAGTAAACTGAGAAACAGCTTGTGTGAGTTGTGCACAGCTTTGATTTTCTTTTGCGGATGCAGCAATGAACCGTTGCAACCCATTCGTTCAGGTGAGATATGGCCTGATAACAACGGAGAGCATATCAATGCCCATGGGGGCGGAGTAATGTACCATGATGGAACATACTATTGGTTCGGTGAGAATAAATGTGATACTACCAGCAGTGCCATGGTGGGAGTAATGTGCTATTCTTCTCGGAATCTTACTGACTGGAAGAACGAAGGCGTAGCGCTTTCTGTTGTTGATAACGACAGCAGCGACATAGCGCGTGGATGTATATTGGAACGTCCTAAAGTGATATATAATGCGAAAACAGGGAAGTTTGTGATGTGGTTCCATCTGGAATTGAAAGGAAAAGGTTATGCAGCCGCCCGTGCCGGGGTAGCAGTCAGTGATACTCCTGCCGGTCCTTACCGTTTCATCCGTTCGGGACGTGTCAATGCTGGTAAGCTGCCTGTTGATATGGACGGACAGGCTGTTGCAGTGCTGGATACTCTGAATGCCAAGAATTATGAAAAATGGTGGACTCCCGAATGGACGGATGCTGTGAACAAAGGCTTGATAGTAAAGCGTGATTTGGATGGCGGACAGATGTCTCGCGATATGACTCTTTATGTAGATGAGGATGGTAAAGCCTACCATATTTACTTTTCCGAAGAAAACCTCACACTCCAAATAGCGGAATTGAGCGATGACTATCTTTCACACACAGGGAATTATGTGCGTGTGGCTCCGGCAGGACACAATGAGGCACCTGCTATCTTCAAAAAAGACGGAACCTACTGGATGATCACTTCCGGTTGTACCGGTTGGGCTCCCAATGAGGCTCGTATGTTCTCGTCTTCTTCCATCTTCGGACCGTGGTCTCAGCATCCCAACCCTTGTGTGGGACCTAAGTCGGAACTTACGTTTGGCGGACAGAGCACTTATATTCTGAAAGTGGAGGGGAAGAAAGATGCTTTTATATTTATGGCGGATATCTGGCGTCCGGAGCATCCCAGTGATGCCCGTTACATTTGGTTACCTGTTCAATTCAAGGAAGGAATTCCATACGTGGAGTGGATGGACAACTGGACACTGGATTTCTTTCAGTAATCCCTGTTGAAAATAGTCTGAAGGATGGAAAATAGTGCAATAGTCTGTTCTTGACTGATTATTGCATCCATCTTGCTCGATTTTACCCCTATGGTTGTCAATCAGATTTTTTATCTTTGCTATCGGTAAAAAGAGATAATAGGTATTAAAGATAGGTTTTTAGGAAGAAGGTTAACATACTGTGATGTGATAATAGAATTTTAGGTTAGGTTAAGTTAGAATTGAAGGCATATTTCGTGAGGAAATGTGCCTTTCTGTTTTCATTACCTTTCTAGGTTCGTATATTTGTAATGTCGAATTTGTGAAACTTAAAATAGAATATGCATGAAAAAGATTGGATTGTTTTTGTTGTTAGGTGTTTCTTCTTTCGTGGCTGGTGTCTGCTTGCCAAGGATGTCAGCAGGAAAGACGGAAGGAAGTGCCTTTGGATTCTATTGTACTGAGTGACCCTTGCATTTTGGCAGACAGGAAGACGGCTATGTATTATATGACCGGAACCGGCGGTATGCTTTGGAAAAGCAAGGATTTGAAACTTTGGGAAGGACCGTTCCATGTGGCAAAGACTGATTCCGGTTCGTGGATGGGACCGAAACCAATGATTTGGGCTGCCGAGTTACATCCGTATAAGGGCAAGTATTATTATTTTGCCACTTTCACCAATCAGGAGGTGAAGATTGATACGGTACAAGAGAATGTAATAGAGCGCCGTGCCAGTCATGTTTTGGTGAGCGATAACCCGGACGGACCTTACGTTCCGATGAAGGATTCCACTTACCTGCCTGCTGATAAACCAACCTTGGATGGGACTTTCTGGGTGGATAAGGACGGAAAGCCTTATATGGTATATTGTTATGAATGGTTGCAAGCCTTGGATGGTACGATAGAGAAAATAGAACTGAAGCCTGACTTAAGTGGAACCATAGGCGAAGGGAAATTGCTGTTCCGTGCCAGCGAATCGCCGTGGAGCCGTGAAAAAGATACGGATGGCAAGGACAAACCGAATAAAGTCACTGACGGTCCGTATCTGTTCCGTACAGGAACAGGTAGACTCGGTATGATTTGGACTAGTTGGATTTATAATGTGTACACTCAGGGAGTGGCTTATTCTGAAAGCGGAACCTTGGATGGACCATGGATACAGGAGAAAGACCCGATAACTCCTCCCAATTTCGGTCATGGGATGTTGTTTCAGACCTTGGACGGTAAATGGTTGATGTCTGTACATAGTCATAAGGATGTAAACGGACGTTATATTCGTACTCCTCGCTTGTTTGAAGTCGATTTTTCCGGAGATAAATTGGTGGTGGGAAAACCATATATTCCTTGAAAGTGCTTTATCTTTTTTCGAGAGGAAAGGTAATTACTTTTGCTTTCAATGAAAAGAGATGTGTAGAAAGAGTTGGAAGGACAGCTTTATGAGTCTGTCCCTCCAAATAAATGACCGGGTTAATCCCAACCCGGATTCTGTTTCAGTGCCCCCTGAGCCAGGTCTACCTCTTCCAAGGGGATAGCCCACAGATAGTCACGGTTGGCATTGAACTTGCGGGTTTCAATAAAAATGCTTTCTCCTTTTGCATTTACCCCGTATACTGGTTTAGTAACATCCTTTTCTGTTGTTTTATAGCTACGGGTATCAAACAGGTGCATTCCCTCGAAAGCAAATTCCAAACGACGTTCCAAACGGATAGCTTCGCGCATTTGATCTTTGGACAAGCCGGAAGGCAGAGGAGGAAGATTTACGCTGGGACGCTGACGGATTTGATTGACCGCATCATATACTTCCGTATCCGGAGCAGACAGATTTTCGTTACGAGCCTCGGCGAAGGTCAGCAGCACTTCTGCATAGCGGATATAGATAAAGTTGGTCCAGTCATAATTATTGATACCGTCATTGTCCGGATTGATATACTTTTTCATGCTATATCCTGTACGGGTATGGCTGCCATCTCCCATATTGTTCAGGTTGAAAGTCTTTCCTGCTATTTGTGACCCGTTCCACAGTACAGAGAAGCCTAGACGGGGGTCACGGTCGGCAAACGGGTCTTCCGGATTATAGAAAGGAGACTCTTTGATTGATTTGCCATCTTTGCATGGATAGGAGTCTATCAAGTCTTGAGTAGGTGATAAAGCTTCCCATCCTCCCATCATGACGGGAGCGAAGAACTGTCCTATATAACTGCCTTCATTGGAGTTTTTCGGGTTTTCTAGATATTCGCGATCAAAGATGATTTCGTTACATAACTCTGCTACAGGTTGGAACAAGTCACCATAGTTATCATACAGTCCATACACATTCATGCCCATTACTTTGCGTGCGGCGGCTTCCGCCACATCATATTTGTGTGCGTAGAAAGCAACTCTGGCTTTCAGTGCGTAGCAGGCTCCGGCACTCGGTTTTCCGTGGTCACTGTTGCTGCGGATATCGGGCAAGCTGGCTGCTGCTTTATCCAATAATCCTACTATATGATTATAAGTCTCCTCTTCAGAACTGCGTGAAGGAAGTTTCTCGTTCAGTTCCAACGGATGATCCAGCAGGGAGGCGCCACCCATATATTTTAATATGTTAGCGTATGAGAAAGCTTCGAGAAACTGTACTTCGGCTGTCAGTTGCGCTTTTTCTTTTTCATCCATCGGCACATCGCCTATATGTTCGTAAAATACCAGGCATCTGCGGATGCATTGATAGGCATTTTTCCATAATTGTAGGAAATGTGGGTTGCTGGAAGTTGCCGTACCAGCAGATAACTGTCCCTGTTCGGCTGTGACATGTACAGGAATGGCATTATCTGTGTAGCAGTCTGTCATGATAGTATGGTTTTCCGGTTCTATCAGATACAGATAAATTCCGGTTGCAAATTTCTGGGCATCTTCTGCGTTTTTCCAGAAAGATGCATCGGATAATTGGTCTTTAGGATTTCTGTCCAGAAAACTGTCATTGCAAGAGCTCAGACCAAGGCCGCATGCCAATATTAATCCTATAAAGTTATATTTTAGTCTCATAGTTGTCAGTGTTTAGAATGTTACATTCAGACCGAAGGAATAATTTCGGGTCAATGGATAATAGTTGCCGCTGATGGCTTCGGGGTCTACACCGTCGAAGCCGGAAATCATAAAGAGATTGTCGATACTGCAATACACTCTCAGACGGCTGATTCCGTATTTGGATATCAGCTGTTTGGGCAGGCTGTAACCTACTTGCAGGTTTCTCAGCTTGGCATAAGAGGCATCCTGCATCCAGAAACTGGAAGTCACGCGGTTTTTGGAGTCACTCATGGATAATCGGGGATAAGTGGCATTCGGGTTTTCCGGAGTCCAACGGTCCAGATGCTGTTCCGTTACTTTACCGCCATTGTAGAAGGCATATCTGATTTCAGCTACAGGAGCACTCTTTACATCAGCTGCACCTTGCAGCAGTGCACTTAGGTCGAAGTCTTTATATTGAACTGAAAGATTCAGACCGAAGTTGATTTTCGGGAAGTAGGAACCCAATACTTGCCGGTCTTTGCTGTCTACTACTTTGTCTCCGTTCAGGTCACGGTATTTTAAGTCACCCGGAACCGGAGTACCCATGCTCTGTGTAGGATGATTCTTGATCTCTTCTTCGTTTTGGAAGATGCCGTCGCATACGTAGCCGTAATATGCCCACAGTGGGTCGCCTACGGATTGCCCCGGTGTGTCACCGCCTTTCAAATCCATGATTTTGGTAGTTACATAGCTGAAATTGGCTCCGATAGAATAGCTCCAATCATTGATACGGTTGTTATGTCCCAGTTGCAGTTCGATACCGGTATTACGCACTACGCCGGCATTTTGCATCGGAGCGCTGACTCCCATCATGTTGGGAACTGGAAGTTGCAGTAATATGTCCCGTGTTTCCTTGCGGAACCAGTCTGCGCCCAATGTCAGTTTATTGCCCAAAAAAGCGGCGTCCACACCTACGTTCCATTGATCGGTTTTCTCCCACGTAATATCTTGGTTAGCCATCGGGTTGGAAATGGAAATACCCGGAGTCAAAGTGTTGCCGAAACTATAGTCATAACCGAACAGATAGGTGTTCTGATACGGATAATAGTTAGAACTGTTGTCCGAGTTTACGGTTTCCTGATTACCTAGCAATCCCCATGATGCACGTAGTTTCAAATTATCCACCCAATCGGCTTTGAAGAACTCTTCTTCCGAGATTCTCCATCCGATGGAGAAAGAGGGGAATGCGCCGAAGCGGTTGTTCTTGGGGAAGCGTGAAGTGCCGTCATAACGCAGGTTGGCTTCTAGCAGATAGCGGTCATCGTATGAATAATTCACGCGTCCGAAAGCTGAGCGGAGGGCGTATTCTATTTCTGTACCGTATGTTGTCTGTCCTGTCACTTCACCGGCGTTGATCTGGTCCAGTGAGTTGGAGTTGGGCAGGTTCTTACGGTAAGCTTGCAGATAGCGTGTCTGTTTATAAATTTGTGAGTAACCTAATAAGGCTCCTATTGTGTGTTTGCCGAAGGTTTTATTATAGTCCAGATAAGCTTGCAAGTTCAGTTCCATACTTTTGATGTCATATTCTGTGATGGAGTTAGTGGTTTTCTTTACCGGTGTGTCTGAACCTGCCTGATAGAATGTCATAGTATTGACGTGGGTGGGATTGTCGGTCAGGTTGAAAGTCGAGGCGGCGACTCCTCTCAGTTTCAGTCCGTCTATGATGTCCAGTTCCATTCCTACGTTACCTTGGAAATTGCTGTTTATCTCTTTGTAGGTTCCTCCTTCACGTGCATAGGCTACGGAGTTGTGCTCGTTTTTGAATAAAGCATAGTTGCCGTTGCTCAATTGGATGGGAGTAACCGGAGTCTCACGGAAAGCATAGTGCATCAGGTTGCTGATACCTGCCGCCGGAGCAGTCATATTACTGCGGTATACCGCCATATTTGTAGTCAGTTTCAGACGACTGTTTATCTGAGCGTCAATGTTGGCACGTACATTGAACTTGTTGTAGTTGGTATTGACTATCAATCCGTCTTTATCATGATAGTTGAATGCCAGCGAGTAAGTTACTTTGTCTCCACCGCCTTTGATACTCAAGTGATGGTTGTTGAACAGGCCGTTTTCACTTAATAGCGTACCCAGCCAGTCGGAATTGGGATAAAAGTCAGGATCACTTCCGTCTTTGAACTTTTGTAGGGCTGTTTCGTCATACGGACCTTTCAAACCGTCATTGGTGTAAGCTTCATTCATCAGCACTGCATAATTGTAAGAATCCAAAAATTTGGGCATACGTGAGGCACTTTGCCAGCCTACATATCCATCGTATGATACAATGGTACGTCCTTTGGTTCCCTTTTTGGTTGTGATAAGGATAACGCCATTGGCAGCACGTACACCATAAATGGCTGAGGCGGCTGCATCTTTTAATATAGAGATGTTTTCAATATCGTTGGGGTCCACGCTGCTCATGGTAGATTCTACCCCATCCACCACAACCATGGCACTGGCATCTCCCATAGTTCCTAGACCACGCACACGCAGTACTCCGGCATCAGCTCCCGGCTGACCGGTATTTTGGATAATGGTGACACCTGGCATTTGTCCTGCCAGCATGTTGGTGACATTGGCACTGGTGCGGTTGACTAGCTTATCGGATGAGATGGTTGCCACAGAACCTGTCAGGTTTACTTTTTTTTGAGTACCGTATCCTACTACTACCACTTCATCTAAAGATTCTGTATCTTCTTTCAAGATAATGGTGTAACTGTTGCTGTTGCCTACGGTAATTTGTTGGTCGTTGTAACCGATATACGAAACTTTCAGTTTAGCCCCTACGGATACATTTAATGTGAATTTGCCATCCACATCTGTAATAGTACCGTTGGTGCTTCCCACTTCTACTACATTGGCACCGATTACAGGAGCTCCGCTTGTATCATTTACGATACCTGTAATTTGTTTGACATGCTGTTGCACGATGGCAGTTGACTGCGAAGCCCACAAAGGCATTGGGAAAGCCATTCCGGCAAATAGTGTAAGACACGCATAAAAAGAGGCTTTTTTCAAAATTACGTGTGTCTTTACACAATTTTCCCTTCTTTTCTGGTAGAATTGCATAGATTAATAAGGTTAAATTAGTAAATAGTTTGGTTTAGGGATCTTATTCCCTTTCTATTTCAGTTGCTGCAAATGTATTATTTTATAAGAATATAACGCTATCTTTTCTTTTATTTTTTTTTGTTATTCTTAATAAATTGCAGGTTATGAAACACTCATGGTGGCGATTTTAAGAGAGAATGCATGTTATTTTGTACGTTCCTTATAAATGGAATATCGCATATTGCTCAAAAAAACAAATAACATGATTCAATGAGATAAAGATGTTAAATATCAGTTTCAAGGATCATTTTTCCTAATCGGTTTATGAAAGACTCTTCCTTTCCCCTCCTTTTTCTTGTTAACCATTCACTATTATTTCATCTATTCACAAATCTCCTTATCATCTTTCTCATCCGGATAGTCACTTTTATGTAGCAAAACAAGTAAGTGTACTTACTTCGTCATTTTAAGTATACTTACTTGTTTCATGAAGTGCACTTACTTTTTGCAACTTCAATATGAGTGAAATTTATGCCGGTATATGTTTTTTATATGCTTCAAAGACAAAACGTATTTCATCGTAAGAAGTATATTCGCCTAACTTTTCTTTTATTTCCTTCACTCCTTGTGGCAGAGAGGAGAATTTCTGGAGATGAGCTGTAATATAATTTATTTTTTCTTGGTCGACTAATTCTTGTAGTTTGATATCTCCGGTCCGGACATAGTGTAAAAGGTGGTTGCTGATGGTACCGGTAGTCAATTCCCGGAATTCAGCGATTTCCTTTACCTTCATCCCTTCTTTAAATAATCTGAAACTGACCTTTTTGGTGTCTTCTTTATTTTTTTTTATTTTCCCGGGGAACAAATACGGTTCTTATTTCAGGGCGTTGCAGATTTTGTTCTTTCATATAATTCCGGATAATTCCCAGAAGTTCCAAACCATAATTCTCTACCCCCTTACGTCCGAAATAAGGGACAGCTTCCAATGATTCTGCATCATTAGGCAATAGATTGACCATTCCCAACAGAGCTTTTTGCTGGATAATGACATAGGCCGGCATACCGGTTTCTTTTGCTTTAGTTCCACGCCATTCGGTGATTTTCCGATAAAGTTCTGGATGGAGTATGTCGTTGGGAACTTCAATTCTCTTCCGTTCTCTGGATACGCGTTCTCTGGGGGTGCGCTCTTTTCTGTCGTGTGCCGTTGTACCTGAGGAGTTTTTATTATCGGTTTCGCTTAAAAGGATATACGCTTTTTTACGTAGATAGTCACTGGCGTGAAAACCATTATCTTCTACATATTGTAGCAAGGAAAGTTTCTGTGTCAAAGTGTTTAAGAACTCTTCCAAGGTGTTGTTCGTTTTCTTTCTTAGTTCTTTATTGTCCGTGGGAAGATTGGTCGCTTCAGCCAGTTTATGGAAAGGGCGTAGTTTTTGTTCAAAATAGGCGGCTCCTTTTATGATGCGTATTTGTAGGTCGTTATTCGTATTATAATCAGTAGATTGTGTTACCAGACGTTCATATTGTTTGTGAAAACGATAGGATACATCCACTATCTCAGTAGTAAATATTTGTATCTGCTTTTTATATTCTGCCAGTAACTGAGGGAAGAGCTTGTAGAAATGTTCGTCAATCAGTCGGGCTTGCTCATTGAATGAACGGGCTATCGGTGAGAAATCGAATAGCTCGCTAACGAGATTGAGAAAATAAGTTTGTTGCATGGCATGGAGTAATTCTTCATTGGGGGTATGTGTTTCTATATACTGATTATAGTCATCGATTATTGTATCGTTGATAATGGCGTTGACGGAAAGTGGGGAACTGAGAACCATCCCTTCCAATGTTTTGCATCGGCTCAGGGCAACGTATGCCTGTCCGTGGGCGAAAGCGGAGCGGGCGTCAATAATGGCGTGTTCAAAAGTCAGTCCTTGGCTTTTATGAATAGTGATGCCCCATGCCAGTTTTACAGGGTATTGCTTGAAGACTCCTTCTTGTTCCTCGGTTATTTCCTTTGTTTCTTCATTTAGCACATATTTGCTGTTTGTCCATTCCTCGGGTTGGACAATGATTTTTTCATTCTTTTCTTTGGTGCGGACGGTAAATCCATCCTCATCTATAGAAGTGATTTCGCCAATCATACCATTGTAATAACGTTTTTCCGGGGAAGGGTCATTTTTGACGAACATGATTTGCGCTCCTTTTTTCAGCATCAATGTTTCATCTGTAGGATAAGAATATTCAGGAAAAATTCCGGTGACTTCTGCCTTGTAACTGAAAACCGGTTCTTTGATGAGTGAAAGCTCGTGATCATTAATCTGTTGTGCTTGGTAATTGTGAGTGGTGAGTTGGATATATCCTTTTTCTTTGACAGGATGGAAATTGGGAATATATCTTTGGTTCAATTCTGCGAGTGTCTGTTCGTCGGCTTTATTCTCCCGGACTTTGTTCAGCAAGGAAAGGAAATAGGGGTCGTTCTGGCGGTAGACTTGTTTCAGTTCGATGGTGGCGTAGGTGGTTTCTTTCAAGGCGCGGCTTCCGAAGAAATAGGAGGTATCATAATAGTGACTCAGCATATTCCATTCCGTTTCTTTCACTACGGGGGCAAGCTGTTGCAGGTCACCAATCATCAGCAATTGTACGCCTCCAAAGGGTTTGTATCGGTCCCGATACCGGCGGAGTACGGAGTCGATGGCATCCAGCAGATCTGCCCTCACCATACTTATTTCATCAATGATCAGCAGATCCATGCTTCGGATGATGTTAATTTTTTCTTTGCTGAACCGGAAATGTTTTTGTTCGGTATTGAACGTGGTATCGGGGATGAAAGGTGCAAATGGCAGTTGGAAAAAGGAGTGGATGGTAACGCCTCCCGCATTGATGGCAGCTATTCCGGTGGGGGCGACTATGACTGTGCGTTTGGGAGATTCTTTCTTCAGATTGTGTAGGAAGGTTGTTTTTCCGGTTCCTGCTTTTCCGGTGAGGAAGAGATGGGTGCCAGTATTCTCTATTATTTGCCAGGCACGCTGTAGTTCTGGGTTGTTCATTATTTCCTAATGTTAGTATATTATTGGATAAAGTTACTGCTTTTATTTAAGGCGGGGAAACTTTGGAGGAATATTTTCTTTGTTTGGTGGATTACTATCGTTGTTGGAGGCATAAAATTTGAGGTAGCTTTCATTTGCTTTTAAAAGTAAAAGTGTATATTTGTACCATTATTCTCCTTTTATTTAATACGGTTTGATAGGCAATGAGCATTGATTTGAATGCATTTAATAAATTCTTTATAGACTACCAGCAACGTTTTGTCCACTTTGCCTGTACTTATGTGCATGATGAAGCTGTTGCCGAAGATTTTGTTGTGGAATCAATGATGTACTATTGGGAGAACAAAGATCGTTTGTCTGCTGATACTAATATTCCGGCTTATGTCTTGACCACGATAAAGCATAAGTGTATTGACTATTTGCGCCATCAACAAGTTTATCAGGATGCTTCTGACGAAATAGCTCGAATCTATGCATGGGAATTGTCGGGCAGAATCATGACTTTGGAAGATTTCGAGCCCTATGAGGTTTTTACAAAGGAAATACAGGAGATTGTTGATAGGACACTGGATGCTTTGCCCGAACAGACTCGGAAAATCTTTGTGATGAGTCGTAATGAAAATAAATCCCATAAAGAAATAGCAGAACTATTGGATATTACAACTAAGGGAGTGGAATTTCATATATCGAAAGCTACCAGGACGTTACGTCTTGCATTGAAGGATTATCTGCCGGTATCCTTACTTTTTTTCTATTTGCATTAAAAAAAACAGTTTTTCACTAGGGAATGTTCTTTCCCATCCGCTATTACTATAAATACGTAAAACAAAAGTATTTATGGATAAGGATTTGTTATACCGTTTTTTTGAAGGTCATGCTTCTTTAGAAGATATGAAAGTGGTTAAAGAATGGGCTGATGCTTCTGAGGAGAATGCCGGGCTGTTGCGTAGGGAACGCAAACTGTTTAATGCCATGATTCTTGCAGGTCATTCCCGACGGACTGATATACAGAGAATGAGGAACAGGAGGAACTATTTTATTAGGGAATTCCTGAAAATAGCTTCTGTAATAGTGATAACGGTGAGTGTGACGGCTGTATTATTTTCAATAGGTAAAGATAATGAAGATATGTATTTAGCGATGCAGACCATTACCGTGCCGGCCGGTCAGCGTGTGAACCTCGATTTGCCTGATGGTTCAAACGTTTGGCTGAATGCCGGAACTAAAATGCAATATCCTGTTTCTTTTATGACAGGCAAACGGGAGGTGATATTAGATGGAGAGGCTTACTTTGAGGTGGTTCATAATGAAAAGAGTCCGTTTGTGGTACATACAAGTACATTGGATGTAGAAGTATTGGGAACAAAATTTAATGTGGAAGCTTATTCAGCACGAAAAATATTCGAAACGTCTTTGATGGAGGGCAAAGTAAAGGTAAAATTACCTCACGATGACAAAAATTCCGTCGTCTTGGTACCCAATCAGAAAACGACTTTGATAGACGGCCGATTGGTGGTGAGTAAAATTGATGATTATAATGTATATCGTTGGAAAGAGGGGTTATATTGTTTTAGAAATAAACCTTTTGCTGATATTATAAAAGATTTGGAGAAATATTATGATCTGAGCATACAGATGGATAAAAAGGAAATAGCAAAGGTTGCATTAACTGGAAAATTCAGGATTTCTGATGGATTGGACTATGCGCTGCGTGTTCTGCAAAACGATGTAGCCTTTACTTATCAAAGAAATCGGGATAATGACGTCATTCATATAAAGTAAGAAATGTATTAACCTTCTAAAATGGAAAATCAGCCTATGAAGCAATCCTAATGAAAAACAACTAAAGAGCCGATGGGTGTTTGCACCACCCACCGACCCGACTAACACAATTATTTTTAATAAATCGTATTAATAACCATTTGCAAAGATATGAAAAACATTCCTTTGCCGGATCTTTATTATCTTGAAAATCCGGATTTAAAACAATTATTTAGAATTATGCGAATATCAATATTCTTATTGTTCTTCTGCCTGTTCAGCCTGATGGCCGAAAATAGTCACTCACAGAATGCGAGGGTAACTATCAATAGAAGCGATGCCCCGTTGGAATCTATATTGAATGAGATAGAGTCTCAAACGGACTATCTTTTTATATATAAGGAAGATGTGAACGTGAAGATGCGTAAAACCATACAGGTGAATGGTAAACCTGTGTCCGAGGTGCTGCCTATATTGCTGACCGGCTCTTCCATCGGTTATAAAATGGAGGGAAATCATATCATCCTTACTCGTGATGTTGCATTGGCAGCGCAGCAACAGGGGGTAACGGGAGTAGTGACCGATGTTTTGGGCGAACCGCTGATTGGTGTTACTGTGATGCTGAAAGGAGATATGCAAGGCACGGTGACAGATATAAACGGAAGATTCTCGCTGTCCGCTGAGCAAGGAGATGTAATAGTAGTAAGCTATATAGGCTATGCTTCACAGGAGATAAGATTGAAGGATACAAAGTTACTTCGTATTATGATGAAAGAAGATGTGGAGCTGTTGGATGAAGTGGTAGTAATAGGTTATGGTTCCATTTCAAAGAAGGAACTGACTAGTGCAGTTTCCCACATATCAGGTAAGGATATGTTGCAGATTGGGAGTGGTAATCCTGCCATGCAGATTCAGGGAAAGGTTTCAGGTCTTGCAGTAGAGAATTCTACTCCTTCTGATCCTAATTCTTCACCCAGTATTCAGGTACGTGGAGTATCCTCGCGTTCAGCCGGATTGGGTCCGCTGATTGTAATTGACGGTATACCAGGCGGTAGTCTTGATAATTTGAATGAAAATGATATTGGATCTATTGATGTCTTGAAAGATGGGGCAGCTTCGGCCATTTATGGAACCCGTGGATCGAATGGGGTGATTGTAGTTACTACCAAAAAAGGTACTATGGATGGAAAAATTCATACTTCGTATTCGGGATTTGTGAATATAACTACACCTGTCAGAGAGTTGAATGTATTGTCGGCTACAGATTTTAGAGAACAGAAACGGGGAGATGATTATGGCGCTGATACTGATTGGTTTGATGAACTGACTAAAGTGGCTGTATCTCATAGTCATACTTTGCAGGTTATGGGTGGTAATACTAAGACTAATTATAAAGCAACAGTGGATTATAAAAATACAGATGGTATAGACTTGCGTTCGGAAAGGCAGCAGGTAGGGGCCCGTTTGTCATTAAATCATACAGGAAAAAGTGACTTGTACAATGTCATTCTGAATGTGGCTCCGCGCACAGTGAAGTATCAGGATGCAGATTATGATACTTTTCGTTCTGCATTGTTGATAAATCCCACTATTCCAGTGATGGACCCGGAGCAACCGGGTAAATATACTCAGATAACTACTTATTCCACCAATAATCCGGTTGAAATCTTGAAGTTGGAGAAAAGTGGTGGTGAGCGTACTATCTTAAGTTGGGATGGTACGTTTAAGTTGAATTTGTTTCCGCTGTTGTGTAGAGATAAGAATCATTATTTAAGTACACAAATTACATTGGCTCAGCAGATTATAGAAACCGATTACAGTTGGTTTCGTCCTTCGATTTCTACCATAGAAGACAAAAGTGGATTTCAGGGAGAAGCTAGCCGTAAATATGACAAGAATAAACAAGAATCTTTGGAATGGTTGGTAAATTACGGTTATGACACTGGTAACCATCATGTAAAGTTTATGGGAGGATATTCTTATCAATACTTTGTAAATGACGGATTGAATGCTGAGAATAAGAACTTTGCTTCAGATTTGTTAGGACCTGACAACTTGGGTGCTGGAACTTACAATAGTGAAGTGGAGGGACGCCTAGGTATGGGGTCTTACAGGAATGATTCCAAATTAATTGCTTTCTTTGGTCGTCTGAGTTATAATTTTAGAGATAAATATTTTGCTACATTTTCTCTTCGTCATGAAGGCTCTTCCAAATTTGGTGTTAGTAACAAATGGGGATCGTTTCCAGATGTTTCTGCTGGTTGGAGAATCAGTGAGGAGGATTTTATAAAAAATATCCAATGGATTAGTGATTTGAAATTGAGAGGTGATTTCGGAGTGACAGGTAATCAGGAATTTGATAGTTATAAGTCATTGGCCCTGATGCAGGCGTATGATTTGATTTATTATAATGGAACATATATTAAGGGTTGGGGATTCAGTTCCAATGCTAATCCTAATTTGAAATGGGAAAAAGGTAAAAATTGGAATGTAGGAATAGACTTCAGTCTGTTTAATTATCGTTTGAATGGTAGTGTAAATTATTATAGTCGGAAACAACAGGATCTATTGGGAGTTTATGATGTTGCATTGCCACCTAATGGTGCTTCGCAATCATTTGTTAATGTAGGTACAATGAAAAATACAGGTGTTGAAATCGAATTAGATTGGAATGCGGTAAAGAGCAAAAATTTTAATTATACAATTAGTTTTGTGGGCTCTACTTCAAATAATAAGTTTGTTTCATTCTCAAATCAGTTTTATGAAGGTCCTAAGTATTATTGGATGAGTAATTTTCCCTTGTACCCAGGAAATCCAGGGGTATTTCAACGTATTGAAGAAGGAGAATGCATTGGTAATTTTTACACATTCCAGTATGCGGGTTTGGATGATAACGGAGGTTGGTTGATTTACTCTAAAGATGGTGAAGTGATTCCTATAGATAAAGGTACGGATGAGGATAAACGGGTGGTAGGTAATGGATTGCCTAAGTTTACAATGTCTGTGACTCATACTTTCCGTTATAAAAATTTAGATTTGAATTTGTATTTCCGAGGTAATTTGGGTTATCAGATCTATGATGTCCATGATTTGTATTATGGCTTGCAGGATGCAGCTCGAATACGAATGTGCTGGAGTCCGCTTACAAGGAAAATAGGAAAATTACTACAGGAAAAAATGTGCATAGCAGTTATTTTGTACATAATGGTGATTTTATGAAGTTGGATGTCGCTACATTGGGGTATACTTGGAATATAAATAATAAGTGGGTTGAAAAGGCACGTTTCTATATTACAGGACGTAATTTGTTCACTATTAGCGGATATCACAGAGGACTAGATAAGGATGCATATTGTGTAAATGGTATGGAACCCGGTCTACCTTACAGTAAGAATGGATATTATCCGTCTTCACGTCAATTCTTGTTTGGTATTCAACTTAACTTCTAAATTTATTACTTTATGAAAACGTTTAAATTAAAAAATATATTTCTGGGATTAGGAATGTTGGCATCAGTGGGATGTACGGATTTGTCGGAAACTACTTATGATATTGTACCTCAGGATGGATTCTATCAAACCAAGGAGAATGTTCTTCAGGCGTTTGTACGTCCTTTCGGACACGGATATTGGTTGTGTTGTAGGGCGATGTATTGGTTTGGCGAACTTTCTGCCGACCATTATATGACTGTGCAAAGAGAGGAACATTGGTATAATGGCGGTGAATATTTCCGTTATCATTATCATACTTGGACTGTTGATGATTGGTATGTTAATGCAATTTGGGAAGATACTTACAGAGGGATCATTCAGTGTAATGCCAGTATTTCTGATATAAGTAAGCTGAATCCTGCAAAGTTTGGCTTTTCACAGCAAGAGTTTGATGATTTTATTTCTCAAACACGTGTTTTACGTGCGTGGATGTATATGTCTATATTCGATTTAGTACATAATATACCAATTGTTACGGATTATCCAACTACAGAGTTGCCGGCACAATCAGAGCCAAAAGAAACTTTTGCTTTTATTGAACAAGAGCTGTTGGAATCATTGCCTGCGTTACAAAAAAGTAATAATGGAAATGGCTTAAAGCAGGGTCAATGGACCCAGGGGAGCTGCCTTATTGGTAAGGTTGTATATGAACGCCAGTTGGTGGATTGATGAGGACAAGACGGTCGAAGCTGAAAAATACTGTGAAAAAATTATAGATGGTGAATACGGTTTCTATGATATAGATAATAGGTGGGATGCGCCGTTTGATTGGGATAACGATAAGTCTAATGAATTATTGTTTGGTTATCCATCCTCGTTTGGTGGTATGCATTGGCTTTATGATTATGAAATGTTTTGGCAGGTTGCTCCGTTCCTCTCTTCGAAATATTTCGGTTTTACAGATTGGGGGAATTGTAACCCCAAATATGCATTACAGCCAGGATTAGATTTAAATGGAAATGAATATTCCTTTGAAAATGGAAAACCGGTCCGTAAGTTTATGAAATATCCTGATGATGTGCGTCTGAAAAAGTATAAAAATTTAGGAAATAGCAAACGCGAAGGAATGTTTTTGTATGGCGACCTACCTTATGAAACGGCAAATGGAACGGAATATGTTACTTCGGACAATGGAGCTTACAAACTTTACATTCGTGATCAAGTAGGTATTTTCCGCGATACAGATCCTGCTAGTTTCTCTCCCAATCCTTCTAGTGGAACCCAAACTCCAAAATCGGCTATGGCTTACGGAGATCAGAATTCAGGTTGGTGTTTGATAAAATATCCTATTTATCGTTCGGATGATGCAGGTAAAATAGAATCGGATTATGCTTTGATCCGTTTAGCGGAAATTTATTATTATTTGGCAGAAATTCGTTTTTATCAGGGTAGAAAGGCAGAAGCGGAAAAATTACTGAATTATGTACGGAAGCGTTATTATCCAGCAGGTTCTTCTAGTTTGTATCCTGAGAATGGGAGTGCATTGACAGAACAGGAATTATTGGATGAATGGGGACGGGAATTTTTAGGAGAAGGTTTACGTAGACAGACTTTATGCAGGTTCGGGATTTTTAATTCGGGAACTTGGTGGGATAAAGAACCGGATCCAGATAATCATACGATGTGGATACCTCTTTCACGTACTACATTGAATACGAATCCAAACTTGAAGCAGAATCCAGGTTATCCATCTGTTAATTAAAAAATTGATAATCTCATTTTTATCCGATAACTTGTATGTATATCTACATCTTGTTGTCGGATTGTTGAATAATTTTTGTATTTAAATAATTAGAACATTAATAGTATGAAAAAATAAATTCTTATTTTGTATCGGTCTGTTACTGACTGTTGCGACGATTGTAAATGCACAGTCTGTGACTTGGATTAGTAGTACCGAAGGCAATGTATGGAAAAAATCAAAAGTGAAGTTGCAGTCAAAATCAGAACAAAATCCTGTTTTACAGGTAGATGGAACAGAGAACGGTGTTGCTTTCAAGAATTGGGGAACTACTTTCAATGAACTTTGTTGGGATGCTCTTGGGTTATTAACTCGTACTGAACAAGATGAAATATTGTATAATATATTTTCTCCGCAAGGTGATTTACGGATTACGCGTGGACGAATTTCGATGGGAGCCAATGATTACGCTCGTTCTTGGTATAGTTGTGACGAAGTGGAGGGTGACTTTGAATTGAGATATTTTAATATTAATCGTGATAAACAGACTATTATTCCTTTCATACGTGCTGCACAAAAATATAATCCGAATCTTACATTTTGATATCACCTTGGTGTCCTCCAAGCTGGATGAAAATAAATGGAGATTATCCGGTTTTAAGTAGTCCGTTTAATAGTTTGTCAGAGAAACAGAATTATTTATTATATGGTGCTACAGGCGGTCAGGTTGATGAGAATGAAATGAAGTTGACCGGTGCCCGTGATGGAGTTTTTCCTCGCCAACTTGCGACAACTGACTTTATGATTCAAGATCCACGTTATTTGCAGACTTATGCAGATTATTTTTGTCGGTTTATAGATGCCTATAAAGAACAAGGAATTCCCATTGATATGGTAATGTATCAGAATGAAGCGTACAGTTACACTCCTTATCCTGGTTGTGCCTGGACTGCCACCGGTACGATTCGTTTCAATAAAGAATATTTAGCTCCTACTTTGAGGCAAATGCATCCTGAGGTGAAGCTTTATTTAGGTACTTTTAATACGAATCGCCAAGATCATGTAGAAACAATTCTTGCTGATACGGCTTTATGTAATTGTATTCGTGGTATGGGATTTCAATGGGAAGGACGTGAAATACTTCCTTCCATAAGAAAACAGCATCCCGAATGGGAATATATCTGTTCGGAAAGCGAATGCGGTTGGGGTAGTTTTGATTGGAAGGCAGCAGAACATACATTTGAGTTGATAAATCATTATTTAGGGAATGGATGTTGTGAATATAATTTTTGGAATTGTATTTTGACCGATAAAGGTGAAAGTCCGTGGGGATGGAAACAGAATGCGTTGATTCGTGTGGATTCGGAAAAGCGTACGTTTGTTTATACCCCGGAGTATTATGCGTAAAGCATTATAGCAAAATGGTGGCTCCAGGATCAAAAATCTTACAATACAAGGCAAAGGGGGAGGATAACCAACCAGTCATTATATTCCTGACTCCTGAGAATCAGTATTTGGTAGTGGCGGGGAATTTTAATGGCAAACAACAAAATTTGAGTGTAAAACTGGCGGGAAAATATTTGGAGGTGACGTTGCAGCCCCATTCTCTAAATACATTTTATACAAAATGATCACAAGGAATAATCCTCGTTAAATTGATATCCATTGTAGGGATCGGTGGATTCTTACAATGGATAAAAAAGATGTAAAACTTCTATTTTCCCCCATTTGACCGAATAAAGTCCCTCTTTTGAAAGATTTATATACCCATCGTTAGGATTGTATTTTCTATCTTTGCATCAAACAATTTTTGAACTAATTATTATGAAACACAAAATCCTTACTTTCTTTTTGGCTTGTCTTGTGCCCTGGCTGGCAGGAGCACAGCAATCTGCCAATAGTCAAAACAATGTAGCCGAAAAAGATTACATAGCTTATCTCTTTACCTATTTTACAGGTAACCACATCAGCGAGGAAGCCGTATGCTATGCGGTAAGTACGGACGGATATACCTATTGGGCACTGAATGACAACAAACCTGTCATTGATTCCAAAATCATCAGTTCTACCGGTGGCGTGCGCGACCCGCATATCCTGCGTTGCGAAGACGGAAAGACATTCTATATGGTGGTTACCGATATGGTTTCTGACAATGGATGGGACTCCAATCGTGCCATGGTGTTGCTGAAATCTACAGACTTGGTGAACTGGAACCATTCTGTCATCAATATGCAGAAATGTTATGCCGGCCAGGAAAAACTGAAACGGGTATGGGCTCCTCAGACTATCTTCGATGCGGAAGCCGGAAAATACTTGGTTTATTGGTCAATGAAATATGGTGATGGGGCAGATGTGATTTATTATGCTTATGCCAATAAAGAATTTACCGACCTGGAAGGTGAACCGAAACCGCTTTTCATCCCTGAAAACAAGAAATCTTGCATAGACGGTGATATCGTATATAAAGATGGAATCTACCACCTGTTTTATAAAACCGAAGGACATGGAAACGGCATCCGGGTAGCAACTACCCGTTCACTGACTTCGGGACAATGGGAGGAAGAACCCGACTACAAGCAGCAGACCCCGGAAGCGGTGGAAGGTGCGGGAACTTTCAAACTGATAGGTCAGAATAAATACATCTTGATGTATGATGTCTATATGAAAGGTAAATACCAGTTTACCGAAACGACCGATTTGAAAAACTTTAAAGTGATAGACAGTGAGGTGAAGATGAATTTTCATCCGCGTCACGGAACTATCATCCCCATTACCCGTGCCGAGTTGAAGCGCATCACCGACAAATGGCCTTCAAAGGAAATGGGCAATATGACGATTCCCAACAATCCCGTGCTGCAAGGTTTCCATGCTGACCCCGAGATATTGTATTCTCATCAGACTAAAAAATATTATATCTATTCCACCACCGACGGACAGCCCGGATGGGGCGGATGGTATTTCAGTGTCTTCTCTTCGGATAATCTGAAGGACTGGAAAGATGAAGGGTGATGCTTGATTTGAAATCCGATCAGGTGGCATGGGCGGATGGAAACGCATGGGCTCCGTGCATTGAAGAGAAAATGGTGGATGGAAAGTATTATAAATATTTCTTCTATTTCAGTGGTAATCCTGTAGCCGGAGGCGGCAAGCAGATTGGGGTGGCGGTAGCCGATTCACCCATTGGTCCGTTCAAAGACTTGGGACATCCCATTATTACTGAATCTCCCGTGGGCCACGGACAGCAGATTGATGTGGATGTGTTTACCGATCCGGTTTCGGGAAAATCCTATCTGTACTGGGGCAATGGTTATATGGCGGGCGCCGAACTGAATGAGGATATGGTTTCCATCAAAAAGAATACCTTGACCGTATTGACACCGAAGGAGGAAGTCTGAAAGATTACGCTTTCCGTGAAGCGGCATATGTGTTCTATCGTAATGGTCTTTACTACTTTATGTGGTCGGTGGATGATACCGGTTCGCCCAACTATCATGTGGCATACGGTACGTCGAAATCTCCGCTAGGTCCTATAAAGGTTGCTAAGAAACCGGTGGTACTGATTCAGGATCCTGCAAAGGAAATCTATGGACCTGCGCACAATGCAGTCCTACAAATTCCGGGTACGGATGAGTGGTACATTGTATATCATCGTATTAATAAGAACTTTATAGATCGTGAGAAGGGTCCTGGCGTGCATCGTGAAGTATGTATAGACCGTATGGAATTTAATCCGGATGGAACCATCAGGAAGGTTGTTCCCACGTTATAAAAGAAACATGACAATAAAGCATATACCATGAAAAAGACCTTATTATCTCTGGCAATCGCCTCATTGGCAGCAGGCCAATCCGTCTGTGCTGCCGTGGAAAAAGTATATAATGAGCCCGATTCGGTCTACATCTTCTCTTACGCCCATCCGGAAGACGAGGGAAGCAGCGGACTGAAATTCGCATGGAGTCCCGATGGCGACAAGTGGCTGAGTGTATCCGACGGCTTTGCCTATCTGAAATGTGATTTCGGGCGTTGGGGGGCGGAAAAGAGAATGATTAAACCTCTTCTGGAAAAAGCGGAAGATGGACGTTGGTATTGCCGGTGGCAGCTTACCCCCAGCGGAAAAGTATGGGGTACTTCCCATTCTTCCGACTTGTTGAAGTGGGCTCCCCAACAATATGTCAATGCGGAGAAGCCTGCCGTGCCCCGACTGGTCACTGCCCGGCAGATTGTCCTTGATAAAGATACCTTGAACGGTTATATGCAGAAAGTACCTTATGCGGATATAGAACAGTTGATTCGTTTTGCTGAGCATAAGAAATTCCGCGATATACAGAATAATGAGCGTACCGAACAGGATGCCGTCCGCTTTGCCGGACTAAAACCGGTCGCTGCCACCATCCGGGTGGATACCGGACGGGTGAAGCCCATTAGCGAGCATCTGATAGGTATTTTCTTTGAGGATATCAATTATGGAGCCGATGGTGGACTTTATGCGGAGCTGGTTCAGAACCGTGATTTTGAATATTCTGCCAAAGACGGTGCAAGAGATAAGAACTGGAACAGCACGTATGCGTGGAGTATACAGGGTACTGATGCGGAACTGTCTGTCAGTGAGGACAATCCCATCCATACTAACAATGCTCACTATGCAGTGTTAGAGGTACACCGCCCGGGTGCTGCCTTGGTGAATAACGGTTTTGACGGTATTGCCGTGAAAAAAGGTGAGAAGTATGACTTCTCTGTGTTTTCCAAAGTGCTGGATGATACGAAAGGTGGAAAAGTGCTTGTGAGGCTGACTACCAAAGATGGCAAGGAGATTGCGCAGGCTGCTATTCGGGTTTCATCTACAGAGTGGAAAAAACAAAAGGCTGTACTGACGGCAACGGCGGATGCTGCGGATGCCGTGTTGTCCGTTTGTCCGCAGATGGCTGGGAAGTATGCCTTGGATATGGTTTCTCTTTTCCCACAGAATACATTTAAAGGCAGGAAGAACGGGCTGCGCGCCGATTTGGCACAGACTTTGGCGGACCTTCATCCCCGTTTTGTCCGTTTCCCCGGCGGATGTGTGGCTCACGGAGATGGTGTGGACAATATTTATGATTGGAAAGGCTCTATAGGAGCGTTGGAGGAACGCAAGCCTCTGCGCAATTTGTGGGGGTATCATCAGACCCGCGGTCTGGGATATCATGAATATTTTTTGTTCTGCGAGGATATGGGGGCCGAACCTGTTCCTGTAGTGGCAGCCGGAGTGCCTTGTCAGAATTCGGGTACTTGCAGTCATCACTCGGTAGGCGAACTGGGTTGCGGCGGTCAGCAAGGCGGAATCCCGATGGAGGAAATGCCGCAGTACGTGCAGGATGTACTGGATTTGATAGAATATGCGAATGGAGATGCGAAGAAGACCGTGTGGGGAAAGAAGCGTGCGCAAGCCGGACATCCCAAACCTTTCAATCTGAAGTACATCGGTATTGGTAACGAGGATTTGATTACCGATATCTTTGAAGAACGTTTCACCATGATTTTCAATGCGGTGAAGGAGAAATATCCCGAAGTGACCGTTATCGGAACGGTAGGCCCGTTCTATGAGGGCAGTGATTATGAGGAAGGCTGGAAATTCGCCACTAAGATGGGTATTCCGATGGTGGATGAACATTATTATAACACCCCGGGATGGTTTATCAACAATCAGGATTTCTATGACCGTTATGACCGTAACAAGGCGAAAGTGTATTTGGGAGAGTATGCGGCTCATTTGCCGGGACGTCCCAACAATATAGAAACAGCTTTGGCCGAGGCCTTGTACCTGACTTCCGTGGAGCGTAATGCCGATGTGGTGACCATGACTTCTTACGCTCCGTTACTGGCTAAGGAGGGACATACCCAGTGGAATCCGGATTTGATTTATTTCAATAATACGGAGGTAAAACCCACCGTAGGTTACTATGCGCAGCAGATGTACGGACAAAATGCGGGCAGTGAATACATCGCTTCTTCCGTGACTTTGGATAATGCACAAGATGCGGTGAAGAAACGGGTAGGTGTGTCGGTAGTCCGCGACGGAAAGACAGGAGATATGATCGTGAAACTGGTGAATCTGCTGCCGGTAGCGGTGAATGCGCAAGTGGAGCTCCCGTCTTGGAAGGAATGAACACCACTGCCGTAAAGACGGTTTTGGCAGGAAAACCGACAGACCAACAGGTTCGTCCTGTATCCGGTACAATGGAGGTAAGCGAGAAATTCGGGTATGAATTGCCGGCTTATTCATTTACGGTAATCCGGATAAATAAGAATGAAAAATAATAATAGATAAATGAAGATGAAGAAATTACTGACTTTGTTGCTGGCGGTCCTGCTGCTGGCAGGATGTGCCGGCAATAAGCCCGGGACATTCGAAGCGGGTAAGAATACCTTTCTGCTGAATGGGAAACCGTTCGTGGTCAAAGCGGCAGAGGTGCATTATCCGCGTATTCCCCGTGAATACTGGGAACATCGTATTGAAATGTGTAAAGCATTGGGCATGAATACGCTTTGTTTGTATGTCTTTTGGAATTTGCATGAGGAAACTCCCGGTAAGTATGATTTTACAGGTAATAAAGATATTGCAGCTTTCTGTAAATTGGCTCAGAAGCATGGTATGTACGTCATTGTGCGTCCCGGTCCGTATGTATGTGCGGAATGGGAAATGGGTGGGCTGCCTTGGTGGCTGCTGAAGAACGACAGCGTGCAGCTTCGTACTCTCGATCCTTTCTATATGCAGCACGTGGGAGCCTTTATGCATGAAGTGGGCAAGCAGTTGCAGGATTTGCAGATTACCCGTGGTGGTAACATCATCATGGTGCAGGTGGAAAACGAATATGGTTCGTATGGCACGGACAAGCCCTATGTGTCTGCCATCCGTGATACGGTACGTGCCGCAGGCTTTACTGAAGTGCCTTTGTTCCAATGTGACTGGAGTTCTAATTTCCTGAATAATGGTTTGGATGATTTGCTTTGGACTATAAATTTTGGTACGGGAGCTGATATCGACAAGCAGTTTGCCAAACTGAAAGAAGTACGTCCCGACGCTCCGTTGATGTGCAGCGAGTTCTGGAGCGGATGGTTTGATCACTGGGGGCGCAAGCACGAAACCCGTGACGGACAAATCATGGTGGATGGCCTGAAAGAGATGATGGACAAAGGTATTTCTTTCAGTTTGTACATGACCCACGGAGGAACGACCTTTGGCTGGTGGGGTGGTGCCAATAATCCGGCTTACTCGGCTATGTGCAGCAGCTATGACTATGACGCTCCTATCAGCGAAGCAGGCTGGACCACCGACAAGTATTTTGCTTTACGTGATATGTTGAAGGACTACTTGGACGAAGGACAGACATTGCCTGAAGTTCCTGAAGCTTTACCGGTTATGGAAATCCCTGCCATTAAATTCACTCAAATAGCTCCGTTGGTTGACAATCTGTCCGAACCGAAGCAGACAGAGGAAATCCAGCCGATGGAGAAATTTGACCAAGGCTGGGGAAGTATCCTGTACCGTACCCATTTGCCGGAAGATGTGAAAGCGGGAACCGTTCTGAAAATCACCGAACAGCATGACTGGACACAGGTTTTTGCCGACGGGAAACTGTTGGGGCGTCTGGATCGCCGTGGTGGAGAACAGGAACTTACACTGCCTGCATTAAAAGCCGGTACACAGCTTGATTTATTGGTGGAAGCCATGGGGCGTGTGAACTTTGACAAGTCCATTCACGACCGCAAGGGAATTACCGAGAAAGTGGAACTGGTGAACGGTAAGAATGCTGAAACGTTGAAAGGCTGGACTGTTTATAATCTTCCCGTAGATTATGAATTTGTATCTTCCCGGAACTTTCAGGATATGAACTCGTCTGCCGCCTGTGGCATAGAGAAAAATGATGAAAGTGTTCCGGCCTACTATCGCGCTACTTTTACCTTGGATAAGGTGGCTGATACATTCCTGAACATGGAGTCTTGGGGAAAAGGTATGGTATGGGTGAACGGTCATGCCATGGGACGTTTCTGGGAAATCGGTCCTCAACAAACCCTGTTCATGCCGGGTTGTTGGCTGAAAAAAGGAGTGAATGAAATCATCGTTCTTGACTTGAAAGGCCCGAAAGAGGCAACCATTGTCGGATTGAACAAACCTATCCTGGATATGCTTCGTGTGGCTGTTCCTGAAACGCATCGTAAACAGGGGCAGACCATCAAACTGGAGAAGGAAACACCGGTATCTGCCGGTACTTTCAAACCAGGTAACGGTTGGCAAGAAGTGAAAGTTCCTGTTACGAAAGGACGTTACTTCTGTCTGGAAGGGCTGTCTTCTTTTGATAATACCAACATTGCCGCCATTGCGGAGTTTGATGTGCTGGATGAGAAAGGACAGAAAATCTCTCGTGAAAACTGGAAGATTGTTTATGCCGACAGCGAGGAAACCCGTAGCGGTAACCGCACAGCCGACAAGATTTATGACCTGCAAGAAAGTACTTTCTGGCAGACGGTAGATAATACGGCTTATCCTCATCAGGTGGTGATAGATCTCGGCAAAGAATATAACGTGACCGGTTTCCGTATTCTGCCACGTGCGGAACAGGGAGCTCCCGGCATGATTAAAGATTATAAGGTGTATGTAAAAGCAACCGGTTTCGGTTATTGATATACTTTTCCCGTAGGGGTGGAAACACAGACTGCTGAAGAAGCTACCAAAAAGAATTAAAGACACAGATGTAAGGAGGAAGCTTCAAAAGAAGGAAACCTGCGAGTGGAGCAATTATCGGATACTTTAGCAAATTTTAAAATTTGCTAGAGTATCCGGTTTCTTTTTTATAACTTTGTGGCAGTCTATGATTCTAACCGAAAGCACAATGAAATATATATTGACCTTTATACTATCTTTTCTCTCCTTCTTGGTGTGTTCTCAGAACATAACTATTACAGATATCCCTACCATTGACCAGCTGCCGGTAAATGCCATTCATCGCGTCTTCAGAGATAGCGAAGGATATATGTGGTATGGCACGGTGAACGGATTATGTCGTGATGACGGTTATCATGTGAAAGTGTTTCGTTCGGACATTGAAACTCCGGGATTATTAGAGGACAATTTGGTGGAGTGTATCGCTGAGGATAAGAAGGGGAATATATGGTTCGGTACAGACAAAGGGGTGTATATTCTTGATAAATCGGACTACAGTGTACATCCTATGGACCGGGAGCGTTTGAAGAATATTCCGGTGATGTATCTATATGCTACCAGTGACGGCTATATGTGGCTGAGCTATCGTTCTATATTGGCCAAATATGACATCAACGGACAGTTGGTCAAAGAGTATCCCCTCCGGAATAAGTACGGAAGAACTACTATTTCCGGATTTTGTGAGAGCCGCAACCATGAGATTATTATTTCTGTGTGGAATGGCCGGGTATATCATTTGGACAAAGAAAAAGACGAGTTCGTTCCTTATCCTGATAAGATGAGAAGACAAAATCCTACGGTGATGGTTCAGGATAATGAACAGGACTACTTCTGGTTGGCAACCTGGGGGGATGGTGTGGTGCGTTTTGACCCTTCGGCTCCTGAAGATTCTATGTTTGTATATTCTGAAATACCGGTCAATGCTGCCGGTGAGGAGGATGGGGTCATCCTTAGTCTGGTACAGGATGATAAACTGGGGTATATCTGGTTAACCACCGGGCACGATTTCATGTCCTTACAAATACAACCGGATAAGACGTTAAAACAATTGAAATTCCAGACAGGGCTTCTGCCTGTTAATCATATGTTGGTAGAAGTTCTGAAAGGGAGGGGATGTCTATGGGTGTCGGCCTTTGACCGTCCTAGTTTCATTGTACATCTGATGGATAATATGACCAAGGATTATGCCTTACCCGCTTTGGCGGACAGAGTAAACCGCAGTCCGGCTGTAATGGCTTTGTGTGATGACGGAGACGGTATGATGTGGATGATGCAAGAAAGAACCGGGTTGGTGTTATATGACTTGAAGCAGGATAAAGTGAAAATCTATTCGGATTTTCCCGAGCTTGTTTCGTTGTCTTTGGATAACGGACGAGAGATGACTCGAGCACGTATTAATAACGGTATTTGGGTGGCAAAAGATTTGAATAGATTGGTTTATGGTATGATCCGTAAGGGTATGGAGATGTATCTGGAGGATCTTATTGATTTGAACGGGCAGGTGGAATCGAACGCTACGGTGACCAAATTGTATGAAGACTCGCACGGAATCTTGTGGATAGGCTTGAACAAAGGACTTTGCAGTTATGATGTCCGTCAGAAAAGAATTAAACAGGTTTATCCCGATGTGGGGCATGTGATGGGAATCGTGGAGAATAAGGAAGGGTTGATATGGATTTGTACTCAAGACAACGGTTTGTTTCAGACAACGGCGGATGAAAAACTTCGTTCTTTCAAATTGGACAAGAATTTCTCTTGTCTGTCTATTGCTCCCGATTGGATTTTGTGGTTGGGAACTTGTGACGGAGGAGTCTATTCTTATGATCCTTCAGAGAATAAGTTGGTCAGTTATAATGAGGCTTGTGGTATGAACGGTAATCAGGTGAATCAAATAGTGGCTGATGCATATAATCATATTTGGATTGATACAAACCAGAAACTGATAGAATTTAATCCTCGTAACGGTTCGTTCCGCACCTATCTTACCACGGATGGTTCTATCTTGTTGCGTCGCTTTCTTCCCACTGCTGTTTGTCAAGCAAAAGATGGCAATATTTATTGGGGCGGCATTCCGGGTATTTGCATGGTTACTCCATCAAACGGGTTGGAAAGAAAGGCTAGTGCAGTGAAGACCAAGATAACTGATATAAAGTTGCAAGGAGAATCATTGATATTCGGAGATAGAAAGGGTAGCAATTCCATTAACCGGATAGAATTGCATCCCGATGATCAGAATTTGGAAATTAGTTTTTCTTCTCTTAACCACCGTTATGCTTCAAAAATACGCTATGCTTATCGGTTGATAGGAGTGGACAAAGCGTGGGTATATGTGGAAGGTGGAAAAAACTCGGCTTTTTATAATCATCTGAGTAAGGGCACTTACACTTTTCAGGTGAAAGCGACGGATGAAAATGGCCTTTGGAGTAAAGGAAGTGACTGAACTGACTATCCGACGTCTTCCTGCTTTTTATGAGACTTGGTGGGCGTATTTGTTCTATGTATTGATAGTGATGGGTGTATCCGGTTATAGTCTGTATCTTTATCTGAAGCGCGTGGACCGTAAGAATAATGAAATGTGGGCGGACAGCAAGGAGATGATTAAAATGCGTATTTATTTGGATAGTAAGGTGAATTTGCCTGAACCTGAGTTTGCACAACTGGACAAACTTCTATTGGAGAAAGCGGTAAAAGCCGTGGAAGATAACCTTACTGAGCCTGATTTTGATGTGACAGCTCTAGCTGATGCCATGAATATGTCCCGTTCTACTTTGACCCGTAAATTGAAAGCCATAACAGGCCGAACTCCATTGGATTTTATCCGGAACATCAAGATGAAGCATGCCAGACACATGTTGGAAGATAAAGACAAAAGTGTAACAGAGGTTGCCGCTACGTTGGGGTATTTTAATCGGAAGTATTTCACCACTTGCTTTAAGGAGGAATTTGGAATGACTCCCAGTGAGTTCCAGAAATCACAACACGAAGAATAAACATCTTCCTGTCCTTTAATTGTTGCAAATAGGGGGTACAAATGCGTCAAGTTATAGCTAGAGCTATTTGTATCCCCTGTTAGCATGGTTCTTCACCTGTATTTCTATTTCCTATTTCATTCTTTTGCCACAACCTTTTACGGGGAGAAAAACACATCTTCTTCATTCATTCCCGCAGTAAAGGTATGTATAACTTTAAATTTAATATAGAATGAAACATTTGTTTTTGTTGCTTACTCTGTTAAGCTTTTCATTAACGGCCTTAGCCCAGCAAAAAGTGACGGGTAAGGTGAAAGATTCTTCCGGCGAGCCTGTCATAGGAGCCAGTGTTGTTGTAAAAGGCAATAATACCATGGGAACCATTACCGATTTTGATGGAAACTTTATGTTGGATGTTCCGGCAAAGAGTGTGTTGGTTATTTCTTATATTGGCTATGTCACTCAGGAAGTCCCGACAGCAGGAAAGAATTCATTAGAGATTGTTTTAAAGGAGGATACCAAAACCTTGGATGAAGTGGTGGTGATTGGTTACGGTACACAGCGTAAAGGTGATGTGACTAGTTCTGTAGCTAGTGTGAAAGCCGACAACTTTGTAAAAGGAGCCGTGAAAGATGTGGGACAGCTGATTCAAGGAAAAGTAGCCGGTCTGGCCATTACCAATCCTAACGGTGACCCGACGGGAAGTACTCAGATACGTCTTCGTGGTACAAATACCATTGGTGGAGCTAATACAGCTCCTTTGGTATTGATTGACGGAATTCCGGGAGAACTCGGTACAGTGGCTCCCGAAGATGTGGAGAGCGTGGACGTGCTGAAGGATGGTTCTGCTGCCGCTATTTATGGTACGCGCGGTACGAATGGTGTGATTTTAATTACTACCAAACAGGCTAAAGGAGTGGATATTAACCAGGTGGAGTATAATGGCTACGTCAGTACTTCTCTTATAGCCAAAAAGTTGGATATGCTGAATGCAGATGAGTTCCGTACCCTTTATCCTGACCAGGACCATGGGGCTGATACGGATTGGATTGATGAGATTAGCCGTACACCGGTTAGCCATGTTCATAACTTGTCATTGATGGGTGGCAATTCAAAGACTAATTATATTGCCAACTTGAACTATGCCTCTCGTCAAGGGATCATGAAAAAATCGGATTTCGAAAGTTTTCAAGGACGTATTGAGGTAACCCACCGTATGTTTGATGATAAGTTGAAGTTGAAATTCGGTTTGTTTGGTAAGAAAAACCAGATGGAATCTACAACTAGTGGGGGTAGTTTCAGAGGTTGGGTATATGGCCAGGCAACTCGTAGAAACCCGACTGATCCGGTAAGAAATGAGGATGGTACATGGAATGAGAATGTGAGCAAATTCGAATACGAGAATCCGTTGGCTTTGTTGTATGAGGCTGAAGGAAATGTAAAAAAGACGCAGTTGCGTTACAATGGAAATATTGTTTATAATCCTATCAAAGATTTGACTCTTTCTGCCGTATTCTCTTATATTCGTGACAATATGAACCGTGGTTACGGTGAAACTTTGAACCATATTTCTGCTTTGCGTGATGGATTGGCTGGTTGGTCTTCTGTAGGTGCTTATACTAAGATGGAGAAGTTGATGGAACTTACTGCACAATATAGCAAAGAAATCGGTGCGCACATAAATTCACTGTATTGGGTGGTTATAGCTACAATGAAACAGACTTTGAAGAGCTTTGGATTGATAACTATGGTTTTCAGGATGATTATTTTGGCGGATGGCATAATATTGGCATTGGTTCTGCTTTGAAAGACGGTAAAGCGAATATCGGCTCAAAGAAAACTCCTACAAATTTGATCGGCTTTTTCGGGCGGGCTACCTATTCGTTCAAGAATCGTTATTTGTTGATGGGAGCTCTTCGTTATGAAGGAGCCAGCCAGTTATGGGGTACTGATAATGCATGGGGGCTTTTCCCCGTCTGTATCAGTCGGATGGAGAATTACCGAAGAAGCATTTATGAAGAATCAGAAGATATTTGATGATTTGAAACTTCGTGTGGGATATGGTGTGACGGGTTCACAGCCTAAAGATCCTTTCCTGGGGGTGGCTATGTTGAAATACGGCTCGTATGCTTTTGTAAATGGGAATTGGGTACAGACCATTGTTCCGGCATCCAACCCGAATCCTGATTTGAAATGGGAGGAAAAGAAAGAAACCAATATTGGTTTGGATTTTGTTTCATGGGGTGGCCGTTTGTCCGGCTCTATTGATTATTATAACCGTGATGTAGATGGCTTGATATACGAATATGGAGTACCGACCCCTCCGAACTTGTATAATAAGACGATGGCCAATGGGTGGTACAATGAGAAACCGTGGTGTGGAAGTGTTGGTAACTGTGGTTCCTGTTCAGAATAAAGATTTTGAATGGAGTACTACCGGAACATTCTCTTTGAACTCTAATAAGCTGATCAGTTTGTCTGGCAGCATCTTTAAGTCGGATTATGACTATTTTAATACGGGTACTGTGGAATACTCCGGTCAGGTAGCCGATTCTCACAGAGTACAGGTAGGTGAAAGCATCGGTAATTTTTATGGCTTTAAAGTAGTGGATGTGGACAGTGAAGGTCGTTGGATTTACGAAGACAGGAATGGTGAGTTGGTGAACTATAAAGATTTTACTCATGCTCCCGAGGATAAGCATGTTATTGGTAACGGTCTTCCTAAATGGTATGCGGGATGGAACAATACTCTTCGTTATAAAAACTTCGACTTGAATGTGACGATGCGTGGCGCGTTTGGTTTCCAGATAATCAATGGTGGGCGTATGAATTACGAGAATGTAAAAAACAGCCGTTTTGAAAATCGTTTGAAGTCTGTGAATGACTTGGTGTTTGGCAAGCATACGTTGAGCTCCGGAAGTGGAACCGGAATTCAACAGCTATTATGTAGAAAATGGTGACTATTGGAAGATTGACAATATCACTTTGGGATATAGCTTCGGTCAGGTTGGTAAATATATAAAGTCACTCCGTAGTTTATGGTTCAGTATTGAATGCTTTGACTATTACAGGTTATAAAGGTATTGATCCGGAAGTGTCAACAGATGGTTTGACTCCAGGGTATGATACACGTGACAGATATCCGAGTGTGCGCTCATTTACCTTCGGCGTTAATGTGAAATTTTAATGAACTAAAAAGGAATTGAAGATGAAAACAAATATAAAATTATGGACAATGGGCCTGATGACAGCCGCATTGTTGGGAAATACAGCTTGTACTGATTTGCTGCATGATAGCTATGGGCAGGTAGTGTCTGAGGATTACGTACCGAAAACAGAGGAAGATGTCAGTTATTTGGTAAATGCTGCTTATATACCTTGGCGTGAAACGTTGCTGCAATGGAACGGAGTGGTTCGTGCGCAGGAATTGTGTGCGGATCAAGATGTTCTTCCCGCCCGTGATGGTATTGGATGGGTAGACGGCTATATCTATAAAAGGTGGCATCAGCATACTTGGACTACCGAGGATGACGGTGTGCTTCAAGGATGGGAACGTACATACAATGGTGTGAACACTTGTAACCGTATTCTGTCTCAGATAGAAGAAGGCGTTATCAGTGTAGATGGCGAAACGAAAGAAAAGTTGATTGCCGAATTGAAAGTTCTTCGTGCTTCCTATTATTATATTTTGATTGATTTGTATGGTAATGTGCCCATTGTGACAGACTTTAAAGATACTTCCTTGCCACAACAGTCTACCCGTAAAGAGGTCTTTGACTTTATTGTGAAAGAAATAACGGAGAATATGGATTTGTTGTCCGAAACACCGAGGGGTTATTATTATGGACGTTTCAATAAGTGGGCCGCTCATGCATTGCTGGCCAAGATGTATTTGAATGCTGAAGTTTGGTCGGGCACTGCTCAATGGCAGAAATGTATCGACGAGTGTGATATGGTGATTAATTATGCCGGGAAGTCCGGAGAATATGCATTGGAAAATAATCAGAAGGATGTTTTTGTAACGCATAATGAGAATTCTAAGGAAATTATCTTTGCATTGCCGTTTGATGAAATTTATGTGACAGGATGGAATGATTTTGATTTCCACATGTACACTTTAGCACCTGAAAACCAGGAAACCTACCAGTTGACTGCACGTCCTTGGGGGGGCGTGTGTGCAGTGCCTCAGTTTATTAATTCTTTTGATGAGGATGATGCACGTTTGGAGGCTAACTATATTCAAGGTCAGCAATATACCTATTCCGGTGAAATCTTGAAGCGTAGTATTGATGGAAAACCATTGATTTATACGGTAGATGTTCCCCTCTATTGATCAGTCGGATGTGGATGATGGGTTCCGTTGGGGTAAGTTTGAGTATGCCACCGGTATAACCAACCGTTTGAGCAATGACTGGCCGTTGTTACGATATGCGGATGTATTGATGATGAAAGCGGAGTCATTGATGCGTTTGGGCAAATCGGGAGCAGGTGCTTTGGTGACTCAGGTACGTGAACGCGCCTTCAAGAATGAACCTGAAAAAGCGCAAGTTACAGATGCGGAACTGATGGGAGGAAGTGTATATGATTATGGTCGGAGAGATAGTTATAAGACAGAACATGATGGAGGAACAGATATTAAATATGGCCGTTTCCTTGATGAGCTTGGCTGGGAGTTTTGTCAGGAAGGACGCCGCCGTCAGGACATGATTCGTTTTGGCATCTTCACTACAAAAGCTTGGTTCTCTCATGATAAGAGTGATGAAACCAAAAATCTGTATCCTATTCCAAATAAAGTATTGTTGACCAATAGTAATCTGAAACAGAATCCGGGATATTCTAAATAGTATTTATTGGATGTTTTTTTAAGGATGAAAAGGTTGTTTTTTCTTTTCTATATTAAATTGGAAAGAATTATGAGTAAAAAGATTTCGATAAGTTTATTGCTCCTCTGTCTGGGATTATTTTCCCAGGCACAGAGCTATCAGAAAATGCCGCAAGGGATTAAGGCTACTGTACAAGGTATGGATGTTGAAGTGGCATTTTATACGCCATCCATCGTCCGGGTTTATAAGACACCGGAGGGAAGCTCGTATGACAAGAAGAGCCTTGTAGTAATGAAAGAGCCTGAGGAGACCTTTGTGGAGTTTGCAATGAATAAAGAGTATATTCGTTTAAAGTCGGATGCATTACAGGTGGAGGTCAATTCATCTACAGGTGGAATCAATTTCTATGATGCAACCGGAAAGGGTGTTGTTAAAAGACAAGGATTATGGGACACAGTTCACTCCGTTTGATGATGCGGGTATTTTTTCTTACAATGTCCGGCAGGCTTTTTTATTAGATAAGGATGAAGTGATTTATGGATTGGGGCAACAACAGACTGGAAAAGTGAATCAGCGCAATCAAAAACTTTTTCTTCGTAACAAGAATATGAGTATCTGTATTCCTTTTATTCATTCAGTGAAAGGTTACGGACTTTATTGGGACAATTATTCCCCGACTACCTTTACGGATAATCCGCAAGAAATGTCATTCGATTCTGAAGTGGGCGATTGTGCCGACTATTATTTCATTTATGGTAGCAATGCGGACGGCGTGATAGCCGGAGTCCGTGATTTGACCGGGCAGGCTCCTCTTTATCCGCTGTGGACACTTGGATTCTGGCAGTGCCGCGAGCGTTATAAGAGTCCGGATGAACTGTGCGAAGTGGTTGATGAATACCGTGATCGGAAAGTTCCTTTGGATGGAATCATTCAGGATTGGCAGTATTGGGGATGTGACTCTAACTGGAATTCCATGAAGTTCCAGAATCCTCGCTATATTAATAAGATGGGCGACAAGGAATACATGAAATATCTTCCGAATGGTGAGAATCCGGATGCACGTTATGGTACTCCAAGGATAAAAAGCCCTCAAGAAATGATTGACTATATACACAAGCGGAATGCGCATATCATGATTTCTGTATGGGCCTCTTTTGGTCCGTGGACAGAGATGTATCACAAAATGGACAGTCTGAATGCTTTGCTTCATTTTGAGACTTGGCCGCCTAAAGCCGGAGTGAAACCTTACGATCCGTTCAATCCTGTAGCAAGAAGTATTTATTGGAATGAAATGAAAAAGAATATCTTTCGATCTAGGTATGGACGGCTGGTGGCTGGATTCTACCGAACCCGATCATCTGGAGGTTCAAGATAAAGATTTTGATACAAAAACTTATTTAGGTTCTTTCCGAAGGGTTCACAATGCTTTTCCTTTGATGTCCTAATAAAGGAGTTTATGAACATCAGCGTGCTACGACTTCCGACAAGCGGGTATTCTTACTTACCCGTTCTTCATTCTTGGGACAGCAGCGTTATGCTTCACATTCATGGAGTGGAGATGTAGTTTCTACTTGGGAAGTGATGCGCAAGCAACTGGCAGCTGGCCTGAATTATTCTTTGTGTGGTATTCCTTACTGGAACACTGACTTGGGAGGATTTTTTGCTTGGAAATATAATAATGATGTTAATAATATTGCTTATCATGAGTTACACGTCCGTTGGTATCAGTGGGGAGCCTTCCAACCTATCATGCGTTCTCATAATTCCAGTCCTGTTGCTGTAGAGATCTATCAGTTCGGTGATAAAGGTGATTGGGCTTATGATGCATTGGAGAAATATACCCATTTGCGTTATCGCTTATTACCTTATTTATATAGTACTACTTGGGAAGTAACAAATAAGGCAGGCAGCATTATTCGTCCTTTGGTGATGGATTTTCCGAAAGACAAGAAAGTACTTGATATGGATACGGAGTATATGTTCGGACGTAGTTTTTTAGTACGTCCGGTAACTGATTCTCTCTATACATGGCAGGATAAAAAACAGAATGGTTATCAGAAAAATATGCGGAAAATAGAGAAAACGGATGTATATTTGCCAGAGGGAAGTAACTGGTTTGATTTCTGGACTGGGGCAAAGTTGGCTGGTGGCCAAACCATACAGCGTGAAGTACCTATTGATATCATGCCAGTTTATATCCGTGCCGGTTCTATAATTCCTTGGGGGCCTGCGGTGCAGTATGCCACAGAAAAAAGTTGGGATGACCTGGAGATTCGTGTTTATCCGGGTGCTAATGCAACTTTTATTCTTTATGAGGATGAGAACGACAATTACAATTATGAAAAGGGAGTTTATTCTACTATCACTTTCCGTTGGGATGATAGTAACCGTACTTTGCACATCAGCGACCGTGAAGGAAGATATCCCGGAATGTTGGAAAAGAGGAAGTTCAAAGTAGTTCTCGTAAATCATAGATCAGGAGAAGGGCGATAAACCATTGAAGGGAGGAAAGATGGTGAATTATACCGGTACGGCAATTGAGGTGAAACTTTAGAATGTTCATATTGAATATCCAGCAGAATAAATAAAGAAACGATAAAATACATTATGAATTTACTTAAAACCATTTTATCCACTTCCGTTTTTGCTATAGCTTCTGTAGCTTTGCATGCTCAGCTACCCGCAAAAGTAGAAAGTTTTCCAGTCAGGGATGTGCGGCTCACCGCCAGCCCTTTCAAACACGCAGAGGATATGGATATCCGTTATCTGCTGGGAATAGACCCCGACCGTCTGTTAGCTCCTTATTTGAAGGAAGCTGGTCTTTCCCCTAAAGCCGAAAATTATACCAATTGGGAAAATACAGGGCTGGACGGTCATATTGGCGGACATTATTTATCGGCCCTTTCCTATATGTATGCCGCTACGGGAAATAAGGAGATCAAGGCGCGTCTGGATTATATGATAAGTGAACTGAAACGCTGTCAGGATGCCGCCGGTGACGGTTATCTGTGTGGAGTTCCAAACGGGCGCAAAATGTGGAAAGAAATAGAGGAAGGAAACATTCGCGCGTCCGGTTTCGGATTGAACGACCGCTGGGTTCCTCTTTACAATATTCATAAAATATATGCCGGCCTTCGTGATGCAACTCTTCAGACCGATAGCCGGGAGGCAAAGGAAATGTTGGTGAAACTCACGGACTGGATGATTCGTCTGGTATCCAAGTTGAGCGATGAACAGATACAGGATATGCTGCGCAGCGAACATGGAGGGCTGAACGAAACATTTGCCGATGTGGCCGCTATCACCGGCGACAAACGCTACTTGAAACTGGCTCACCAATTTTCTCATCACACCGTGTTGCAGCCTTTGTTGAGACAGGAGGATAAACTGACTGGTATGCACGCCAATAACCAAATACCGAAAGTGATAGGTTTCAAACGTATTGCCGATTTGGAAGGCAACCGGGACTGGAGCGAGGCCGCCCGCTATTTCTGGGAAACAGTGGTAAACCATCGAAGCATCACCATCGGAGGTAACAGTGTGCGTGAGCATTTTCATCCGGCTGATGATTTCAGCAGTATGCTCACCAGCGAGCAGGGGCCTGAGACTTGTAACACCTACAATATGCTCCGCCTTACAAAAATGCTGTATGAAACGAGTGCGGACGTTCATTTTATGGATTATTACGAACGGGCGCTTTATAACCATATCCTTTCCACGCAAGATCCTGTGCAAGGCGGATTTGTTTATTTTACCCCGATGCGTGCCGGTCATTACAGGGTCTATTCGCAGCCTCAGACCAGTTTCTGGTGTTGTGTGGGATCGGGGATGGAAAATCATGCCCGTTATGGTGAAATGATTTATGGACACAAGGATAATAATCTGTATGTCAATCTTTTCATTCCGTCTACCTTGCGCTGGGGAGATACCCAAATTGAGCAACAGACGGCTTTTCCCGATGAGGAGGGGAGTACTCTTGTTATTTCTCCGGAAAAGGGAAAGAAAGAATTTACCCTTCTTTTCCGTATTCCCGAATGGACGAAGCCGGAAGCATTACGCTTGTCTGTTAATGGTAAACGGCAGAACGTAACGGTCAAAGAGGGATATGTTAGCCTGAACCGTACTTGGTCAAAAGGTGACAAAGTAAGGCTGGAACTGCCGATGCATTTGCGTGCCATTGCACTGCCGGATGGTTCTGCCAACTATTCCATCTTATATGGACCGATTGTGCTGGCCGCCCGGTTGGGCAAGCAAAATCAGGATGGTATGTTTGCCGATGACAGTCGTGGCGGACACATTGCTGCCGGACCGCGCCTGCCTTTACAAACGATGCCTGTCATTGTGGGGGATAAGAACAATCTTCTTTCTCATCTGAAAAAAGTGGAAGGTAAGCCGTTGACATTTACATTGTCCGGAGTTTATCCCGAACGCTATGAGGGTATGATTGTGGAACCGTTTTTCCGTTTATATGAGTGCCGGTATATGGTCTATTGGCCTGTGCTGTCCGTACAGGAGTTGCAGGCAAGGCAGGAACAGTTGGCAAAAGAGGAAAAGGAGCGTGCCGCATTGGATGGTATGACCGCCGATAAAGTGATTTGTGGGGAACAACAACCGGAAAGCGACCATTTCATCCGGATGGAGAATTCCCGTACGGGGGATGATGAAGGGATTCACTGGCGTGAGGCGGCCGGTTGGTTCAGTTATCGTATGAAGACGAACGGAAAGCAGGTCAATAAAGTGCGTATCCGGTTCCGTTCCGAGATTCGTAAGGATGCAAAAGTATGGATAAACGGGCAGGAAGTAGGACGATTGGCTGGTAAACCGGCTTCGGATGTATCGGTTGGGATATTTGATGTACCTGCATCTATGCAATCCAATGAGCAACTGGAGATAAAGATCGGTAAAGGAAATGAGAAAGTGACTCCGCATATTTATGAGGTGCGGCTGGTGACTGAATGATGATAGATATACAAACCGGCCATGCCTCAGTTGGCATGACCGGTTCGTCTTTTCAGATAATTCCGTTGTCTTTCAAGACCGCTTGTAACTCTTTATCAGTGATATTCTCACGCTCTGATTTATCATAAATGAAATGTAAGCCAATCTCTTTTTCTTCTTTGGATAGAGTGGCGATGAGAGTGATCACTCTTGCTCCACCTCTTTTCCCTTTTCCTTTTGATGCTATACTCATGCGTACTTTGTGTAGGCCATTGCCTAAATCAGTACCCATGTCAGGGTTCTGCATGAGTTCTGCGGCTAAAATTGTCAAGTCTTGCTTCAATGATTTATATCGCTTGGAAAGTTTCTTAACTTCTTTTTCGAAGTGGCGATATACTTTGATTTTATAGTTCATTGAGCAATTCTTCTATGGGACGGCCTTTCAGCTTTCCTTCACGCATCAGTTTGATGTCTTTGCAAGCCTCGGACAGCCCGTCCATTATTTCACTTTTGGTCATGTAGGGTTCTTCATCCTCTGCCACCATGGTAGAAACAGATTCCATTTCCTTTTTAGCATGAACAAGAGTCTTCCTTACAGACTCCAACACCTTTACATTCTTGATGTCCAAGATTTCCCGAATCAGTTCGTTTTGTATTGATTCCAATGTGATTGTACTCATGACGTTCTCCTTTCTTCTTATTATTTATCTCGTATGGCAAAGATAGCGAAAAGGTGGCATGTCTGCTTGTTTTCTGCATGAAAAATAGTTTTCATTTAGAGGTTGTACCTAAAAGAAATACCTTTTTTCATTTAGTTTTCCTATTTTTGCAGGAAACAAACCGAACAGCTAATGAAAATTCTCCATACAGCAGACTGGCATCTGGGCCAGACTTTTTATGAATACGACCGGCGGGAAGAGCATCTCCATTTTCTAGAATGGCTGAAACAGCAGATAAGACAGCATGAAATAGATGTATTGTTGATAGCAGGTGATGTATTCGACAGCCCGAACCCTTCGGCGGAATCACAACGAATGTATTATCGTTTTCTAAGAGAAGTTACGTCCGAAAACCCTTCTTTGCAAATTATCATCATTGCCGGAAATCATGACTCGGCAGCCCGTTTGGAGGCTCCCAATCCCCTGTTGGAGGATATGAATGTCACCGTTCGCGGTGTCGTGCGCCGCAATGCGGAAGGTGATATAGACTTGCAACACCTGATTGTCCCCCTTTACACAGAAGGGGAAGTGACCGCCTATTGCCTTGCCGTCCCCTATCTGCGTCAGGGGGATTATCCTTCGGCTGAAAATTACTCAAAAGGAGTCCAACTGCTTTATGAGCAGCTTTTCAATGAAGTGAAGGAGAAAGGACTTCCCGTTATCGCCATGGGACATCTGCAAGCCACCGGCTCGGAAATCTCGGAGGACGACCGTTCGGAACGTACCGTTATCGGAGGCTTGGAATGTGTATCCCCCGATGCTTTTGATGAGGCTATCGCCTATACTGCATTGGGGCATCTGCATCGCTCCCAGCGTGTGTCCCATCGGGAGAATGTGCGTTATTCCGGAACTCCTATGCCCATGTCTTTTGCTGAGAGGAACAATGCTTCGGGAGTGGTCATGATAACGATAAGTGCTGAGGGTACCGGCATAGAGAGATTGGCATTTGAACCGCTAGCCGGCGTGATGAGTATTCCTCGTCAGGCCCGTCCGCTGGAAGAAGTGCTGCAAGCCATCGGCGATTTGCCCGATGGGGATGTCACGTTGCGGTCGCCCTATCTGGAAATAAAGATTTTGATGACCGAGCCGGAACCTTCTTATAAGTATAAGATAGAGGAAGCGTTGAAAGGAAAAGCAGTCCGCCTGGCACGCATCGCCGCTATGCTTCCACAAAAAAAGGCAAGCGGCATTGTCGCCACTTCCTACGAGGAGTTGCAAACCATCCGTCCGCTGGATATGGCACTGGATGTCTTTAAACGGAAATATGGAGGGACGGAGATGCCCGATACCATGAAACAATTGCTGGAAAGTGTAATCAAGGAGGCAGGAGTATGAAAATAGTAGCGATAAGAGGAAAGAATCTGGCTTCATTGGAAGGTGAATTTATGATAGACTTTACCGTCGAACCTTTGTGTTCGGCAGGTATATTCGCCATTACGGGCAGTACCGGAGCCGGAAAATCAACCTTGCTGGATGCTTTGTGTCTGGCTTTGTTTGACTGTACGCCACGTATGAACAAGGCGAAAGAGAATAACGTCTCTGTCATGGATGTTGCCGACAGAGGAATTGCACAGAACGATAGCCGTTCCATCCTTCGCCGGGGTACTGCCGAGGGGTATTCGGAAGTGGATTTCGTCGCTTTGACAGGAGAGGTGTTCCGTTCACGCTGGACGGTGCGACGTTCGCGTGGGAAGGTTAGCGGTTCCTTGCAAAAAGTGGAAATGACGTTGACCAACCTTACTTCCGGAGTGGAACAGCAAGGGACGAAGACCGAATTATTATCCCGCATCAGTGAACTGATCGGACTCTCTTTCGAACAGTTCAACCGCTCTGTGTTGCTGGCTCAAGGAGATTTTGCTACCTTCCTGAAGGCTCGTCAGCCTGATAAAGCCGAAATCTTGGAAAAACTGACCGGAACGGAAATTTACTCGCGTATCTCTGCTTCTATTTATGAACGCACCAAGCGGGCGGAAAGTGAATATAAATTATTGCAGGAACGTATCAAAGGCATTGAGTTGCTGACAGATGAGCAATTACAGCAACTTTCGGCTGAAAAGGAAGAATTACAAGTCCGCTTGTCCGTTTCGAAGAAGAAAGAGGAGGCGTTGTCCGGCAAGTTGAAATGGCTGGAAGAAGAAGGACGCTTGAATACAGGATGCATACAGGCGGAAGAATCACTTTCCGGCATCAGAAAAGAAATAGAAGTCGCCCGTCCGCGTTATGAACTGTTGGCCCGTATAGAGCAGGCTCAGGATATCCGCGATGTGTATATGGAACAGCGTAACGTCCGGAAGCAGATAGATGCCGGTCGTTCCCGGTTAGGCGAAATAGAGGTTGCCATCCGGCAGAATGCGGCTTTACAGACTTCCGCGAACGTGCAGTGGGCAGATGCTCAGAAGGAGCTGGCGGAATTTAAGGCCTATTTGTCGCAGCAAGAACCGCAATTGGATAAAGCCAGAGCATTGGATGTGCAGTTGGTGGAAAATAGAAAGCAATTAGCGGAAAGTCAGAAAGAAGCGGCTTTGGCATTGCAGGCTAAAGATAATCTGCATCAATCCGTTTGTAAGACAGAGAAGGATATAAGTTTGTTGATGGAGAAGCAAACCGCCTTGCAAACCTGGTTTGAACGATATACTGCTTATTCCCAATTGATTCCTGCCGTTGAACTGATTACCAGCTTGCTTACCAATCTGGAAATGGCAAGGGCGCAAAGCGTATCGAACCGTCAACTGCTGGATAAAGTAAAGAAAGCGAGTGAAGCGGAGGAACAGCGGTTGAAATCGGTACAACAGGAAGCCGAGCGTCTGAACCGACTGTTGCCGGCAGAGGTGCTGTTGCTTCGTGAGCAGTTGGAGGAAGGAAAGCCATGCCCGGTCTGCGGGAGTTTCCATCATCCGATGAGGGAACAGACCAATGTCCAATCCTTGCAGGAAGAGGAACTGAACCGTGCGAAAGAACAGGTTGCTAAAGAAACGGAACAACTGAAAAACACGCTGAATGCCCGCCAACTGGAGATGGCCCGTCTTTCCGCATTGATTGAAAATTATGTGGCGCAAGTTGATGATACGCTGAAAAAAGTAGAAACATACGTATCCATTATCCCCAATTGGAAAGATTTGTTGGAGCAGGGCACATTGAAACATTATGTCCAGCAATTCGGCAGGCAATGGAATGCCCGTTTGCAAGAGCAGACCGAAATAAAAGAGGCTCTTACCTCAAAATCAGCCCAAAGAGATAGTTTGAAAAAAGAAGAAGCCAATGCCATTGGTTTGTACGAAGAAAAGAAACAAAAAGAAGAAAGACAGCAGGCAGAATTGAACGAACGTGCTCGTCTGCGGTCTTCCCTGCTGAATGGTGAATCCACCGAAACAGTGGTTGCAACCCATGCAAGACGGCAAAAGGAACTGGAACAACAACTGGAAAAAGCCATGAACTTGCATCATTCTTTAACTGTGCAGGCGGAATCTTACAAAGGACAGACCGCACAGTTGGAAAAGGAATTAGTCCGTCTGACTGCTGTCTTGCAACAAGACGAACTGAAAATAAACGAGTGGCTCACTCTTCAAAAGGAAACGTATGCCGAGTTGGAACAATTGCTTTCCAAAGACAAAAGCTGGATACTGGCTGAGAAACAAGCGTTGGGCACACTGAAAGAGAAGGAAACCACTCTTCAGGCGGTCCTTGCGGAGCGAAGGCAGAAAAGGGAGGAGCATCAGCAAGCTCCTCTGAAACCGGATACCACGGAAAACAAGGAGTCGCTGATTGAAACATTGACTGCCTGCACTGCTGCCAAAGAAATGGAAACCGGACGTTTGGCCCAAATAGAGGTGACGATACAGAACCATATAAAAGGTAAGGAACGCATAGCTGGCATCGAGAAAGAGTTGGAGGAAAAAAACTCTATCTACGAGAATTGGGCGAAACTGAACGAACTGTTCGGTTCCCAGACTGGCGCCAAGTTTAAGGAAATAGCCCAAGGTTATACGCTTGATGTCCTTTTGCTTTATGCCAACAGGCATTTGCAAGACCTTGCCCCCCGTTACGAACTGCAACGCATCCCTGATACGCTGGCCTTGCAGATTGTGGATCTTGATATGATGGGTGAGGTGCGTAGTGTCCATTCCCTTTCGGGCGGGGAATCTTTCTTGGTATCTCTCGCCTTGGCATTGGGTTTGTCTTCCTTGTCCTCCAACCGGATGAATGTGGAATCGTTGTTTATTGACGAAGGTTTCGGATCGCTGGATATGGACACTCTGCGCATTGCGATGGATGCTTTGGAGCGGTTGCAGATGCAAGGGCGTAAGATAGGGGTGATTTCCCATGTGGCGGAGATGATGGAACGTATCCCTGCGCAGGTGCAGGTGGTGAAGACCGGAAGCGGAAGGAGCAAGGTGCAGGTGATGGGACCAATATAAGGATTGTACTCCATTACAGATGACAATAAAATAAAAAAGTGACGGACTATGAAAAAAACATTAATTGGATTATTGGGCTCGACAGTTATATGTGTACTGTTTCTTGCAGGTTGTATTGATGAACATTACGGGGAGGATAGCAATACCATTGTTACCAATCTGACCGGTTATGCATGGGAGAGAACATTTCAGATACGTACTGAGGATGGCAGGGATGCGGAAGTCTGTGAACATTATGAGTTCGGGCTGAATGGTAAGGCTTCCTGTAAATCACGGACGACGTGTGATGGCGAGGAAGTGGAAGAGCATGTACATTATTTCCGATATGATTTTATCACTCCCAATAACAGATATCTTCTTCTGGATTACTGCTACTGGCAGATTGACAGGATCAGTTCTTCAGTATTGAGCATATATGAAACCTTTGAGAATCCTGTGGTTGTGATGGGGCAGACCAGGGAATATAAGAGTTTCTCGGCTGTCCCGTTGGGGAATGACTGATGCGCTATGTCTGATGTGTTTTAGGGACAGAGGCGTTACAGGCATAAGTGAGGGAAAAATATGATTTTTGTCTCCATATTGAATACTGTTTTTACTTATTGCTTATGAGAATCGGACCGGTGTTTTTGATGGGATTTTGTATTAATGTTATAACTGTACGATTACACCGGAAATTCCATATCAAAGACAAGGACGTTTTTTTAAAAGATCAAGAGCTTTTTAAAAAAGAACAGGAGCTTTTTCAAAAACAACAGGATGTTTTTGATGCTTTTCTACTCGTATTGCATAACATGGCAAAATACCTTGTTTTTCTTTCAGAAGTTTCAGCTTCTCCGCAAACGTCCTGTTCATCGGCTTTTCGGCTGAAGGATATACACGATAAAATCCTTCAGCCGAAAAAGATCTTTCAGCGTGACAGGGTAAGCGATGTCGTATTGGTTGGTTTTCTATCGGTATTCGGATTTACCTTTATACATTTATTGACTACGGCTGAAAGAAAGAACTACGCGGTTGAAGGATCTCGGTGCATCAATCTGTCAGCCGGAATGCCGATGAACAGGACGTTTGCGGAGAGGCTGAAACTTCTGAAGGATTTTTGGGGGCATTCTTCAAGAGAGGGGTATTTCTCTTCAAAAGATGGATACGCATATCAAAAAGAAGGTGGAAAGACTTTGAAAACTTGTCGCAAGATGTCGCAATTCTTGTAGCAAGTTTTTCGGAATCTTGTAGCAGGATTTGCAGATTCTTGGTATAGGAATATCTTGTTTGATTTTATAGCTGTCCGGTAAAAATGCCGAAGTTCCCCCAAAAAGGTCTAGCTTTGGGATAAACAGATTCGGTTTTAATGGTAAACAAATATGATTGTATCATTCATTCCACAAACATGTAACTTGTTTGCGATATA
>SCPO01000184.1_pt1 | contig 62275 bp, 78 predicted proteins | sample 6106821 | NCBI WGS metagenome assembly SCPO01 (sample SAMN10720448, study PRJNA508395) | human gut metagenome | isolation source: Participant 2 stool, 0 month | host: Homo sapiens | collected 2017
CCTCGAACTCGGTGATACGGTTATTCTCATCATCACGATACCGAAGCGGCTTGCCTCTTCGATCGGCACCGGCATACATGCGATGGTGACATCTGCGTTATTCGCTTTGTGATATTCCAGCATAACCTCATAATCCATTTTATAGATGTGGTCGCCGGAAAGATCAGAACGTATTCCGGATTGTAGCTGTCCAGTGTACTCCAGGTTCTGATAAATGGCGTTCGCAGTACCGGTATACCAGTACTGCCCTTGTCCTCGTACGGCGGAAGAATGGTAACTCCTCCGACATTACGGTCTAAGTCCCACGGAATGCCAATTCCGATGTGACTGTTCAGACGTAATGGCTGATACTGTGTTAAAACGCCAACTGTGTCAACGCCAGAATTGATACAGTTGCTGAGCGGAAAATCGATAATTCTGTATTTGCCGCCAAACGATACTGCCGGTTTTGCGACTTTTTGCGTTAATACTCCAAGGCGGCTGCCCTGTCCCCCTGCCAAAAGCATGGCAATCATTTCCTTTTTAATCACGTTATCACCTCGCTGTAGTGTTTTCTTGTTCCTACTATTATACCACGCATTTCAGAGAAAGTGAACAAATAATTGTATTATTTTCAATATTTTTTGTACATTTTCCGACACTTTTTGCGTAATTTTTACATTTGTCAATATATGGTATATTGGGAATTGGGTAACACAATTTATGGATTTTGTCGTACTGCTTCCCGGGCAGAGCCGAAAATACGCGTATTTCGATATTTTTCTTGAATCACTTTATAAAATGAAGTATAATCTTGTTTAAGTATGCAAATAATGATATATCTGTTAAAAGATTGAAAAGAATGCAGATCAAAGGAGAAGTATTATGGATTTAGTTACTGTAAGAGAACTGTATAAAAACCGGGAAGCTTACCTGGATAAAGAGGTTTCCATCGGCGGCTGGGTGCGCAGCGTGCGTGCTTCCAAGGCCTTTGGCTTTATCGTAGTCAGCGACGGAACCTATTTTGAGACCCTTCAGGTCGTTTATCATGACAACATGGCAAACTTTGCCGAGATCAGCAAATTGAACGTCGGCGCAGCCATCATCGTAAAAGGTATCCTCGTTGCTACCCCGCAGGCAAAGCAGCCATTTGAGATCCAGGCTTCTGAGGTTGCTGTAGAAGGCCCGTCCGCTCCGGACTACCCGCTGCAGAAAAAGCGCCACACCCTGGAGTACCTGCGTACCATCACCCATCTGCGTCCGCGCACCAACACCTTCCAGGCTGTATTCCGCGTACGTTCCCATGATCGCATACGCCATCCACCAGTACTTCCAGGAGCGTGACTTCGTATACGTTCACACCCCGCTCATCACCGGAAGTGACTGTGAGGGCGCAGGCGAGATGTTCCAGGTAACCACCATGGATTTAAACAACATCCCGAAGACCGAGGACGGTGCTGTTGATTTCACCAAAGATTTCTTTGCGAAGCCGACCAACTTAACCGTAAGCGGCCAGTTAAACGGCGAGACTTACGCTATGGCATTCCGCAACATCTACACCTTCGGACCAACCTTCCGCGCTGAGAATTCCAACACCACCCGCCATGCGGCAGAGTTCTGGATGATCGAGCCGGAGATGGCCTTCGCTGATCTGGACGACAACATGGAGGTTGCCGAGGGCATGTTAAAATATGTCATCCGTTATGTTTTAGAGCACGCTCCGGAGGAGATGGCATTCTTCAATAATTTCATCGACAAGGGCCTGTTAGACCGTTTGAACAACGTCGTAAATTCCGAGTTCGGCCGTGTGACCTACACCGAGGCTGTTAAGATCCTGGAAGAGCACAACGACCAGTTCGACTACAAGGTATCCTGGGGATGCGACCTTCAGACAGAGCATGAGCGCTTCCTGACCGAGCAGATCTTCAAGAAGCCGGTATTCGTGACCGATTATCCGAAGGAGATCAAGGCCTTCTATATGAAGATGAACCCGGATGGAAAGACTGTTGCCGCAGTAGACTGTCTGGTACCGGGCATCGGCGAGATCATCGGCGGCAGCCAGCGTGAGGATAACCTTGAGAAGCTGACCGCGCGCATGGACGAGCTGGGCTTAAAGAAGGAAGATTACCAGTTCTATCTGGATCTTCGCAAATACGGTTCCGCGCGCCACTCCGGCTTCGGTCTTGGCTTTGAGCGCTGCGTCATGTACTTAACCGGCATGGGCAACATCCGCGACGTCATCCCGTTCCCGAGAACTGTAGGCAACTGCGAGCTGTAAATCAAATAATCCAATCCCTGCGTGTCGCTGACACGCTCCGGATTCGCAAAAACCTATGCGGGTATACTGTGCAGAACGAACTGCCGGCATACCCGCATTGCATTTTAAGGAGAACCCTATGAAATTTATTCACATTGCCGATGTCCACTGGGGCATGAACCCGGACAGTGACCGGCCCTGGAGCCGCGAGCGCGCCCAGGCCATCCGTGACAGCTTTGCGGAAGTCGTGCGGCAGGCCAGGCTGCGGGACGCGGACTGTCTCTTCATTTCCGGGGACCTGTTTCACCGCCAGCCGCTTCTTCGTGACTTAAAGGTCAACTACCTCTTCTCCACCATTCCGGGCGTGCGGGTGGTCATCATTGCCGGAAATCACGACCGCATCCGCTCCAATTCTGCGCTGATGAGCTTTACCTGGTGTCCCAATGTCACCTTCCTCATGTCCGAAGAATTAAGCTCCGTCTACTTTAAGGACTTAAATCTGGAGGCGCACGGCTTCTCCTATCACACTGCTGAAATCAATGAGGCACGGTTAAACGGCATCAAAGCACCGGACGATGGCCGCATCCATGTGCTGCTGGCCCACGGCGGCGATGCCTCCCATCTCCCGCTGGATAAGGGGAACCTGGCCCACACCGGTTTTTCCTATGCGGCACTGGGACACATTCACAAGCCGGAGCTGGCACCGGATTTTTCCTACGCTTATCCTGGTTCCTTAGAGCCGCTTGACAAGACCGAGACCGGCCCTCACGGCATGGTGGTGGGCGAGATTCAGCCGGCATCCGGCCAGGTCATTTCCCTGGAATTTGTTCCGGTGGCGCGCACCCAGTACATTCCGCTGGTAGTCCATGTCACGCCGTCCACCACCAACGGCGAACTGTGTGACCGCATCACCGATGCCGTAAAAGAACGCGGCATGGAACATATCTACCGGTTCCGCATCCGCGGCATGCGTGACCCGGACATCACCTTTGACTTAGAGCCGTTAGAGCGCCGCCTGCAGATTGTGGAGGCGGTAGATGAATCCGAGCCACAGTATGATTTCTGCCAGCTGTTTGCGGAGCATCCCAGCGACATGATCGGTTTTTACATTCAGGCGTTCCAGAAGGAGGATCCCAGCCCGGTTGAGAAGAAGGCACTGTATTACGGGATCGATGCTCTGCTGCGCACAACAGACTAGAGGAGTTAAACCATGCGGATACTGGATTTACATATTGACGGATTCGGCAAATTCCATGACCTCTCCGTCTCCTTTGACAAGGATCTGAACGTGGTTTACGGCAAAAACGAGGCCGGAAAATCCACCCTGCACACCTTCATCCGCTGCATGCTCTTCGGACTGGAGCGTGGGCGCGGACGTGCAGCCCGCGCGGACCTTTACAGCAAATATGAGCCATGGCAGAACAAGGCCGTCTACGGCGGCCGAATGCGGGTAGAAAAGGACGGTGTCATCTACCGTCTGGAACGGAATTTCCAGAAGGATCAGAAGTCTTTTGTGATCGTCAATGAAACCGCAGGCAAAGAAATCGAGCCCACGAAAGGATTCATGGACTTTCTTCTGGGCGGACTCACAGAAACCGCCTACAATAATACCATCAGCATCGGCCAGCTCAAATGCGTGACCGAGGGCGGCATGGTAACGGAGCTTCGAAATTATATTGCCAATATTAATACCACCGGCAACCTGTCTTTAAATATCACAAAGGCCACATCCTATTTAAAGAACCGCCGGAAGGAATTTGAACGCCAGCTCACTCCAGAGGCAGCCCGCACCTACACCGCGCTGCTGACCGAGATCAAAAACATTGAAAAAGAGATTTCCGCGCCGGAATACGAGAACCAGCTCCAGACCTATCAGGATCTTCGTTCCCAGGTAAAGAACCAGCTTTCCGAAAAGCAGACTGAGCGGGAAACGCTTCTTCAGAAGATTGCCAAGGGGCGGCGTCAGGCACTGGATGGAGCGCAGTTTACCGATGAGGCATCCATCCACGCATATCAGGAGAACGCCCGGAATACCTACGCCCATTATAAAGAGGTAGCCGACGCAGCCTCCCGCAGGGGGCGGTCCGTCCTTCCGGTCATTATGCTGGTGCTGGCTGTTTTCTGCGCGCTGGGAGCCGGAGCACTGGGATTTCTCAGCTCCCAGACCTTTGATCCGGTTGTTTTCGGAACCGGCGCACTAATCTCCGTATCCACCGGCGTGGCCCATTATACTGTGGGACTCATCTGCGCTTTGAGCGCTGCTGCCGTCTTCTTCTTTGCGGTGGGACTCATCTTCTTTATGAAGAACCACAGCTTAAAGCAGGAGCTTTCCATGACAGAAAAGCTGCTGCAGGAGATTTTTTCCCGCCATCTGGGAGATTCCTCCATTTCCGGGGAGGCCATGACTGCTTTTGAAAGCCGCATGGAAGAATTTATCCGGTTAAGCCAGGTACTGGAACGCTCTGAGCAGTCTGTACAGGAGCAGGCATCCGAGATCAATGCGCTCCAGGCGAGAAACCGACTGTGACGATGCCATCTCCCGCCAGCAGAAGGCCCAGTGGGAGCTGGAGAAAAGGCTGGATCATCTGGCCCACTGCAAGGACCAGACGGAATCCTTAAAGCAGGTGCTGGCAGAGAATGATCGGATTCGCGAGGAAATCACCGCCATTGACCTGGCACTGGAAACCATGACGAAGCTTTCCGCCACCATCCGGGATTCCTTCGGACTATATCTGAATAAGACCGCTTCGGAACTGATTTCCGGCATCACTGGCGGCATCTACGACAGCATGAGCGTAGATGAAAGCCTGAACGTGTTCATGAACACCCGCACCCGCCTGGTCCCGGTGGAGCAGGTATCCAGCGGCACCATGGACCAGATCTACCTGGCCCTCCGCCTCGCCGCCGCCAAGCTCATCCAGCCGGAAGGCGATTACATGCCGCTGATCTTTGATGACAGCTTCGTGCTGTACGACGAAGACCGGCTGCACACCGCGCTGAAGTGGCTGAAGAAGGCATATCCGGGACAGATCATCATCTTCACATGCCACCAGAGAGAAGCACAAATGATGACCGCAGACCAGATTGCGTATCATCTGGTGACGATGTAGAATTTCAATTTAAGTGAATAGCTAATAAGGTCGAAGTTCAGGGCCTACTATGAAACGCAGCACTAAGTGGAATTTTGTACTTCGTTCACTGCGCCGCCTATTGTCAGACCTGCGACCCAAACTCACACGCTTCGCGTGTTCAAACAAGGGTCTCCGGTCTGACGCTATGCTCGCTCACGAAGAAAATTCCAATGTGCTGCTAATTCTGCATAGTAGGCCCTGAACTTCTAGATTACTGGCTGCACCACAATATAAAACTCTACCTCTAAATAATTTTACTTCCGGCAAGAACGTGCCGGCAGCACCTCTTTGAATTGCTTGATTACCCTATACCTGGAGAAAACGGTCACGTCAAGGTCGCTTAAGCGCTTGTTATAACCTTGATGTGACCGTTTTATTCAGGTATCCTTTTGTAAGCAATGAAAAGTCTCGTTTTTAACTGTAATGGAGCCAGGAAAGCAGAAGCAGGCCGGGGCGGTATCCTGCGTAGCATAAATAGAAGTGCAACGTGTCCGGCTATGTGGCGACTGACGTTTTCGGGAGGCGGACGATCAGTCCGACTATCCGCAAACAGCTGTCAGCCACATCGTCTGAACACGGCACTTCTATTTTGCGCAGCGGAATACCACCCCGGCCTGCTTCGGACCTTTCGTGAATATTCTTTAAAAATTTTTACTGCCGCAGAATCGAAAAGTCTGGTGTATAGATCATATCATCTTTCGCTGCTTCCTTTTCCAGAAACATGATCATATAGATCGGATAATAGGTAATTTTATCTGCCGTGCTTACATTTTCATTGCATAGCACTATTCCCTGCGGAATATCATAGTTTTCCGCTGCCAGCACATTGCTCAGGGCCGCATGGCACAGTCATTTTATCGCACAATCCGTTTGTCCGTTTTTCCATAACTTTTTATGCTTATTTTGTCCGTTTTTCCAATAGATATTCACATATTTTTGTCCGCTTTTCCGCAAATTGTTTGTTTATAGTAATCAAGAAACCAGAACAGCCAATATAGCAGAAGTTCCGGGACCGTCATGCAGAACAAGCAGACACATTGGAATTTTCTTCATGAGCGAGCATAGCGTCAGGCCGGAGACCCTTGTTTGAGCACGCATAGCGTGCGAGTTTGGGTCGCAGGTCTGACAATAGGCGGCGCAGCGAATGAAGTACAAAATTCCACCGTGTTTGCGGTTCTGTATGAGGATCCCGGAACTTCGGCCCTTTTTTGATACTGCAGATTCAATTTTAAAATACGATCCGGACCGTGGTTCCTTCCCCCAGCGCACTCTTTAACTCCACCTTCGCCTTATGGTAAATGGCTCCATGCTTTACAATGGAAAGTCCCAATCCGGTTCCTCCGATCTGGCGGGAGTGGCTTTTGTCTACACGGTAGAAGCGTTCGAAGATACGCTCCTGGTCATCGATCGGAATGCCGATGCCGTCATCTTCTACAGTCAGTACCGGATGGTCTTTGACGGTGACCACGTTGACTTCCACTTCGCCGAAGGGCTTGTTATACTTGATCGCATTGTCGCACAGGTTATAGATCATCTCATCGAGGATCTGTGGATTGCCGTTTACTACCGTTGGCTTTCCGGTGAGCATCAGGGTGATCTGATTCTTCCTGGCTACGTCCTGCAGGCGTTCTTACCACATCGGACGCGAGCATATGCAGGTCTACCGGGCGCTTTTCCATCTGGACTTTTTCTTCATCAAGCTGGGACAGGCGGATGATATCGCCTACCAGAGTGATGAGACGCTGGGCCTCCTGATAGATTTTTCCGGAGAAGCGGCCCATATCTGTCGGCTGAACCAGACCGTTCATCATGATCTCGGCATAGCCGGAGATGGAGGTGAGCGGTGTTTTCAACTCGTGGGAGACATTGGCCGTAAATTCCCGGCGCAGCTCTTCGCGGCTTTGCTGCTCGGTCACATCGAGAATGACTACAACCGCGCCGCTGCGCCCGTTGCTCTCTGCCACCGGGTTTGCGATAATCTGGTAGTGGCGGTTTCCTACATCCAGCATCTGCTCACAGTGAGTGCCTTTTAAAGCACCGTCTACAACCTGGCGGAAATTTTCTGAACGGTTCAGGCTGATGATGTTGAAATTCGCCTGGTGCCCGGTGTCAGCTGCATGGCCATGTGTTTCCGCGGTGCCAGTCTGCAGTCCTGCCCTCGCATTTCCTGCCTGACCATATCCATCCGCCTGCTCCACCGGAATTCCTAAAAGCTTCAGCGCGCTCTTATTATAGGACATCACATCGCCCCTGCTGTCTACCACAATAAATCCTTCCCGCATATTCTCGGTAATGGTGGTAAATTCTTCCTGCTTTTCCCGCAGGGTTTCCATCTGCTGCCGGATGGTTTCGTTTTGCTTTTCAGTCGGCGTACCAATGGGGCCAGTTCATCGTAGACTTCACCGGCCTTTGGATCATCCGGATCCATCTCGTTAATCGGTGCCACGATCCGCTTGGTCTGAAATTCTGCCAAAATCAGAACACCCACCACGATTAGGATACCCATGGCAATCATGACCGGAATAGTATGTACTACCGTGGCCAGCGCGCTCTTTGTGGTGCTGGCTACACGGATGACGCTGCCATCGTCCAGGCGTGCTGCGTAATAGTAGGTCTGCTCGGCCAATGTGCGGGAAGTGCGGACACTCTCGCCCCGTCCGTTTTTCAGTGCTGCCGCGATTTCTGGACGGTCCTTGTGGTTTTCCAGGCTTTCGCTGTCCGCGAAGCTGTCATAAAGGACTGCTCCATCCGGACTGATCCAGGTGATGCGGTTGACGCTGTTGCCGTCACCCCGGCTCTTTAAATGCGCAAGGTACTCTTCCCCAGACACATCCATAGCAGACTCCAGGTAACGCACCTCGGTCATAACGGACTGGCGCATCTGGGTCTGCAGATCCTGGCAGAGGAGCAGTGCTGTGATCAACGCAGATACTGCCATGGCAAGAAGAGCTACCAGACACAGGTTCCAGTAGATTTTTCTTTTGATTTTCATGTTTCAGACTCCTCCAGCTTATAGCCGACTCCGCGGATGGTCTCAATGCAGCGGCTGGCCTCGCCCAGCTTCTGTCGTAATGTCCGGATATGGACATCCACCGTGCGGGTCTCTCCATCAAAATCATAACCCCATATTTTCGATAACAGCTGATCTCTGGTTAAAACCATGCCCTTGTTTTCCATCAGGTAACAGAGCAGTTCAAATTCCTTAAAGGTAAGAGTCACCGCATTTCCATCCACCGTCACCATATGGCGGTTTAAATCCACATGGATCGGGCCGGCATCACAAGTATCCGTACGCTGTTCCGGTTCTGTACGGCGCAGCAGTGCGCGCACCCGGGACACCAGCTCCATCATACCGAAGGGCTTCGGAATATAGTCATCCGCGCCGCTGTCCAGGCCAACCACCTTATCATACTCTGTGCCTTTGGCCGTCAGCATGATGACCGGGAGCCGTTTTGTGGGTCCGGCATCCCGCAGCTTCTTTAGGATGCTCAGGCCGTCCTCGTCAGGCAGCATGATGTCCAGGAGCACCAGGGACGGATATTCCTGCTTCATGACATTCCAGAAATCTTTCGCGCAGGGAAACCCCTTTGCCGCAAGGCCCGTGGTCTGCAAAGTGTAGATTACCAGTTCCCGGATACTTTCATCGTCTTCAACCAGATAAATCATTTCTGTTCTCCTTCTATTCCAGATGGGTTCCCGTGATGGAATATTCCACCCACTCTGCAATATTCGTTGCATGATCTCCGATCCGCTCAAAGTACTTGGCGATCATTAGCATGTCAATGCAGAATTCACCCTGTTTTTCATCAATATTTCCAGAACCCAGCATGCCGATCAATTCCTGTTTTACCTTTCCGAAAAGCTCATCGACCACATCGTCATACTGAACCACTTCTTTTGCGATGTTCAGATCACGCTTTACATAGGAATCGATGCTCTGGGTCACCATGCGCATGGTAGCGTCTGCCATATCACGGATATGAAGACGGCTCTTTGCCTCGCGGTCATCCACAAAGCCGCAGATCTCTGCAATATCCGATGCCTGGTCGCCGATTCGCTCCATATCAGAGATCATTTTCAGGGCTGAGGAAACCTGGCGCAGATCCTTTGCCACTGGCTGCTGCTGCAAAAGCAGCCGCATGCAGAGATTCTCGATATCGCGCTCCTTCTGGTCGATCTCATGATCGACTTTGTAAACCTCTTCCGCAAAATCCCCCTCTCCCATCAGGGTGCGGGATGCATAGGAAATGGCATCCTCGCAAAGAGCCCCCATACGGATCAACTCAACATTCAAAAGCTCTAACTGCTCATCAAATCGATTGCGCATATCAACCAAACCTCCCTGTAATATAATCTTCTGTCTTCTTGTTCTTCGGCATGGAGAAGATCTGCTCGGTCTCACCGAACTCGATCACTTCACCCAGCAGGAAGAAGGCGGTCTTGTCGGAGATTCGTGCTGCCTGCTGCATATTATGGGTTACCATGACGATAGTATAATCTTTTCAATTCTACTGCAAGGTCTTCGATCTTGGATGTGGAGATCGGGTCCAGTGCAGAGGTCGGCTCATCCATCAGAAGCACCTCCGGCTGTACAGCCAGGGCTCTCGCGATACACAGACGCTGCTGCTGTCCTCCGGAAAGTCCGAGGGCGCTCTTTTTCAGGCGGTCCTTTAACTCGTCCCAGATTGCCGCGTCACGCAGAGATTTCTCTACAATGTCATCGAGCTGCGCCTTGGAATGGATGCCATGGGTACGCGGACCGTAGGCAATATTGTCGTAAACGCTCATTGGGAAGGGATTCGGTTTCTGGAATACCATACCAACCCGTTTTCTCAGAAGGTTGATGTCCATGTCTCCGTAAATATCCTCACCGTCTAAGAGGATGCTTCCGGTGATGCGGCAGCCCTCGACCAGGTCATTCATGCGGTTTAAGGATTTTAATAAGGTGGATTTACCACAGCCGGACGGACCGATAAAAGCCGTGATCTCGTTTGCCTGGATGTTCAGATTGATTTCTTTTAAGGCTTTAAAATCGCCGTAATATAATTCCATATTACTGATTGTGAGCTTATCCATTTTGTTCTCCTTTTAAGCAGCCTTCCGGACACTTCTTTGCGATAAATCCGGATACTGCGTTGATGCAGACTACGATCACCAGCAGGACAACTGCGGTGGCGTAGGACTGGTTGGTATAAAGTCCCTCATTGGTCAGCACATACATGTGCACGGCCAGAGTACGGCCTGAGCCGAATAGGTTGGATGGAATACCTGCAACGGTTCCCGCTGTATACATCAGTGCCGCAGTCTCGCCTACAATACGGCCGACTGCCAGAATGATACCTGCCAGAATTCCAGGCACTGCGGATGGCAGAACCACCTGGAAAACGGTGCGGAGACGTCCGGCTCCAAGTCCAAAGCTTCCTTCCCGGTAAGAATCCGGGACTGCTTTCAGGGCCTCCTCCGTGGTTCTCATGATCGTTGGAAGGATCATGATCGCCAGCGTCATGGCGCCGCCCAAGATGGTATAAGACCAGCCCAGTGCCACGGCAAATAAGAGAAATCCAAACAGACCATATACAATAGAAGGAATACCGGTCAGGGTCTCAGCGGTAATCCGCACGATGCTCACCAGCCGGTTTCCGCGCTTCGCATATTCTACCAGATAGATGGCTGCGAAAATACCGAGAGGAACTGCGATCAGCAGGGAAAGCCCTGTCATGACTACCGTGTTGACCAGCGCCGGCATCAGGGATACATTTTCTGTGGTGTATTCCCATGCGAACAGGCTCGGAGTCAGATAGGGGATTCCCTTGATCAGAATATATGCGATCAAAAACAGCAGTGTCAGCACTGTCAGAAGTGCGGAGACCGATACCAGAAGTAAAAGCACCAGTGACAGCGGACTGCGTTTATAGGATTTCAGCCGCTGACCAATGGTCTGATGGTTGATTGCCTGAATTTCCATATTTTTCTTTTCCATAGCTGCTTCCATTATGCATTCGCCTTTCTGCTGATGATTGAAAACGACAGGTTAATGATCAGAATGAATACAAAGAGAACTACCGCCGTGGCGATCAGCGCTTCCCGGTGTAAGTCCGTTGCATAGCCCATTTCCAGAACAATGTTGGCAGTCATGGTGCGGACACCTTGAAGGATGCCCTTCGGCATACGCGCCTGGTTTCCGGCTACCATGATGACAGCCATGGTCTCACCGATGGCGCGGCCCACACCCAGGATCACACCGGCCAGAATACCGGATTTTGCAGCCGGGAGTGTTGCAAAAAATACGCTGCGCTCATGGCTGGCTCCCAGTGCCAGGGAACCCTCATAGTAGCTGGACGGCACTGCATTGATGGCAGATTCCGAAACACCGATGATGGTCGGCAGGATCATGATGCCCAGCAGGATCGATGCGGTCAGCATGCTCTTTCCGCTTCCGCCAAAAGAGCTGGGATACGACCGGCACGATCACCACCATACCGAAAAAGCCATATACAACCGATGGAATACCTGCCAGCAGATCAATCGCCGGTTTTACTACCTTATACACCGGCTTCGGACAGAATCTTGACATAAATACCGCCGTCAGGATTCCAATCGGCACACCAATGAGGACCGCGCCCGCAGTGACATAAATACTGCCGAGGATCATAGGCAGAATACCGAAGATATTGTTGCCCGGCTTCCATTTCTCACCAGCCAGGAACTGGAACACGCCAATCTTTCCGATGGCCGGAATGCCGTTTGCGAAAAGGAAGACGCAGATCATGGCCACACACAGAATGGATACGCAGGCACTCAGCAGAAACACCATATGCATAAGCTGTTCTTTCAGATTTTTCATGATTCTCACTTTCTTTCTGTTGCCGGGAGAAGAAATTACATCATATCCGGCATGCTTTACATAGAAACAGGGCCGCAGTGTTTTTTCGTCACGGGTTATATCCTGCCACAACGATGTCTTCCTGCTGCCCTGCTTCCTGTTTTTTCGTTTCAGTAGCGTTCTGGCAGACTGCTATTCACAGTCATGCTGTTTACTGAACATCTGCCCAGTCGGTGATCTCGCCGGTGAAGATGTCCTTCACGTTCTCGCTGGTCAGCTCGGCAACCGGGCTCTCATTGTTGACTACGACTGCAATACCATCCATAGCGATGACAGTCGGGGTTAAGCCGGCTTCCAGTTCGCTGTCCTTTAAGTCTCTGGATGCCATACCGATATCACACACGCCCTCGATCGCAGAGGTCATACCGGTGGTAGAATCAGACTGCTGAACCTCAATCTCGACATCCGGGTTTACAGCTACATATGCCTCTTTCAGCTTCTCCATAACCGGAGTTACAGAAGAAGAACCAGCTACAACAACCTTGCCCTTTAAGCCGGAAGCGGTGTAAGCACCCTCATTGCCCTGGCTGATATAACCGTTGTCCTCAACAACTCTCTGGCCATCCTCGCTCATGATGAAGGTGATGAAATCAGAAGCAGCATCACTTAAGCCATCCTTGACTGCAATGTTGAACGGACGTGCTACCTTGTACTCGCCTGCCTTGATGGCATCTACCGTTGCATCTGCACCATCGATGGCAACTGCTTTTACGGTATCATTTAAGGAACCCAGGGAAACATATCCGATAGCGCCCTTATTGCCTGCGATGGTGGTCATCATAACGGAGGTGCTGTTGGTGATCTCAGCATCCTCGGTGGTGTTGTCTACCTTCTCGCCAGCATCATTCTTGCTCTCAATGCCGAACAGCTCGATGAATGCGCCTCTGGTACCGGAACCATCCTCACGGGAAACTACGGTAATCGGGCCCTCTGCCTTGCCGCCGGCCGGTTCAGTGGCCTCTGCCTTAGTGTCAGCCGCAGAACTTGCTGTCTCGGTCTGTGCCCCGGTTGCTGCAGCAGTCGTCTCTGCCGGCTTGCTTCCGCCGCATGCTGTCAGGCTCGCAATTGTCATACCCATTGCTAATACCATTGCTAATGTTTTCTTCATAATACGTTCTCTCCTCTTCTCTCTGTTTATGAATATTCTTTATTACGTTCTATGTTATCGTGGCTTTCATGTTCTCCATCTCTCAACCACAACTGCATTGTAAAATCCGAATGTAAAATCAAAAAGAGGGGGAATGTAAAATCGGTGTAAAACCGTTTAACAATTAAAAAAATCCCGTGAAGCCGCATTTTCTGCGGTCTCACGGGTCTGTAATAAATTACATATAAATTATTCGTACAGCGGATATTTCTCGCACAGCTTGGTTACTTCGCCGCGGATGTAATCTGCCTTGTTCTCGAAATCGGTTGCTGCCAGCCAGATGCACTCTGCGATCTTCGGCATATCCTCTTCCTTTAAGCCACGGGTGGTAACGGCCGGGGTACCGATGCGGACACCGGAGGTAACAAACGGGCTTCTTGGGTCGTTCGGAACGGTGTTTTTGTTCAGGGTAATGTATACTTCATCGCAGCGGTTCTGCAGCTCTTTACCGGAAATATCCATGCCGCGCAGATCAACTAACATTAAGTGGTTGTCGGTGCCGCCGGTTAACAGCTTAAAGCCCTTGCCACCAGTGCTGCTGCCAGTGCCTTTGCGTTCCTGCGGACCTGCTTCTGGTACTCGGTGAATTCCGGCTTTAATGCCTCACCCAGGCAGACTGCCTTTGCTGCGATGACATGCTCTAACGGACCGCCCTGGGTTCCCGGGAAAATCGCCTTGTTGAAGTTGAACTTCTCAGCTGCTTCCTTATTTGCCAGAATCAGACCGCCTCTCGGTCCGCGCAGTGTCTTATGGGTGGTGGTGGTTACCACATCTGCGTACGGGATCGGGCTCATATGCTCGCCTGCTGCTACCAGACCGGCGATATGCGCCATATCTACCATTAAATATGCGCCAACCTTGTCTGCGATCTCACGGAACTTCTTGAAGTCGATTTCTCTTGCGTATGCGCTTGCACCTGCAAGGATCAGCTTCGGCTTGTGCTCAACTGCCAGACGCTCTACCTGGTCGTAATCAAGGAAGCCTTCATCATTGACACCGTAGGACACGATGTTGAAGTAAAGGCCGGAAAAGTTAACTGGGCTTCCATGGGACAGATGACCGCCATGGTCAAGGCTCATGCTCAACACGGTATCTCCCGGTTTTAACATTGCCAGGAATACTGCCATGTTTGCCTGTGCGCCGGAATGCGGCTGAACGTTTGCGTACTCACAGCCAAACAGCTTCTTTGCGCGCTCAATTGCGATAGTCTCTACCACATCAATGTACTGACATCCTCCATAATAACGCTTTCCGGAATAACCCTCTGCGTATTTGTTGGTCAGCACGGTTCCCATTGCCATCATGACCGGCTCAGATACGATATTCTCTGAAGCGATCAGCTCCAGATTTCTTCTCTGACGTGCGGCTTCCTGCTCAATTGCCTTGCCGACTTCCGGGTCATAGTTTTCGATAAATTTCATTACCTCATTAACCATGGGCTTTGTCTCCTTTTCCGCAAATGCCCTCTCTGATACCTTTCAGGCAGTTGCTTTCCTTTGCATTTGTTGTGACACAACGATTCCCGTAAAACACAGGCCGCCACGTTGTGACAAAGGCACTGGTAAGCCCAGCGCCTTCGCGGTTATTTACGGTCGATTATAGTACAGCGTTTTCAAAGTGTCAAGCAATTATAAGGCTGTGCAAAATATTGTGCGAACTTTAATTTCTGCCTATGCGTGCAGCTTATATGCTCTTACCACAATCTGCAGTGTCCGGTTTCCGTTATACTCATTGATGTCTGGGTAGTAGATTACATCCATGCTCCGGCTGTTCTTTGCTTCTTCCACAAACTTGTCTGCCTCGGTAAATACCATGGCCTCCATGGGGCGTCCCTGCTCCGTTACCACGGTCATGCGGACCGCGTTATTGTTACGGCCAAGAGCCCGCAGGCTGCGGATCCGCAGATTCTTCTGGGCGAACTGGGGCTTTTCATTGCCCTGGCCGAAGGGCTCCAGACTTTTCAGCTCGTTCACCAGCGCCTCGGATATGTACTCTAAGGGCATGGCCACATCAATCCAGATTTTCGGAATGAAATCCTCCCTCGTAAGGGTGGACTGCTCGTTTAAGCGGCGGCGGAACTCCCCTACATTCTCTTCCTTTAAGGAAAAACCTGCAGCCATGGGGTGGCCGCCGAATTTCAGAAGCAGGTCCCGCACGCCGCACAGAGCCCTGTACATGTGATAGCTTTCAATGGAGCGCCGGAACCCTTCACACAGTCCTCGCCCTTTGTCAGAACAAAGGAAGGCTTGTTGTAGGCTTCCCGCACGCGCCCGGCAATGATTCCGGCCAGAGATTCGTGACAGTCCGGCAGATACACCACCAGCACATCATCATCCGCAAGCTCCGTATCGACCTGCTCAAAGGCCTGCTCCATGCCGGCCTGGGTCATATCCTTGCGCTCTTCATTCAGAAGCTTTAACTCAGCCGCCATTTCTTCGGCCCGCAAAGCCGCCGGTGTTCCCGCCTCGCAAAGCAGCAGCTCCAATGCCAGCTGCGCGGTCTTTAACCGTCCGCTGGCATTCAGGCACGGTCCGATCACAAAGCCGATGTGATACGCCGTCAGGTTACAGATATCCAGTCCGCAGGCTTCCACCAGGGCGCGCAGTCCGGCACTGGCTGTGTGCGGGATCTGCTTTAATCCCCAGCGCACGATGATGCGGTTTTCGTCCTGCAGTTTCATGACATCGCCCACCGTTGCAATGGCCGCAAACTCCAGCATATCTTTCCACTCCTGCTCCGGAATACGGTTCTGCTCATAGAGCACCTGCACCAGCTTATAAGCTACCACACCTCCGCAGATTCCGGCAAACGGATACGGGCAGTCGTCCCGGTGGGGATTCACCACCGCATCCGCCTCCGGCAGAATCTGGCTGCCGTCCTCTGCCCGGACCACCTCATGATGGTCCGTCACAATAACGGTCATGCCAAGCTCTTTGGCCAGGCGCACCTGCTCCAGGGCCGCAATGCCATTATCACAGGTAACAATCGTGTCAATGCCGTCTTCCTTCGCCTTGCGGATGATGGACTCGTTGATGCCGTAGCCATCCCGGATGCGCTCCGGAATCTGATAGTCCACATGACCGCCGCATCGGCTTAAGCCCCGGTATAGCAGATAAGTGGAGCACACCCCGTCGATATCATAGTCACCCACAATGCGGATGCGCGCGCCCGCCTGAATCTTCTCCAGAATCAGAGAGGCAGCCTTGTCCATATCTTTCATGAGATGGGGATCATAAAGCTGATCTAAAGTTCCGTTTAAGTAACGGTCAATGGCCGTCTCCCCCTCCACATCCCGGTTCCGGATAATGCGGGCCGTGACCGGGCTGATATGAAACCGCGCCGCAATCCCGCTAAAATCTGCCCGCTTGGTCTGCAGCATCCAGATGGATTCCTGATTATTTCTCATAGTATTTGATCAATGCCTGGGTTCCCAGATCTCCCAGTCCCTCTTCCTGCAATTTCTCGTACATGCCAAGCACATATTCCAGCATGCCAAGCTTTGTATGTTCGGCCAGCGCTTCCTCGTCCGCCAGCTTCATGTCTTTGATAAAGTGCTTTACAAAGAAGCCCGGCTGCAGATCTCCCTTCAAGATGCGGGTGGCCACGTTGCTCATCTGGGCACTGCCTGCCGCTCCGGTAGAGATGGAGTCCAGCATGGTCTGCGGATCCAGTCCAACTGCATTTGCGTAAGCCAGGGCCTCGCACGCTCCGGAAAGCGCGCCCGCAATGGCGATCTGGTTGCACATCTTGGTGTGCTGGCCATTTCCGGCCTTGCCCTCATAATTGATGTTTTTTCCCATGGCCTCAAATAACGGCATGCAGGCATCAAAGTCCGCGCGGTCTCCGCCTGCCAGAATGGTCAGGGTTCCGGCTTTCGCGCCACCATCTCCACCGGTTACCGGAGCATCCAGGGCATGAAGGCCTGCTGCCCTGGCCGTCTCGTAAATCTTCACGGCCAGCTTCGGGCTGCTGGTAGTCATATCAATGGCATAGCCGCCCTTTGGAAGATTTTTCAGAATGCCATTCTCCCCGAAGTACACCTCTTCCACATCCTTCGGATAACCCACGATGCTGATCACCGCGTCACGGTCTGCCACACACTCCTTTACCGTATCGCGCCAGATGGCACCCTCCGCGATCACATCCTCCACCTTCGCTTTGGTTCTTGTATAAATGGCAACCTCAAAGCCTGCCTTCATTAGATTGCGGACCATGGATTTACCCATGATAACGACACCGATAAAACCGATTTTCTTCATAATATATTGCTCCTTTCCTGATGATTCATAGCAACAAAAGCTTCGTCTAGTATACCATATCCGCCACCCTATTTCCACATTGCATTCAGACCGTTGATGGGATATACTGTTACTGTTCTGGCAAAACTTTCAATATACTATGTGATTTTGCCCAAACGCAATTACTAAAGGAGAGATATAAGTATGGGTAACAATAAGAAAAAATCCGACTCCGGCAACTTCCTGGTCCAGGGAAGCATTCTGGCCGCAGCCGGCATCATTGTCCGCTTCATCGGACTGCTCTACAAGATTCCCATGACCCGGGCCATCGGGGATGAGGGAATCGGTTATTACAACACCGCATACGAGATCTACAACATTGGACTGATCCTGTCCTCCTACAGTCTGCCTCTAGCTATTTCCAAGCTGATCGCGGCACGGCGTGTGCACGGAAAGAATCAGGATGTACAGCGGGTCTTTAAGGCCGGACTGCTTTTTGGTCTTGTAGCCGGCGGCCTGATGACACTGTTTTTACTGTTTGGCGCGGACTGGATCACGGTTCATATCTTCAACAGCCCCAACAGCGCCCTTCCACTAAAGGTTATGGCACCCACCATTCTGGTCTTTTCCATTATGGGCGTGGTGCGCGGCTATTTCCAGGACTTGGCAACATGGTGCCGACCTCTATTTCCCAGGTCATTGAACAGGTGGTAAACGCGGTCATCAGTGTAGCTGCCTCCTTCGCCTTCATGCACTGGTTCGCAAACCGGGAAACCCCGGCGGCCTACGGTGCCGCAGGTGGTACCTGGGTACCCTTTCCGGCGCTGGCTGCCTTTGTCTTTCTGACCCTGCTGATGTTTGTGTACCGCAGACAGAACACGAAGGCACTGCGCAAGCCTCAGGCTGACCGCCTGGAAAGCTGGAGTCATGTATACACGGCACTGTTCCTGACTCTGACTCCCATCATCCTCAGCCAGTTTGTGTATCAGCTAAGCGGTTCTGTGGATAACTCCATGTTCGGCTTCCTGATGAGTGGAAAAGGTCTCACCGAGAAAGAACGCCTTTCCCTGCTTGGTATCTACGGCGGCAAGTACCGCCTGCTTTCCAACGTACCGGTGGCTGTGGCTTCTTCCGGGAACTTCCATGATCCCGAGTATTGTGCGCTCCCGCGCCCAGAAAACCGCACCGATGTCATGTACAAGATCCGGCTGACCATCAAGTTCAATATGCTGATCGCCATTCCCTGTGCCTTCGGCATGGCGGCACTGGCTTCCCCGGTTCTGCGGCTCATCTTCCGTGACAGCCGGGATCTCACCCGGAACCTGCTGATGCTTGGCGCTCCGGCCGTCATCTTCTTTTCCCTCTCCACCGTTACCAATGCGGTGCTTCAGGGCATTGACCTGATGAGAAAATCCGTCACCCACTCCGCCATCTCCCTGGTGGTTCACGCGGCACTGGTGTATGTCATGTTAAAGTACTTAAACTGGGGCGTGTATGGTCTGGTCATCGGCAATGTGACCTTTGCCCTGGTCGTATGTGTGATGAACTGGCATGCCATCGGAAAGGCGCTGCGCTACCGTCAGGAAGTAAAGACCACCTTTCTGCTGCCCTGTATCTGCGCGGCAGTCATGGGCGTGATCGCGTTCCTGGTTTATGCGCTGGTCAATAAGGTGACCGGTTACTACCAGATCGGACTTCTGATCAGTATCCCGGTGGCCATGGTTGTCTACGGACTCCTGATCGTACTGACCAGAGCTGTGACCGCGGAGGAACTGCCGGATATGCCGTTCGGAATGCGCATTCTGCGGCTGTGCCGGAAATTTCTTAATGTAAGTCAATACAGGATTTTTTATTTTCACGCGTTGCCTTCTCCACGCTCCGCACTGCCCACAGCACAAATCCGATGGCCAGCGCCATCTGCAGCACCATGCTCACCCCATCCAGTGGCTGATGAGGGAATTGTCTGCCTGGTTGCCGAACCAGGTTCCTGCCTGCATCCAGCTCTGATTGCCGGCTGTCAGCCGTCCGATAACCTGGGCGAAGGTAGCAATGGGATTGACTAACAGCACATACAAAAGACCTCCGGATCCATGCTCACGCCGCCGGATTCCGCGGATGCCAGGTATTCCCCGATCCGCATCCGGTTGATGTAAGTGACCAGGAAGTTGATGCCATAGGTTCCGGCCGTCAGCACTGCCGTCACTGCGTAAGCAGCTACCGTAGCCGCCGTGGTCCGGCGAAACAGGGCCGAACAGCACAGGCCAATGCTTCCCATGAACACCGCCGCGGCAAAGAAGCAGCAGACCAGAAGCAGCAGATCCGATGCCGTCACGCCGCCGTAGACAAACACCATAGCCAGGATTGGAAGGCTGGATACTACCATCAGGAACATGGTGCCCAGGGCCGCCTCCAGCTTTCCCAGAACGATGTCCGCCGGGGTCATGCAGGTGGTCAGCATCAGATCCAGCGTCTGGCGCTCCCGCTCCCCGCTGATGCTCCCCGCCGTCATTGCCGGCATGATAAGAATCAGCATCAGAAATTCCAGGGATGCCACGAACATGTACAGATCCAGAAATCCGTATACTGCACCTCTGCCGTCAGCCGTACCTGGGCCAGAGCTGAGTACATATTTAACAGTGCCACCAGAGCCAGAATCCCGTTAAACACCAGCAGAACCAGCGCCAGCTTAAAGCTTCGGGCACTCACCATGCATTCCCGTTTATAAACCGGATTCGTCTTCATAGGACAACACCACCTTTTCCTCATTGTGATCTGTGATCTGCATAAAGATTGACTCCAGGCTTCCCGGCTCCCGCATGAAACCGCGTACCGGAATGCCCGCCTCAATCATCTGTTTTAACAGTTCACTCTCGGTGCTCATCTCCGGTAAAGCCCACCATAATATCCTTCTCGCAGATGGAAATGGTACGCACCATAGGACTTTCCTTTAAGAAAGCCAGGGCCTTTTCCATCTGGTCATGTACACTGATGATGATCTGCTTGGAGGTGTAGATCCGCTCCATGATCTCATCCATACTGCCGGAAAGGACCATCTTCCCCGCGTCGATGATGCCGATATCCGTGCAGAGCTCCGAAAGATCTGCCAGGTTGTGAGAGCTTAAGAGAATGGTCTTTCCCTGCTCATGCAGCTCCCATACCATTTGCCGGAATTCCAGGTGCGTCCGCGGGTCCAGTCCGGCCGTGGGCTCATCCATGATCAAGCTCCGGGTCGTGGATCAGGGCCGGGCCAGACAGAGCCTCTGCTGCATTCCGCGGGACAGCCCGTCTACAAAAGCATCCATGCGCTCTCCCAGCCCTACCTGTTCCAGAAGACTTCGGGCGCGTTTTCGTGCTTCAAAGCCCTCCAGATGATAGCAGGCCGCAAAAATTCCATATATTCCGACACCTTTAAATTGTCATACAGGCCAAAGTGATCCGGCACATAGCCGATCCGCATACGCAGGCCCATGGTGTCGGCCAGCATATCTTTTCGTCCAGCTCCACCGTTCCCCGGTCCGGCTTTAAAGACCGGTCATGATCTTGATGGTAGTCGTCTTGGCGTTCTACAACCAAACAGGGCGCCGTCCTTTAGCTCCATGTCCAGTCCGTCCAGGGCATGGTAATTTCCGTATTTTTTATGTAATCCCTGAATCTTTAACATCAGCGTTCCCTCCCTGCTACCATCGGCATCGGAAGCTGAATAGCATCAAAGCCGCCTCCGTTGTAGGCATAGCGCACTGTCAGCGTATTGCCCGGAGACAGGTAGGCCTTCAGCTGTTCTACATCTAACGTCGTTCCATCCAGATCCATCTTGTCAAAGTTGCCGGTCGCGTAGTTATAGAAATAAATGCTTCCGGTAAAAATGTGGCTTAAGCTGCTGCCGGTTCCTGCGAATTCTTCTGACACATTTTCGAAAGTCAGGCTTTCCACATCAATATCCGTTCCGAACTGATACTCCAGGGTCAGCGGTTCCGCGCCGCTCATGGAGTTGGTTTCCGCGTCATAACTGCCGCCCAGCACCTTCGGCGTTTTCATGAGCACAGAGCGGTAGATGGAACTGTCTCTGGAAGCATTGACCGGCACCGTCTGGGTCAGCATGGTAATTCCATAGGTCTCCTCGGACGGATTCTTTAAGAACCGGCTTTCCTCCTTCTGGGTACTGAAGGCAATGACCCGGGCGTCCGCTGTATAAGCGTTTAAATAGTTATCGAGATAGAAACGGGTCAGGTTGGAACGCTCCAGTGCCAGCATATAATTTTTGTCGCGGATATCCGCGGATGCGTAGGCATCCTCCCCGGAGATATGCTCCGCCGCCAGATAAGAATCTCCCAGCGGGTAGCGAAGCAGCTCATAGTCCGCCAGGTTTTGGTCTCGCCCGGCTCCATGCGTCCGATCTGGACCATATTTCCATATAATACCAGGGTTGCGTTTTCAATCGGATATGGGAACTGGTTGGTCAGCGTCCCCTGAATCTGTCCCTCAAAGTAATCTACCTCGCCCGTGATGCCCACCCGGTCCGTATTTTCTGTGCGCCGTTCCAGGCGGAAATAGCGCGGAGTAAATGCGGAAATGTTCTGGCCCTTCACTGTCAGCGTATCTTCCCCGGTGCGGATCGCGATCTGGTACGGCTCATCCACATCCAGAGACTGTCCGCCCACGGTATACTGACTGCTTCTTGTGATGGGAAGCAGGCGGTAGCCCGGATCCAGTTCCACGGTGTACGGGCGGTTGTAAGGATTCCGGATATTGATATAGGTCGTATCCGTGATATAATCATCGGTCACATCCTGGATTGCCGCATAGGTGTAGAACGTAGAGCGGAAGCGGGTCGGCATGCCAAGCACATACACAAGAGCCGAAAAGCCAAGGGCCACGATCACCACACCCTTGCGGTACATATTCTGAAGGCCCCGGCCGCGCAGAAACAGATAAAGCCCCGGTCCCAAAATGATCAGATACAGGCCGGTTATCCCCACATAAAGCCAGAGGTTCGGCAGCTTATCCACATCTCCGGTGTTAATTAACCCCTGAACAGCCCAGAACCGGCCGGAGTTGCCACTGTAAACCACCTCGGCCAGCTGATTGATGCGCTCCTCACCAAGTAAATTGGTAAACAGGTAATCCACATAGGAGGTCTGCTTTTCACAGAAAGCCGCAATGTCGCCCAGATCAAAGTCAGCTACAGCCACCAGTCCCTGCTCCTTCACTGCCGCTGTCAGAAGCGGAAAACCGTTGCTGGAGAGGATCACATTGCCACCGTGCAGCGGTACATCCACACAGGAAATAGCCAGCATGCCGGCTCCCGGCTCATTCACCGCAGTGAAGTCTTCCGCCAGGTTGATATGCGTGATATTGGGTGTTCCGTAAGAATCATCCAGAAGCTCCGGCGCAAAACGGCCCAGGGTATCATCTACCCGGTCACCGGTTCCCAGGATCAGCACACCGCCGTCCTGAACCCAGTTCATGATTGCTGCCGTCTGCGTCCGGAAAGATCGCGGAGCTTATAATTATTGACCACCAGCACATCAAAAAGGCTTAAGCCCACCTCATCCTCCGGAAAGTCTGTGCCATCCAGCTCAAAGGTACGGGTACGCAGGGTACTGTAGTTGATGCCAACGCCGTTTAAATAATGAAGCTCCCACGGGGCGTCCGAAAGCACACCCACAAACAGCTCCGGCACATCCCGGCTCACATTCAGCTTCACCTTGCGGCTTAAAAGCACATTGTCGGAATCATCTGCCAGAGACAGCTCCAGTTCATCGGCTGCCGTACCCAGCGGAATGTAGTAGCGCGTCGTTTCGCTGCCCTTCGCCTCTATCTCTACGCCGTAATCGTAGCGGTATACGGTCTCATCGGATTCTCTTGTTTTGATTTCCAGAGTTCCCTCTACCGGAGTCTCCTGGTTATTCTGTATGGTGACATTCACCGGCAGGTAACGCCCGCCCTTGGCGCTGTCTTCATAGCCATAGCTTACATCCATGCTCACCGGATCATCCTGCGCCCAGGCCGGAGCGCAAAAAGCCAGACCACCCAAAAAGCCGGCAGCCGCAAAACAGACTGCTGCCTTTTTCAGGGGTCTGACCATCCGGATGCCTGAAAAAATTTTTTTATTCATCCACATCAGAGTTCTCCAAAATGTTCCTTATCTACATCAAAATCCACCTGCAGGGTTACCGTGAACACGGTGCCGTTCAAATCACTCTTCACCGTGATGGTTCCGCCATGCATGTCTACAATGTTTTTACGATGGCAAGTCCCAGACCGGTTCCTCCGGTGTGGGTGGAGCGGGACTGCTCAACCCGGTAGAACTTGTCAAAGATCAGCGGAAGCTCCTCCGCCGGGATCACGTAACCGTAGTTGGTCACGGAAACCTGTACCGTATCGGTATCGGCCATGACCTTCACCAGGATCCGTTTGCCCTCCGCGCCGTACTTGATGGCATTGCCGATCAGGTTGTCAAACAGGCGGGCCAGAAGGTTGCCGTCCGCCGTGATGATCTTGGCCGGCACATTGCTCTGAAGCTCATAGGAAAGCCCCTTGTTGGCAAAGTTCGGATAGGACTCCTCCAGAAGCTGCCCTAAAAGCTTTACGATATCCACCTTGGACACATGCATGGCCAGCTTTCCGTAGTTCATCTTGGTAAAGCCGAACAGATCCTCAATGAGCTTTTCCAGGCGCTTGGCCTTGCTGTAGGCGATGTCTATGTATTTTTTCTGCATCTCCGGCGGCAGGACTACCGGGCCGGATAACAGCTCCAGATATCCGATGATCGAGGTTAACGGTGTGCGCAGGTCGTGAGCCACATTGGTGATCAGCTCATTTTTGGTGCGCTCGGATTCGCGTTCCTTATCCATCAGGCGGCGGATATCCTCCACCATCTTATTTAAGTTGGATGCCATGGAAGAAAACTCGTCATCTCCCACCACCTCCACCTGGGTGTTTAAGTCCCCTTCGGAAATTCGTTCTACCGCATCGGAAATCCGTCCAATGTATGCCGCGGACTTTTCCTGCAGAAGCAGAAAGGTCACGACAAAGGCCAGAATGCCGATGAGCACGTAAACCAGAACCACCACCACATCTGACTGCCCTACCATATTCAACAGGGCACTGGAATGCTCGGAACGCTGCGCATACTCGGCCAGCATGGTCAGGTTTGTGACCAGAAACACATCAATGAGGCAGGCCACCAGGGTGCTGTAGATGATGTTTGCTATGACCCGCGTATGGTAGCGGTGGCTTAAATCGCTTTTTCTGGCGTTATTTTTCAATTTTGTATCCTACCCCCACACTGTGGTGATGATCTTGTCCTGACGCTCGTCCTCCTTCATCTTGCCGCGGAGACGACGGATATGTACCATAACGGTGTTGTTGGCCTCATAGACCTTCTCGTTCCAGACCTTCTCAAAGATCTCATCCGTGCTGAACACCTTGCCCGGATTGGAAGCCAGGAGATACAGGATGTCAAATTCAATCGGGGTCAGCTTGACTTCTTCATCGTACACCGTTACTTTATGATTGTCTTTGTTGATCGTAAGGCCACGGATGCTGATCTCATTCTTCACGGTCTCATGTACATTGCTGTTCGGGTTTAACTGGGTATAGCGGCGCAGCTGGGATTTGACCCGGGCTGTCAGCTCCAGCGGGTTGAATGGCTTTACCACGTAATCATCCGCACCGGTTCCAAGCCCAAGGATCTTATCAGATCGGTGGACTTGGCGCTCAGCATGATGATCGGGATGTTGTTGGTCTCCCGGATCTTCTTGCACATCTCCAGGCCGTTCATGCCCGGCATCATGATATCCAGAAGGCAAAGATGAATATCTTCCTTATCTAAAATATCCAGACCGTCCTGGGCGTTGGATGCCTTAAATACTTTATAACCGTCGCTGACCAGATAAATCTCTACCAGGTCCGCAATCTCCTGTTCATCGTCCACTACCAGAATGTTTGTTTCTGCCATGACTGATTCCTCCTCGTATATCTATCGTTATTCGGGAAGCCCCAAAGCTATGTCGGCCCCGTTTTATTCTTTCTCTAGTGTACCATAAAAGAGGCTCCCGTCTTACTTTTTTATTACATTTCCGGTAAGAAGAGGAAAAGCCGGAAACGTCAAAGGCGCCCCAAAAGCGGGACGCCTCTCTGAACATATTTTCAATTAGTACAGCAGGAACAGAAGCTGCGCGGAAACCGCGGTACTGATCGCTGCGATGATCATATAAGGGAAGGTAAATTTCATAACCTTTAACGGGTTGTAACCACCGGCTGCGAAGCAGACAGCTGCCTCACCGGAACCGGACGGGAAGCCCAGAGCATAGTAATTGCAGGTACCGATGATCAGAACCAGGCCTCTCGGATCCCATCCGGCTGCCAGTGCTACAGATGCCGCGATCGGGATCAGCACGGACTGGGTTGCCATGTTGGACAGGAAAGTAGTCATGATAACGGTTGCAAAGGAGAATACAAACATAACGGTTACAGAGCTTGGATTCTCACCCAGAATGGATAAGATCGCGTTTCCGATCATATCACCAGCACCGGTGGAACCGAGGGCGTCTGCCACGATCAGAACGCCAGCCAGCATCAGGTCATATCCGCAGTCAGGCCTTTACTGCCTCGGAACGGAAACTACTTTAGTGTAGATCAGAACCAGAACGCCTGCGGCCGGAGCCAGATAAAGCATATTGCCAGTGTACTTGTTTAACAGCATCAGTAGCATAACGACTACGAATACTCCGTATACAATCATTTCCTGCGCATCGGTGAGCTGTTTTTCGGTGGATGTTTTCTTCAGGGCATCCTGATTGATTCCTTCTTCCTTCGGCATCAGCTTCCATGCGAACAGGCGGTAAATGGTCAGTACCACCATCGGGATGATGGCAACCTTGAAGGGATCCAGCATGGAAAGCATATACTCCGGATGATCACCGATGACTCCCTCATACATACCGTTTAAGGTAGCAAAGGTGGTAGCACCCAGGCCCACCGGGAAACGGAATTTACATCCGACCATAACACCAAGAAGCGGAAGAAGCAGACGCTTCGGTGTAATATCTCCGGCATTGTCCAGGGTTAACAGGAAAATAACCAGAATGGAGATTGCTGCGGTTGTCGGGATAAACTGAGCCATTACCATGCCGACTGCATAGAAAACAAGAATCAGGACGGTTCCGCGTTTTCCCTTTGCTGCGTTCAGCACGCTGCTGATCTTCATAACCAGACTGGTCTTGCCAAGTGCGGCACTGAGTACCAGCATCGGCGCGATCAATACAACAATCTTGTTTCCAAATCCGCCAAACGCCTTCGGAATATCTACGATTCCGAACATAGCCAGCAGCAGACAGCAGGTCATGGTGGTAACGCCGAACGGCACTTTGTTCCAGATGAACATCACCATCATGAACAGTGTAATCGCAAGTACAATATACATTTCCATGTTCTCTTCTCCTTTGAATGCTTTCTCTCTGTTACTTCATCATCGCGCGTACCTGGCGCACACGCTCTTCCACGAACTGTTTCCAGATGGTGTCATCCAAAAACGGCTGAGACTCGGCGGTGTACTGTCCGGCCCGGTCTGTGATCTCGATCTGGTTCGGATGACTCGGCAGGGCAATGTCTACATGGATATTACCGAACTTCTCCGCGTCTGCCAGGAAGCGGTCACGCAGGTCCGGAGTCAGATACTCACTCTGAGCGTAATACTTGTCATTCATGGTGTTGGCGCCCACACCGCCGTGCATGCCCACCACATAGCGCTCTCCGTTTGCCGGGTTAGTCACTTCCCAGAAGAAGGAGGTGCAGCCAATGGTGTGACCCGGAGTCAGCATGCTGTGGATGGTGACATTTCCCAGGGTAATCGGCTCCTCATCGGAATAGAAACAATCCGGCTCGAAATACTGCGGATGGGAATCCTTGTCGATGTCGATGGTCTCCTTCGGGCAGGCCTTCATGAATTCCCAGTCCTCTTTGGACATGTACATCTCTGCGCCGGTCAGCTTTTTCATGATAGCTGCGGCTCCACAATGATCAAAGTGCGCGTGGCTGATGAGGATCTTTTTGATCTGCTCCGGACGATAGCCCAGACGGTAGATGGAATCCACCAGCATGTAAGCACTCTCCGCGATTGCCGTGTCGATGAGGATCAGCCCGTCCCCTGTGTCAATTAAATAACAGCCCACCCAGGTCTGTCCTGCTACATACCAGGTCTGCGGCGCAACCTGGAACGGTTTGATTGCCAGTTCCCACGGACGGTAAGCCAGGGTAGCTACCGGATCCTTGGTCGGCGGTGTACAACGAAATGCCATTTGAATATTCCCTTTCACTCTGCTCTTTATTTCTCATTTTCTGCTTGAGTTCTTTGTATGGCCCTAGTATAATTGAAATATTCTTAATTCAACTTATGTGTTTTATTCAAAGTCTTAGTTGAATTAATAGTTTTTCATTAAAATCTGGGTCTTTGTATTGTCAGATAATTAGCAGAGTGGAGGAATTGTTTTTATGGATCTGAGACAAATCGAGTACATCATTGCCATTGAACAGGAGGAAAGCATCTCCAAAGCGGCAGAAAAATTATTTATCACCCAGTCTGCTTTAAACCAGCAGCTACTAAAACTGGAGAAAGAACTTGGCATGCCGCTCTTTGAACGAAAAAAACGCCAGATGATCCCCACCGTTGCCGGCCGGATCTATCTGGCGACTGCCCATCAGATGATAGATATGAAAGAAGAAACCTATAAAATCATTCATGATATTGCGGATGAAACCGTGGGGGAGATTGCACTGGCCTACACCCCGGAGCGCGGTTCCATGATGTTTTCCGACCTCTATCCGGTGTTCCACAAACGTTACCCGGGCATCACCTTCCGCATTCATGAGGCCCGCATCAAAAAGATGGAACAGCTTCTTTTACAGAAAGAAATCACTCTGGCCTGCGTGGCCTACGCCACCGGCAAGCAGAACCCGGATCTGGAATACCGGGATTTTGGCTCGGAGTATCTGGTCCTTGCGCTTCCTGCCAGTCACCCGCTGGCCCATCTGGCCGGGGAAGAAAGCTGGAAAACACTGCCGGATCTGGACTTATCCCTGCTGCGTCAGGATTACTTTGTGCTCCCCACCCGTGACACCCTGAGCCGGGAACTGGCGGACCGTACTTTCCTTTACAACAACATCCGCCCCAAAATTCTCTTTGAGACCGGCAACAACCGCACGATGCTGAACATGGCCAAAAACCAGCAATGTCCGGTATTCCTGCCGCAGTCTTACGCGCAGCCGAATCCGGACATTGTCTTCTTCTCCGTTTCGCCCCATGAGATATGGCACCGGAGCGTGGCTTACTTAAAGGGAACCTACTTAAGCAAGCCGGAAAAATATTTTATTGAACTGGTAACAAATTACGAAGCAGAATACCAGGGACAGACAAAATACTAATGGCTTTCCGCCGGTACAAACACCCGGGTGTTATGCACATCATCCTGCTTCACGGCGGCCTTCGCCATAGCGATAGCCTCCTCACAGAACTGCTGCTGGGCTGTCACAAGAACCTTGCCCCGCTTGTCGATCTTTTCGTAGGTTCCGTCCGGCTGCAGGATATGGGCTTTCACATTATCCTCCAGCTGCACCTTTAAGATATGGATAACCTGCTCTTTTAACACTGGATCCTCCACCGGGAACATGATCTCCACGCGCTTGTCCAGGTTACGCGGCATCCAGTCGGCGCTTCCCATGTAAACCTCCGGGCTTCCGCCGTTCTCAAAGTAGAAGATGCGGGCGTGCTCCAGGAAGTTTCCGACAATCGAGTGAACGCTGATATTTTCGCTGAGGCCCGGCACACCTGCCTTCAGACAGCAGATGCCGCGCACTACCAGCTCGATCTTTACTCCGGCGCAGGACGCCTCATACAGGCACGCAATAATCTCCCGGTCACACAGGAGTTCATCTTCGCCATGATGTGGGCGGGTTTGCCCTCTCTGGCCCGCATGGTTTCTCTGCGGATCATGCGGACGCAGCGTTTTCTCAGCCACAGCGGAGCCAGGATCAGGCGGTTCCAGGTCGGCGGCTCGGAGTAACCGGACAGCATGTTGAACACTGCGGTCGCGTCCTCACCGATCAGCGGATGGCAGGTTATAAGGCCGCAGTCCGTATAGAGCTTTGCGGTGGAGTCGTTGTAGTTTCCGGTTCCCAGATGGACATAACGGCGGATGCCGTCTTCCTAGCGGCGTACCACCAGTGTGATCTTGCAGTGGGTCTTTAAACCCACCAGGCCATAGATAACATGACATCCGGCTTTCTCCAGCTTCTTCGCCCAGTTGATATTGTTCTCCTCATCAAACCGCGCCTTTAATTCCACCAGAACCGATACCTGCTTGCCGTTCTCAGCTGCCTCAGCCAGGGCCGCCACGATCGGGGAATGGCCGCTGACACGGTACAGGGTCTGCTTGATGGCCAGAACATCCGGATCCTTTGCCGCTTTCCGCACCAGATTTACCACCGGATCAAAGGTCTGGTATGGATGATGCAGAAGAATATCTCCCTTGCGGATGTTGGTAAAGATATCATCGTCATTCATGAAAGCCGGGACCGGCTGTGGCGTATAGGACGGCTCTTTCAAGTGGTCAAAACCGCTCATGCCGTACATCTTCATGAGGAAGGTGAGATCCAGCGGACCGCTGATCTCGTAAATGTCTTCACTGCTGACGGAAAGCTCCCGTTTTAAAATCTTAAGCAGGCGCTTGTCTACCTTTTCCTCAACCTCCAGGCGGATGACCTCGCCCCACTGGCGCTTCTTCAGCTGCTTCTGAATCTCCTCCAGCAGATCCTCTGCCTCTTCCTCATCCAGCGTAAAGTCCGCGTTCCGCATGATCCGGAACGGATGAGCCGTGACGATGTTATAGTTCAGGAACAAATCCTTCATGTTCCGCTCAATGACTTCCTCTAGCAGGATAACCCGGCGCTCGCCCTCCGGTTCGGCCGGAAGCTCCACGATACGCGGAAGCACGGACGGAACCTGTACCATGGCAAATTCCAGTTCCTCGTCCTCACTGTCTTTTTTCTGCACCAGCGCCGCAATGTTTAAGGACTTGTTGCGGATGAGCGGGAAGGGACGGGAGGAATCCACCGCCATGGGAGTCAGTACCGGATAGACATCCTCATGGAAAAACTGGTCCACAAAGGCGCCATCTGCCTCAGAAAGCTCCTCATGCTCACAGATGATCTGCAGCCCCTGCTGCTTCAGAGCCGGAAGCAGGGAACGGTTGTAGTTGGAGTACTGGAGATTCACCAGCTCATGGGTTTTCTCCCCGATCAGCTCCAGCTGCCGGTCTGCCCTTAAGCCTGCAATATCCGGCTTTTTATATTTTGCGTGTACCATGTCTTTTAAGGATGCCACACGCACCATGAAAAACTCATCCAGGTTCGATGAAGTAATGCTCAAAAACTTCAGCCGCTCAAACAGCGGAATGGACTTGTCTCTGGCCTCGCCCAGAATCCGGAAGTCAAATTCCAGCCAGCTCATCTCACGATTTACATAATTTTCAGGTTTCAGGTATTTTTCATCAATCTCTGCCATGTCCTACACCCTCCTTTTCTGTCTTAACACCGGACGGATTCCAAAAATCTCCTCAAAAAAATCTCCCTTGTCCGCGATGGATATGGACTCCAGCGTTACATCCGCCGGACAGTCCGTCTGGATCAGCAGCTGTCCGTCTTTTACATTCAGACGGCAGTCCTTTAACTTTCCGGTATGGCCCCGATCCATGGAGTTGGCCAGCCGCAGAATGGCCGTCAGCCTGGCAATGACAATGGACAGATTCTCCGTAGATATCAGCCGGCTATCCTTGGATGGCTTTGCCGATACCTCCACTTCATTGTAACGGAACTTCTGCTGATGATACTTCACGACATTAGCCACAATCTCACGCTCCACATGAGACAGACCGATAATTTCCGTTGCCATGATCATGTTGTAGCCGCATTCCTCCGAGCCACGCATAGTCACAAACTTTCCGCAGGAATGTAAGTTTGCCGCGATCTGTAACAGCAGCCGCTCCCGCGCTCCAAGGCCATGATATTTTTTCAGGCTGTCAAAAACCTTTAAGGCTGCCTCCTCCACGTTCTGGATATGAGGCATATAGCATTTGTAGCGCTTTGCCATATTGCGGGAGGTAACGATGATATCATTCTCAAAGCTGTGGTTGAAGCGGATGAGCTTTTTGTCTTCCGCGTACTCCGCCGCCATGCCATCTGTCATGCGGATGCCCGGCACCCACATGAACTCCGCTCCCGTGATTTCCAGCATACGCTTATAAATAGCGGCTGCCGGGAACATCAGGCTTGCATACTCCTCATTCACATCAAAAAAGTCTTCCGTCTGGGCAAGCGTCATGCTCTTTAAGCGCTCATAAAAACAGTTGAATTCCTGGATCGTGATCTGCTCAGAATGCTTTCCTTCTGCCATTTTATAATAAAGAGAAAGGATCGGCTCCCCGATGGCGATGAGGTTTTTGATTTCCCGGTCTTTTAAATACATCTTCCGGTAGGTCACCAGTTCATTGTCGATCAGCTCCGCAATGAGATTCTGGGCCCCCTGCTGGGTCAGCTTCTCATGGGCAATCAGTTCCCGCAGGCGCAGCACGCCGAGGGGCAGATTCTGGGTGGAAACCAGGGCATCCTTATCAAAGAGAGAGGCCTGCATGCTTCCAAATCCCACATCCACAATTGCCGTACCCCGCTGGATGTTCTTCTGGAACTCCGCGTCCTTCGCCGCAATGGCCTTGTAGCTGATGAAACGCTGCTCGGAGTTGCTGATGATCTTTACATCGATCCCGGTCCGCACCCGGAGCTGTTCCAGGACAATCTGGCTGTTTCTGGCCTCCCGCATGGCGCTGGTGGCATAAGCCCGGTACTCCTTCACCTGGTACTCTTTCATGATCCGTACAAAGTCCTGTAGTACCTCGCACATTTCTTCCACCAGACGGTAGCTGATTTTTCCTGTATTATAAGTGTCCTTGCCCAGCGCGATCATATGCTTCACCTGATCCACTGTGCGGACATTTCCCTTATCCGTAATCTCATAAATTCCAAGTTCCAGTTCAAAGGAACCGACATCGATTGCCCCGAATGTCAGTACCATACGCAATCCCTCCTGTAAAGTTTCCTGTATGCTCATAACGGCCCGGCAAAACGCACTTCTCCGTGCTTTTTTCACCGAACCGTTATGGAAATTAATAATTGCCAAGGATCTTAAAATTCTGCGCCTCCGCGCCAATGCCCCGCAGCGCGTTCTTCACGCCTGCATCCTGCAGATTGCCCTCAATGTCCACAAAGAACCGGTACTCCCAGTTTTTTCCCGGAATCGGCCGGGACTCGATCATCATCATATTCACATGATTGAAGATGAAATTGCCCAGCATGTTATAAAGAGAGCCACTGGTATGCGGCAGTTCAAAGCAAAGGCTGATCTTGCCAGCATCCTTCTGGTAGACCTTGCGGTTTGCCAGAATCACGAAGCGGGTAGTATTGCCCTGATTGTTCTGGATAAATGGCTTTAACAGCTCCAGTCCGTACAGCTTTCCGGCAATCTCGCTGGCGATGGCTGCCTGGGACTTGTCGCCCTCCTCTACCACACGCTTTGCTGCTACTGCGGTGTTCTCCACGCTGATCTGTTTCAGACCGTTATCATTTAAGAAAGCGGAACACTGCATCAGCGCCTGCGGATGGGAAAATACCGTCTTCACATCGGACAGCTTTGCCCCCGGCACACCAAGCAGCGCATGATTCACCGGAAGAAAGGTCTCTGCCACAATGTAGTTGTCGTAGCGGGTCAGCAGGTCATACATGTCAATGACAGCTCCCGCAGAGGAATTCTCAATCGGCATCACTGCGTAATCTGCATTGCCCAGCTGCACTTCCTTCATGGCATCCTCAAAACGGGCCACATGATAAATTTCTGCTTTCTCTCCAAAATACTGAATGGCCGCCGCATGGCTGTAAGCGCCTTCCACTCCCTGGTGTACCACGCGCACGCCCTCCATAGGCAGCTGATCCAGACGCTCAAATCCCAGCTTCATAGCCCGGCCATGCTCCGCCAGGATGGAATACTGGTACTTGCGACTGATGGACATCATCTGGGAGAACAGCTCCCGCACCGCCACCTGGTTAAACTCGCTGTCCGCCATGGCGCTGACCGCGTCCAGCTTCTGCTTCTCGCGCTCTGCGTCATAGACAGCCTTTCCGGAGGCGATCTTGGTCTCTGCCACCTTACCACAGATGTCCATGCGCTCCTCAAATAACTTTACGATCTTCTTATCGATCACATCCAATTTATTTCTGCACTCCAGTAAATCCACTGCTTCTCTCCTTTGTCTCTGCCGGTGTTTTCCGGCTGCTCACGCCCTGCGTAAAACCGCGGCGTTCTTCCTGCTCTCTCACCAGCATTTCTCTGATCCGTGCCTCACTGTAGGCGCCTGCACGTTTCCGGTCTTCTGCCGGAAGCTCTTTGATATAAAACGCTTCTCCGAACTCAATCGTCACATGAGACGGACGAATGAACGGAAAATGCTTTCCAGGATCTCCGCGGTTCCGGTAATGGCCACCGGCACCACCGGACATCCGGATTTCTCCGCGATCTTTAAGCTTCCCTCCTTAAAAGGCAAAAGCTCTGCCGGATCCTTCGCCTTGCAGCGGGTCCCCTCCGGGAATATCCATACGGAAGATCCGCCTTTTACCTTCTCGATTCCCTCCAGAATAGTCTTTAAGCCCGCCTTGATATCCTTGCGGTCCAAAAACAGGCAATTCACATTGCGCATCCATTCCCGCAAAAGCGGAATCTTTTCCATCTCTTTTTTGGCTATAAAGCCGGTCTGCCCCGGTACTACCACATAACCGGTCACAATGTCAAAATAGCTTCTGTGATTTCCCACATACAAAACCGGCATGTCCGGAATGTTCTCCAGTCCTTTCACTGTCAGCGTAGAACCGGTCAGTCGGAACACCATGCGCAGCACCTTTACAACCTGCAGGGCATATTCCTTCTGGCGGTTTTCATCGTTTTTCCAGACACACTTTTCTCCGATCAGGAGCGGCAGCGCACTCACCAGGAGAAATACGATCAGCACCAGGAGAATCAAAATTACTCGTATCATCCCACACCTCATTCTTTCGTAAGTATTCCTGTCCAGTATATAAAAAAAGAGGTGCAAAAACAAGTCATTCGCACCTCTTTTTTGGAAATTTGGAAATCCATTCAAACAGCAGGCCGGTGGCAAACCACAGCGGCGCAAAATCAGGCGGATCAGCCCGTTTACACTGGTCTGAAACCCGGTATAGTTCAGGGGCACCCCCATGCCGTTAAAACAGCACCCGACAGATACTCTGCCGTAAAATAAGCACCATATAAAGCAGACCGTGCCGTATGATCCAGTCCATGCGGCTTAATGGTCCGTCCCCGATCCACAGGTCTGCCAGTCTGCCAATGGGTGCCAGCAGGGCGCCGCAGCCGTAAATTGGAAACATCAGGAGTGAAGTTCTCCCCATCAGCCGCCAGTCATGGATCAGAATGGATTCCATGGAAGTAAACACAACCTCCAGGCACCATCCAGTCATACCGCACAGGAAAAAATGAAATAAAAATCGCCGTAATCTGTTCATACGATTAATATAGCATCTTACAACGATTTTATACCTTATACAAACTGGTTTCTGTCCGCATCGTAATGGTAATCGATCGCGGACAGTTTTTTCTTCATTTCCTCCGCATCCAGATCATACGCGCTGCACAGATCATCAAAGCCGCTGTAATTGTCCCGGAGCTGCGTGTTTAAAAGCTCATCAGCATCACCGGATCTTTAGGAATTGCTGCCATATTTTTTTATTCCTTTCTTTTCTTTATTCGTGATGCTATAATAATAAAACGAATTTAAAAAACCCACAAGTTTTTGTTACAGGAGGCCTAATACCCAACTATGAAAATCCCGAAGAAGAACCTGAAACGTATCCTGATGATTGCCACCGGCGGCACCATTGCCTCCAAGCGCAGTGAAGAAGGCTTAAAGCCACTCATCACCTCAGAAGAACTTCTTGGTTTCGTACCGGATGTCAAAGAGTTCTGTGAAGTGACTGCCATGCAGGTCATCAACATTGACAGCACCAATATCCAGCCAAAGCACTGGCTGTTAATCTCTTCCACCATTGAAAAATATTACGATCAGTACGATGGCTTTGTTGTCTGTCATGGCACCGACACCCTGGCCTACACCGCATCCGCTCTCTCCTACCTGATCCAGAATTCTCCAAAACCGATTGTCGTCACCGGTGCCCAGAAACCCATTGACCTGGAGATTACCGATGCCAAGACCAACTTGTCCGACAGTTTCCTCTTTGCAAGCTGCGACAAAGCCCATGGCGTCAACATCGTCTTTGACGGCAAGGTCATTGCCGGAACCCGCGGTAAAAAGGAACGCACCAAGAGCTACAACGCGTTTTCCAGCATCAACTTCCCATACATTGCCACCATCCAGGACAACCACATTATCTTCTACCTGGACGACAAAGAGCAGATGCAGGATGAGGTCACATTCTATCACAAGCTGGACAGCAAGGTAACCCTGTTAAAGCTGATCCCGTCCATGAACGGCGACATCCTGGATTACCTGTTCAAACATTACGACGCGATCATCATTGAATCCTTCGGCGTGGGCGGCATTCCTTCCTATGAAGATGACAGCTTCCACCGTGCCATTGAGCGCTGGGTGAACGCGGGCAAATTCGTCATCATGACCACCCAGGTTACCAACGAAGGCAGCAATATGTCCGTCTACGAAATTAGCAAGACCATCAAGAAAGAGTTCGGGCTTCTGGAGGCTTACGACATGACCCTGGAGGCCACCGTCACCAAGCTCATGTGGATCCTGGGCCAGACCCACGAACCGGATATGGTGAAGGAAATGCTCTACAGCACCATCAACCGGATATCCTGTATACAACAAAGTGGAAAGCATAAATACCTTTTCACTGTTTCGCGTTCTGGCTTTCCGGAATTACCGGAAGCCGGCCGCGGAAGAACCGCTTTTTGAGTTCCTTCCAGCTGAACGGAATGATCGGGTAAATATAGCTCTTTCCGGCAATGGTCTTGTTGAATACAATCGCGCAGACCGCAATCACAAATCCAATGATATACCCCCACACATCAAACACCGCCGTAAATAAAAGCATGATAACACGCATGAATTTCAGCGCGTACCCAAGCTCAAAGCTGGACTGACTGTAGTTGGCAATGGTCACAAACGCCATGTAAAGCATGGTCTCTGAGTTAAACCACCCGGATTTCACCGAATACTCGCCCAGCACAATACCGGCAATGACGCAAAGGGGTGGTCAGCATACTCGGGTGTTGATGGCGCCAGACGCAGGCCGTCAATGGCAAATTCCAGGATCAGAAGCTGAAAGATCAGCGGCACATAGGTCATATCCGAAAGCTTCGTAAACGCCAGCCACTGCGGCAGCGCATCCGCATGCATCATGCCAAGAAGCCACGTCGGCGTAAGAAGCAGACAGAGAACGCTGTCATCATGCGGATAAGCGCAGATAGGTTCCGGTTACCGGCGGAAATAAAAATCATCTGCCTCCTCAATGATATCAAACACGGAGGAGGGCAGCACCATGGCCGCCGGAGAATTATCCACCAGGATCACGATATTTCCCTCCAGAATACAAGCTGCCGCCGTATCCGGCCGCTCCGAAAACTTAAATTTTGGGAACGGGTTGTACCATTTGTCGGAAAGATTCCTCCGCCAGGCTCTCCTGGTTCATGGTCAACGCGTCTACCCGCAGATTCCGGATCCGGCTTCCGGATATTGTTTAAGAGCTCCTCATCCACCCTTCCTTCCATATAACAGACCGCAATGTCCGTGTGGGAGCTGTTGCCTGCGCTTAAAATTTCATGATCAGCTGGATCCCGGATCCGGCGGCGGATCAGTGCCGTGTTAAAATCAGAGTCTCCACAAAGCCATCCCTGGAACCTCGCAGCACCTTATCCTTCTCCGGCTCTCCCACACCGCGGGCCGGGTAGGTGCGGCAGTCTATCATCATGCATTTGTCATAACCGTCAATGAGCACCGCCGTAATACCGCTTAACAGCTGTACGATCATATCCTCCTCATTCGCGATCAGCCCCACCTCCCCGTAAGGCATATATTTTCCGGAAAAACCATTGGCGTCCGCCGGAAGATCCTCCGGCTTAATACTCCACCAGGCCTGCAAAATCTTTAAGAGGACTTCGTCCTTCGTCAGTCCGTCCACAAACAACAAACAGCCCTTTTTTCCGCCAATGGAAACGACACGGTAAACCACGTCAAAATTCTTTTCCAGACTCAGTGTCTGCTTCAGATGTTCCAGATTATCTTCCAGGTTTTTCGAAAACTGCATGGTATTTTGTCACCTTTCCTTATTTTATGTCACTTACAACTTGCCTTTCCATTTAGTATGTGAGAATTCCCCTCTCTTATGCGTCAGGCATTCTCATGAAATTTGCACAAAGAAGCTTTCGTTTTTATTCCTAAAAAAAAGTTTTTCTGTCACATTTTTAGTTTTTCCCCGTAGTGTAAACGAACGTCTTTGTGCTGCGGACGCGTGTATACAATTTGAGCAGTTTTTCCTCTCCAAAGTGCACAATCTTCTTAAAATTGCACAATATTCCTTGACGGTACCTGGATTTGATGCTATAGTGTCTTTTGTAAGAAAGACATGAGCGCCATCACTCCGGCGCCTTTTATTTTCTTAACTGGTATGGGGATACCAAGCGAAGACTGTATTGTGTAACGGTTTTTGATCGTGACCAGGAGCTGCTTTCTGTGGGGGAAAAGCGGCTCCTATTTTTTTGCCTTCCTTGACATAAAATTAGCCGGATGCTAATATAATATTTAAAACTAAGAAAATACTTGTGATTTCATTCCAAAAATGCTACCATTAAATATCATGCGGAGTTTTGCTCAGGCAAAGCTCCTTTTTTATGAAACCTAACGCAATACAGGGAGGGAACAACCATGGCACTGATCATTCCAGCAAACTATGATCCTCATCTCACCGTCCGTGAGACTCAGGAAGCGATCAAATACATTCGCGATACATTCCAGAAGGAATTCGGAAAAGAGATGCACAGAGCGTATCTCCGCGCCGCTGTTCGTTACCCAGTCCAGCGGTCTGAACGATAACTTAAACGGCGTAGAGCGTCCGGTCCAGTTCGACATCGCCGCAATTCCGGGAGAGACCGTTGAGGTCGTACATTCCCTCGCAAAATGGAAACGTATGGCACTGAAGGAATACGGCTTTGAGCCGGGCGAAGGCCTTTACACAAACATGAATGCCATCCGGCGCGACGAAGAGCTTGACAATCTTCATTCCTGCTACGTAGACCAGTGGGACTGGGAGAAGGTCATCACCAAAGAGGAGCGCACCATCGAAACCCTGGAATCCACCGTGCAGACCATCTTCAAGATCATCAAGCACATGCGAGCATGAGGTATGGTACAAATATCCGCAGGCTGTAAAGCATCTGCCGGAGCACATCACCTTCATCACTACCCAGGGCTGGCAGACCGCTACCCGGACAAGACTCCAAAGGCGCGAGAACCTCATTACCAAAGAATACGGCTGCGTCTTCCTCATGAAGATCGGTGACAAGCTCACCACCGGTGAGCCCCACGATGGACGCGCACCGGACTACGATGACTGGCAGTTAAACGGCGACATCCTGTTCTGGTACGACCAGTTAAACTGCGCCCTGGAAATCTCCAGCATGGGTATTCGTGTAGATGAAAAGTCCTTAGAGGAGCAGTTAAAGAAGGCCGGATGCGAAGATAGAAAGAACCTTCCGTACCACAAGATGCTTTTGAACGGCGAGCTGCCGTACACCATCGGCGGCGGTATCGGACAGTCCCGCCTCTGCATGCTGCTGTTAGACCGCGCCCATGTCGGCGAAGTACAGGCAAGCCTGTGGCCGGAGGATATGAGAAGAATCTGCAAAGAGCATAAAATTGTTTTACTGTAATCCTTTAGACGAAAAAGAGAACCGGGGCAGCGCACAGACGCTTCCCCGGTTCTCTTCGACACATTACAGATAAAATCCGACTGACAGTACTGGATTTCTCCAGCTGCCATTGTTAACTGCGGTACCAGGATCTGGCTGCAGACGATTTCATCATCGCAGAAATCCTTCTGGACATACTCACAGTCTTTTAAGTCAAAGATTGCGATATCGGCGATGGCCCCTGCTTTTAAGGTACCGATCTGGCCTTCCAGGCCCATGAGTCTGGCCGGTGTCTCAGTCACAGCCCGGATGATCGTATTGAAATCCAGTCCAAGAGCCAGATACTTGGAAATGACGAGCGGAAGATTCTTTGCGTACGGCGGCATATTGAACTTGTCCACCGTAAGATCCGTGGAAATCACATCCGGCAGGAATCCGGCAGCCAGAGCACGCTTTGCTGCTTTTAGGCCGAAGTTCCCTTTTCCGTTGGCTGCGTCAAAGATAACGCCCCGCTCTCGCTTTTAATACCAGCGGATCAATGGTTCCGTCCTCTGCCACGATCGGATTTCCCGCACCCTGGAAGCAGTGGCAGAAAATATCCCCCGGACGGAGGCAGTCTGCCAGTTCTCCGGCGGTAACCGGAGAATTGGTGGTATGAACGCAGACACGGAGGGAAGTGCCAAGACGCGCATTCAGCTCATCAGCCAGCTTTACCACAGTCCGCAGATAATCCGCACCGGTCTCATCTGGTACTACACCTTTGGAAAGACGGATCTTCAAGCCCAGAATATTGTCGCGGTTTGCCTCAATCACACGCTCCATTTTTTCCACATTATAAAGAGCCGGATTGAAATCCTCACAAAGCTTCGGATCCAGCTGTCCGCCACCATACACGGTAAGGAAACCCTTTATCCGCACCTGAGACTGGGCAATCACGGATTTGTAAAATGCTTCATAGGTGGAAGTTCCCGCACTTCCGGCATCCACTGCCGAAGTGGTGCCCTGGGCAATCATCATGTCCGGATGGATGCAGATGGAACTTCCCTCATGGAACAGATGGGTATGAAAATCGATCAGTCCCGGAGTTACCAGCTTTCCGGATGCATCAATGATGCAGTCCGGATTGCACTCTGCTGTTTCTCCCTTTAAATCCGCGATGCGCATATTTTAATGTAAATATCTCTGATCTCGTCGATGCCCGCTGACGGATCCACAACGCGTCCGCCCCGGATAATATAATCTACTTTCATTCCAGTCTCCTTTATATCACAAGCTTATACAATACCCAGTGTTCCGATGATGCATGCCAGGATTGCACAGCAGAATGGCATGATCGCACAGGTAATGAAAACATATTTGTAGGTATCCTTCTGGGAGGTCTTTGCAATCTGGTTGCAGACAACCATTCCGGATGCATGCGGCATTGCATCAAAACCGGAAGATGCGATACATACAACACGATGTAACATGGACATATTCAGTCCGGATGCGGCCAGGTACTCACCCATGGAACTTAAGAAGATGTTCAGGCCGCCTGCGGAAGAACCGGTGATTGCTGCAATGACGTTGATAGACACCAAAGCGGTTATCAACGGATTTGCCTGCATGTTTACCAGTGCGGTGGTGATGCTCTCATAAGCCGGAGATGCGGATACAACGGAACCAAATCCCATAATGGAAGAGGTTGCGATCAGGGAGCTTAAACCACCGCCTGCGCCGTTGGAAACAGCCTCTTTTACGTTTAAGCGGTCTCTGTAAAGGACACAGCCTACGATAATTGCACAGGTCATGGCAATCGCTACTGCATAGGAAGACGGGATGCTGGTCATGGACTGAATACCAAACATCAGCACCAGAAGCACTACGATCGGTGCGAAGCATGCGCCAACAGACGGAGTCTTTCCTTCATCAACCGCATTTAAATCCATAATATCCTCGCCCGGGCTTGCCACAAAATGCTCACCCGCTGCTTTCGCTTTTTTTATCTGCCAGTTCAGGAACAGATAAGCAGACACAAACATGATCGCAGAACAGATCAGGCCAAGGGTGGCACCTGCATAAGCAGTGGTCCCAAAGTACTGGGTCGGGATCAGGTTCTGAGTGGACGGAGAACCCGGAAGCATGGCCATACATACGGTTACCGGGCATACCATGATGGTAGCAACAATCAGCTTCTTCGGAATATCCGCTTTCTGGAACAGGGCTACCGCGATCGGGTACAGAGAGAACGCAATAATGAAGGTTCCGATTCCGCCGTAGGAAAGAACCAGACCGGTAAGCATGACTACCAGTACAACGGACTTCTCGCCAAGAATCTTTAACATCTTGTTGGCAATGCCAACAGACGCTCCGCTGTCACCCATGACCTTACCGAAAATAGCACCCAGCATAAACAGCAGGAACCAGTTTCCGGCAAATCCGGACATTCCAGTCATAAATTTTTCAGACAATGTAGTTACAGGATCCATTGCGTTGAACGCAATGACGATCAGGCACCTGCCAGTGATACAATAGCCATGTGCCAGTTTTTCCAGATCAGTGCAATCACACAGACGATTGCAACGATCAACCCTAAAATACCAACCATTTTGTTACTCCTCCTTTGTTTTGTATACCATTATGGTAGCATGAAACTGATAAAAGTTGAACTTATAGTAATCCATGATTGCTGTAAGTTTAACTTCTTTTATCATTTACAAAACTGCCTGATTTTTGTATAATAGTTACAAAAATAACAGATTTTAGTCTGACTTTGAACTTTAGATGACAGAAAGGAGTCTGCATTATGGATACACGACAGCTGAATTACATCCTGACCATTGCGGAATGCGGCAGTATCTCCAAGGCCGCAAACAAACTGTGTATCTCCAGTCCGGGCTGAACCAGCAGCTTCAGAGAATTGAAAGAACTGGGCATTTCCCTGTTTGAGCGGGATACCCATCATCTCGCCATCACTGAGAGCGGAACCATCTTCCTGCGCTATGCCCGGGAAACCTTAAACCGTGAAAAACAGATGCACGCCATGATCAGCGACGTGATGGACGGAAATGTCGGAGAAATCCGGGTCAACCTGGCTATGGAACAGGGAATCGAACTGTTCTGCGAAATCTTCCCGGAATTCCATGCCAAATATCCCTGGTAGAGCTGAAGCTGGAGGATCATATCGTATATGATCAGTACAAATTTCTTGCGGAAGGGAAACTGGATATCGGCATGGTAAAAAATATGGTGAAAGAACCATGAAATGGAGGATCTGGAATATGTTCATCTGGCAGAGGAACGCTTTCTCCTAGGGGTCCCCTCCGGTCATCCCCTGACCCGCTTTTACCAGCCCACTGCCGATGGAGACTACCGGAGATGGACCTGACGCTCTGCCGCCAGAGCCTTTTTCCCTGATGTTTGCCGGTTCTACCTTCCGCCAGGTCATTGATCCCTGCTTTGAGCAGGCCGGATTCACCCAAAGATCATGTTCAAAGCCCGCACCAACCATGTCATCGCACTGATGGTATCCCGCGGAATCTGCCTGACCATCCTGCCAGAATCCCAGGCCAAGCTCTACCCGCATCTCTGCTGGTTCCGCCTGGAAGACAATCCCACCTGGGAAAGCTGCATGATCTACCCCAAAGAACAGCCTCCGCGAAAAGCCGGACGGTACTTTATCGAACTGGCAGTAAAGCACGCAAAAGGACTGACTGCAAGGAGTATGCCGGACTGGACACTCGCCAAATAACAATTTAAGAATAGTCGCGAAAGGTCCGAAGCAGGCCGGGGCGGTATCCCGCTGCGCAAAATAGAAGTGCTGTGTTCGGACGATGTGGCTGACAGCCGTTTGCGGATAGTCGGACTGACCGTCCGCCTCCCGAAAACGTCAGTCGCCACATAGCCGGACACGTTGCACTTCTATTTATGCTACGCAGGATACCACCCCGTCCTGCTTCTGCTTTCCTGCTATTCTACGGTAATAAAAAACACAGCCAGAATGGTACTGGTAAAAGCTGGAAATCATGGCTTTTATCAGTACCGTTCTGGCTGATTTTATTTCTCTCGTAGCGGGAGACCAATACAGCAGAAGCCGGTTATCCCGGCATTCCGCGGAGCATAAATATGGGTATACGTGTCCGGCTATGCAGCGACTGGTGTTTGAGGGAGGCGGACGGTGAGTCCGACTATCCGCAAACAGCTGTCAGCTGCATCGTCCGAACACAATACCCATATTTTGCGCAGCGGTATGCCGGGATTACCGGCTTCGGACCTATATTGGTATTGCTCTTAAATTTTTATTTGTTTTCGATATCGAAGATCATATCCACTCTTCTCTGGTGGCGGCCGCCCTCATACTCATTATCCAGCCACTCATCCACGATCATCTTGGCCATCTCCACGCCTACGACGCGGGCACCGAAGGTGAGGACGTTGGTATTGTTATGCTTACGGGACATTCTTGCGCTGTATGGCTCGCTGCAGGTGCAGACTAAAACGCCCTTTACCTTGCCTGCTGCCAGACCGATGCCGATGCCGGTTCCACAGATGGCAATGCCGTAATCTGCCTCGCCGGATGCTACTGCGCGGCCTACTTTCTCGCCGTATACCGGGTAGTCGCAACTCTCGCTGGAATTGGTCCGAAGTCGATGACCTCGTAGCCCTTCTGCTCTACATATGCCTTGATTGCTTCCTTCATCTCCACTGCGGAGTGGTCATTTCCCATAGCGATTTTCTTCATAATTTTCCTGTTTCCTGCCTTTCATTTTGAGTTGATTCCAATTATCTGGTTTTCTCTCCCCAGTACATTATTCATAATAAGCGCAAAACGTAATTCTCAGTCCAGTTTCGCGTTTTTGCCCATCAGCAGCAGATCCACAATGGTCAGCGCTGTCATAGCCTCTACCACAACGACGGCTCTCGGCACTACCACCGGATCGTGGCGGCCTTTAATGGCGATTTCCACGTTCTCACCGTGATTGTTGGCTGTTTTCTGCGGCTGCGCAATGGACGGAGTCGGCTTAAAGGCCGCCCGCAGCACAATCTGGCTGCCATCGCTCATGCCGCCTAAAATACCGCCTGCGTGGTTGGTCTTTTTATTGACCTTACCATAAGCATCGACATAAAATTCGTCATTATTCTGGGAGCCGAGAGCCTTCGCTGCCGCAAAGCCATCTCCGATCTCAAAGCCTTTTACCGCGCCGATGGACATGATGGCACCGGCCAGCCTTGCATCCAGCTTATCAAAGACCGGCTCACCAACGCCGGTCGGCATGCCATCTACCAGGCACTCTACCACACCGCCCACGGAATCCTGAGCTGCGATCATGCGCTCCAGAAATTCTGCCGTCTCTTCTGCCGCTACTTTATCCGGCATATTCAGGCTGTTGTTGTCCCGCTCGGATAAGTCAAAGCGTTTTGGATCAATCTCGAACTCGCCGATGCTCTTCACATAAGCATTCACGGTAATGCCGCAATGTGCCAGCAGCTTGCAGGCTACCGCTCCCGCTGCCACCCGGGCAATGGTCTCGCGGGCAGAGGAACGCCCGCCGCCCCGGTAATCCCGGAATCCGTATTTCTGTTCGAAGCAGTAATCCGCATGCCCCGGACGGTACACATCCTTGATCGCGCTGTAATCCCTGGAACGCTGGTCGGTGTTTCGCACCATCATGGCAATCGGGGTGCCGGTGGTCTTTCCTTCAAATACTCCGGAAAGGATTTCCACCTGATCGCCCTCGTTTCTTGCGGTGGCAAATTTACTCTGCCCCGGCTTTCTTCTATTTAAATAAGTCTGAACATCTTCCTCACAAAGCGGAAGTCCCGCCGGGCAGCCGTCGATGGTGACACCGACGCCCTTCCCGTGAGACTCCCCCCAGGTCATAATGCGGAAGATGGTTCCATATGTGGATCCTGCCATATTTTCCTCCGTTTTTGTCACATTTGTCTGCGTTCTGGCCTGGACAGCTCCTTCAGCCCCAGACTCCAGCAGAATCTAATCATCTACTTTCACAATAATGCAGCTGTTTGGCTCATTGCACTTGATGGCATTGGAGCTCATAATCAGCAGTTTTTCTCATAATCAACCTTGAAGAAGGTAATGCTGTTGCTCTCATGGTTGATGACTGCCAGATGCCTGTCATCCGGGAATACGGAAATATCCTTCGGATACTCACCGCTGATCGGCAGACAGCAGAGCATGGTTAAAAGACCGGTCTTCTCGTCGCGGCTGTAAACTGCTACGCTTTCATCTCCTGCGTTGCTGCAGAACATATGCTTCTCATCCGGAGAGAAGCGTAAGGAGCATGCAGCTGCCAGGGAACTGTGCTTCTCGCCCATGGTAGAAATAGTCGGGATCTTTTCAATCTCCGGCACACGGTCACCTGTCTCATAGGTAAATACATCAATAACATTCTTCTGCTCGTACATTAAATAGAAGAATTTGCCATCAGAGCTGAAACGCAGGTTACGCGGAGCGGACTCCATCTCACACGGAATGGTGTCTACCTGTACCAGATGCTCGTCCTTCTCGCTGAAACGGTAGATCTTGACCTGATCCAGTCCGGAATCCACGATCATGACATACTTGTTGTCCGGCGTACGTCTGCAGCAGGTCACATGCGGGCGGAAGTTACGCTCTGCCACACTGCCGAGACCCTTGTGGAACACACCGTCCACGATCTCGCCAACACCGCCGTCTTTTCTTAAACGCAGCACGGTTGCCTTTCCGTCATGGAAGCCGGACACAAACACATAACGGTCTTCTTTATCCATGGAAAGGTGGCAGGCTCTCATGCCTTTGGTCTTCGCGCTGTTTAAGCGGGACAGGCTTCCGTTCTCCAGAATTCGGAATGCAACAACACCCTCATCCGCTACAGAATACAGAGTCCGGTTATCATTGGATGCTGTGACATAGGAGGAGTTGTCCACTTCCACCTCACAGCGCTCCTTGAATGTTCCCTTTTCTACATCTACATCAAATACGGTGATTCCCTTGGCCTTGCCAGTATAGGAATAGGAACCCACATACGCCATATACTTTCCTTCTGAAGCCATCGTCCTTCCTCCTGTTACATTGCTTAAATTTTCTGTTGAAATTCAGAATTTTCACCCGGTCCGCGCTAAAAACAGGCAAACCGGAAACTAATATTCAGCATACCACAGATTCTCAAAAAAATCTATTCTGAATCTATTGACATACAGATATTTTTCAGTATAATTGAGTTTGCTTTGTGTTTACTAAAACTAAACTTTGAAGTGCATTTTACATTCATTTAATATTTCTAAACTTTTCGGATAGTATCATCATGGAGGACTGTTATGGATATCGGATCAAAGCTGAAGGAGATACGGACCCTGAAGGGTCTGACACAGGAGGAGCTTGCGGACCGGGCAGAGCTTTCCAAGGGATTCATATCCCAGCTGGAACGCAACCTGACCTCTCCCTCTATCGCGACGCTCACCGACATCCTGCAGTGCCTCGGCACCACCCTCGGTGAGTTTTTAATGAAACACCGGAGGAGCAGGTCGTATTCGGAAAGGCTGACTATTTTGAAAAATACGATGCGGAGCTGAAAAATGAGATCCGCTGGATCATCCCGAACGCGCAGAAAAACATGATGGAGCCAATCCTCATCACGCTGGAAGCCGGCGGCAGCACTTACCCAGACAACCCACATGAGGGCGAAGAGTTCGGCTATGTCCTGCAGGGCAGCATCAGCATCCACATCGGAAGCAAAACCTACCGGGCCAAGAAGGGCGAGTCCTTCTACTTTACCCCGGACAAAAGCATTATCTCACAAGCCGTCACGGCGCATCGCTGATCTGGGTCAGCACGCCGCCCAGCTTCTAAACCATCCGGCATGCAGCCCGCACACTGCCAGGCTGCAGCATACAAAACTTTGAAAACCGGCACGAATATCACATGTGATTTTATAAACTTACTTTAGGAGGAATACTGCGATGGCACAGCCCCTGATTGATCTGGTCAATATTTCAAAAAGCTTCGACAACACCATGGTCTTAGATGACCTTAACCTTTCCGTAAAGGAAAACTCTTTTCGTGACCCTGCTTGGTCCCAGCGGCTGCGGCAAGACCACGACCCTGCGCATCATCGGCGGATTTGAGACCGCCGACACCGGAAAGGTCATCTTCGACGGCGCTGACATCAGCAAGCTGCCGCCAAACAAGCGCCAGTTAAACACTGTATTCCAGAAATACGCTCTGTTCCCACATATGACCATTGCGGAAAACATTGCTTTCGGCTTAAAGATCAAGGGAAAATCCAAGGCCTACATTGATGATAAGATCAAATACGCACTGAAACTGGTAAACCTGGACGGTTACGAGAAGCGTACTGTAGATTCCTTAAGCGGCGGTCAGCAGCAGCGTATCGCCATTGCCCGCGCCATCGTAAACGAGCCGCGCCTGCTGCTCTTAGACGAGCCTTTAGGCGCTCTGGACCTGAAGCTGCGCCAGGACATGCAGTATGAGCTGATCCGACTGAAAAATGAGTTAGGCATTACCTTTATCTATGTTACCCATGACCAGGAAGAAGCACTTACTATGTCTGATACCATCGTAGTTATGAACCAGGGCTATATCCAGCAGATGGGTTCCCCAGAGCAGATTTACAACGAGCCGGAAAATGCCTTCGTAGCAGACTTCATCGGCGAGAGCAACATCGTTCCGGGCATCATGCTCCGCGATGAGCTGGTTGAAATCTTCGATGCCAGATTCGCCTGCGTGGACAAGGGCTTTGGCAACAATAAGCCAGTTGACGTAGTAATCCGCCCGGAGGACATTGATCTGGTTGACCCGTCCGAGGGCACTCTGGTGGGCACCTGCACGCATCTGATCTTCAAGGGCGTTCACTACGAGATGGAAGTTACCACCCCGGACGGCTTTGAGTGGCTGGTTCACAGCACTGATATGTGCCGGTAGGAAAACAGGTCGGCATCAAGGTGGATCCGTTCGATATCCAGATCATGAACAAACCGGCATCAGAGGATGAGGAGGCTGTGGGAGTCAATGAATAAGAAATGGTTAGCCGGGCCGTACCTGGTCTGGATGGTTGGTTTCATCGTCATTCCGCTTCTCATGATTGTGTACTACGGACTGACGGATAAGTCCGGGGCCTTCACCCTGGCAAATGTCCTCTCCATCTCCACTCCGGAGCATGTGAAAGCTCTGTGGCTTTCCCTGGGACTTTCCCTGGTGAGCACCGTCATCTGCCTGCTTTTAGCCTACCCGCTGGCCATGATCCTTCGTAACCGCGGTATCGGCCAGGGCAGCTTCATTGTTTTCATCTTCATTCTTCCGATGTGGATGAATTTTCTGCTCCGCACCCTGGCATGGCAGACGCTTCTGGAGAAAAGCGGTGTCATCAACGGCATCTTAACCGCCCTGCACCTGCCAAACCAGAGCCTGATCAACACACCGGGCGCCATCATCCTGGGCATGGTCTACAACTTCCTGCCCTTCATGGTGCTTCCTATTTATAACGTACTGTGCAAGATTGATGACAACACCATCAACGCGGCAAGAGACCTGGGCGCAAGCTTCACTCAGACCTTACTGTGGGTGTGGTTCCCGCTTAGTGTGCCGGGCATCATCAGCGGCATTACCATGGTATTTGTACCATCCCTGACCACCTTCGTAATCTCCAACTTACTGGGCGGCAGCAAGATCCTCCTGATCGGTAACGTCATCGAGCAGGAGTTCACCAAGGGCAGCAACTGGAACTTAGGCTCCGGTCTCTCCCTGGTTCTTATGGTCTTCATCCTGATCAGCATGGCGCTGATCGCAAAATACGATAAAAACGGCGAAGGGAGTACATTCTAATGAATAAGATCCGACAGAATTTCAGACGGTTCCTGCAGGATTTCTACCTGGTGCTCATCATGCTGTTTTTATACGCGCCGATTGCCACCATGGTGGTGTTATCCTTTAACAGTTCAAATCCCGTACCCAGTGGGGCGGGTTCACGCTGCAGTGGTACACCCAGATGTTTGCCAGCCGCAACATCATGGCCGCTTTGCAGAACACCCTGCTGATCGCATTTTTATCCGCACTGATCGCCACCATCATCGGCACTGCGGCTTCCATTGCCATCAGCAGCATGAAACAGGTTCCCCAGACTATCGTCATGGGAATCACCAATATCCGATGTTAAATGCCGATATCGTGACCGGCATCTCCTTGATGCTGGCCTTCATCGCCTTCGGCGTATCCTTGGCTTTAAAACCGTGCTGATCGCCCACATCACCTTCAATATTCCCTATGTGATCCTGAGCGTCATGCCAAAATTAAAGCAGACCAACCGCTTCACCTACGAGGCAGCGCTGGATCTGGGCGCAAGCCCGTTTCGTGCCTTCTTTAAGGTGGTGTTCCCGGACATTTTACCGGGCGTGCTTTCCGGCTTTCTGCTTGCCTTCACCATGTCCCTGGATGATTTCATCATCACCCACTTTACAAAGGGCGCCGGCATCAACACCCTGTCTACCCTGATCTACAGTGAGGTGCGCCGCGGCATCAAGCCGTCCATGTACGCACTGTCCACCGTGATCTTTGTGGCTGTCCTGGCTTTACTTCTCATCAGCAATTTTGCTCGAAGAAAAAGCAGGAGGCTTAATATTACCGAAATCAAGATTTAGAGGAGATGACTATGAAAAAGAGAGTATTTGCAATTTCCATGGCAAGCCTGACTGCCGCTTCTGCCCTTCTGTCCGGCTGCGGCGCGTCCGGAAACACCGGAACCTCCGGCACGGATTCCGCTGCTTCTGGCAGTGCGGATGGCGGCGAGCTGTATGTTTACAACTGGGGCGAGTATATTGACGAGGATGTCATTTCCCAGTTTGAGGAGGAGACCGGCATTACCGTTGTTTACGACCTGTTTGAGACCAACGAGGAGATGTATCCGGTCATCGAAGCCGGCGGTGTCAACTACGATGTGGTATGTCCGTCCGATTACATGATTCAGAAAATGCGTGAAAACGACCTGCTGGCTGAGTTAAACTTCGACAACATTCCGAACATTGACCAGATTGATCCGGCTTACATGGAAATGTCCCAGGCCTTTGACCCGGAAAACAAATACTCTGTTCCTTACTGCTGGGGAACGGTCGGTATCCTGTACAATACCAAACTGTTAGACGAGCTTGGCGTTCCGGCACCGACCAAATGGGCTGATCTGTGGGATGAACGCTTAAGCGGCGAGATCCTCATGCAGGACAGTGTCCGTGACGCCTTCATGGTAGCATTAAAGAAAGACGGCTACTCCATGAACAGCGAAAGCAAGGACGAGCTTGAGCAGGCAAAGCAGGAGCTGATAGACCAGAAGCCGCTTGTCCAGGCTTACGTGATCGACCAGGTAAGAGATAAGATGATCGGCGGCGAGGCTGCTGTCGGTGTCATCTATTCCGGCGAAATGCTGTATATCCAGGATGAGGTCGCAAGCCTTGGTCTGGACTATGATCTGGAATACGTGATTCCGGAAGAGGGAAGCAACCTGTGGCTGGATTCCTGGGTCATTCCGAAAAACGCGAAAAACAAAGAAAATGCAGAAAAATGGATTGACTTTATGTGCCGTCCGGAAATCGCAAAGGCGAACTTTGAGTACATCACCTACCCGACTCCGAACAAGGGCGCATTCGAGCTGCTGGATGAAGACATGCAGAACAACAAGGCTGTCTTCCCGGATATCGATTCCCTGAAGGATTCTGAGGTTTATCAGTACCTGGGTGATGACACCGATGCTATTTACAATGAGCTTTGGAAAGAAGTCAAAGCAAACTAAATAAAATTCAGACATATTACACAATACAAGAGGAGATTGAGAAAATGAAAAAAAGATGGATCGTATCTGCTGCGGCACTGTCCGCAGCGGCACTTGCTGTAACCGGCTGCGGCGCTTCCTGCGTCTGACAGCTCTGCTTCCGGTAACTCCGGTGATTCTGCCGCATCCGGTGACGCCGGCGAGCTCTACGTTTACAACTGGGGCGAGTACATTGATGAGACCGTCATTGATGAGTTCGAGGAAGAGACCGGAATCAAGGTTGTCTATGACCTGTTCGAGACCAACGAGGAGATGTACCCGGTCATCGAGGCCGGCGGCATCGCCTACGATGCGGTATGTCCGTCTGATTTCATGATCCAGAAAATGCGCGAGCATGACCTTCTGGCTGAGATCAACTTTGATAATGTACCGAACATCGACCAGATTGATCCGCTTTACATGGAGCTTTCCAAGTCCTTCGATCCGGAAAATAAGTACGCTGTTCCGTACACCTGGGGCACCATCGGCATCCTCTACAACAAGGAGCGCCTGCAGGAGCTTGGCGTTCCGGCACCGACCAAATGGGCAGACCTGTGGGATGAGCGCTTAAGCGGCGAGATCCTCATGCAGGACAGCATCCGCAGTGCCTTCATGACCGGCTTAAAGAAAAACGGCTACTCCTTAAACAGCACCAACCCGGATGAGATCAACAAGGCCAAGCAGGATCTGATCGACCAGAAGCCGCTGGTCCAGGCTTATGTGGTAGACCAGGTTCGTGACAAGATGATTGGCGGCGAGGCCGCTGTCGGCATCATCTACTCCGGCGAAATGCTCTACATCCAGGACGAGGATGGCACCGACAATCTGGAATACGTGATCCCGGAGGAGGGAACCGATCTGTTCATCGACTGCTGGGTCATCCCGAAAAACGCGAAGAACAAAGAGAATGCAGAAAAGTGGATCAACTTCCTGTGCAGACCGGACATCGCAAAGAAGAACTTTGAGTACATCACCTACTCCACCCCGAACAAGGGCGCGTTTGAGCTGTTAGATGAGGACATGCAGAACAACAAGGCAGTCTTCCCGGACATCGACTCCATTAAGAATGCCGAGGTATTAAAGTACCTGGGCGATGATGTGGATGAGATCTATAATGAGGCATGGAAAGAAGTTAAGTCCAAGTAAATATTGATAAGTAAAGACGATGAAACCCACCCGGAACACAGTGTAGAAGCTGCGCCCCGGGGTGTTTTGTTTTCGTCAATTACGTTTTAGGATAATAAGCGAGAATCCTCGGTTATTCAATTGCCGAGATGAAAGCGTTGAAACGCAAGTAAAATCGGAAAATATGTTCGATTTTTACTTGCGTTTCTTTCCATATAATAGTATACTATGTGTATGAAAGAGAATTTAATACATTCAAGAACTTGTGTATATAATATTAATTACCATGTGGTATGGTCAGTGAAATATCGCAGGAAAATTTTATCAGCAGAGATTGAAACTTATCTAAAAGAACTGGTTCAGAAGATAGCATCCGATAAAGGTTTTACGGTTCATCTTTTGAAGTTGGTGAAGGTGATCATATCCATTGCTTTGTGTCTGCACGCCGAAACTGTCAGTGACAGATATTGTAAAGTATTTAAAAGGAATTACCGGAAGAAAACTCTTTGAAAAATATCCGGCGATCCGCCAGAAACTTTGGAAAGGTCAGCTTTGGAATCACTCATATTATGTAGAAACAATCGGTTCGGTGTCGGAAGAAAATATCCGACGCTATATCGAGCATCAGAGCAAATCTTACTAGAAGGAGGGGAAAATGTGCTGTTAACACATGAAACAACCATTGTATTAAATAAAAATGATGCAAATATTGTAGGACACATGTGTTATGCGGCTTACAAGCTTTGGAATGTTTGCAATTATGAAAGAAATAACTACAAAAATCTGGGATTGGAGAAATATCCTGACTGGTATTATCAGAAGTCAAAACATAAAGATGATCTGTGGTTCAAATCACTCCGTCACAGACTGCACAGGAAATCTGCAAGCTTTTGGACAAGTCATGGAAATCTTTTTACCGGTTAAAAGAAAGTGGAGGTATCGAGAATCCGGGAACACCAAGATATAAGAAAGATAAAATGCCGATTACGTATATGCAAAATGGTATTCAACATGAAAACGGCTCTTATAATGTAAGACTTTCTTTACCAAAAAAGCTGAAGGAATATATGGCTCATACCTATGATATTCGTGCTGCATACCTTTATTTGAAAAATCCTGTTTTTTCAAACATGGATATCATAAAACAGATAAAAATATATCCTCCGGCAAATGACGGAACCAGCAGGATCCTTGTTATTTATGAGGTGGAAGATGTTTTGCCAGAAGAGGACAATGGACATTATCTGTCAATTGATCTGGGCTTGCATAATCTTATGACTTGTTATGATAATGTAGGGAAAACTTTTATTATTGGAAGGGAATATCTTTCTCTTTCTTATTTTTATAACAAGGAAATCGCGAGAGTCCAGTCACAATGGGGCCGGATCCAGGCTGCAAGGGAAATGGAGGATCTGAAAACATCTAAGCATCTGCAGAAACTCTATCGAAAGAAAAATGACTGTATCAAAGATTATATTCATAAGATGACACGATATATCACGAACTATTGTGTAAAGAATGATATTCATACGGTTGTGATTGGAGATATAAAGGGGATTCGTAAAGAGAGAAACCTGGGGAGGAAAACCAACCAGAAGCTTCACAGTTTGCCATATGTCCGTATCTATATACAGTTAGAATATAAGCTTAAAATGAAAGGGATTTGCCTGATAAGACAGGAAGAAAGCTATTCCAGTCAATGTCCGCCGCAGTCAGAAGAAGTATCACACATTTATGCAGAGAAAAGAAATCGAAAAAAGCGTGGCATCTACACTGTAGATACCGTGATCTACAATGCGGATGCAGTAGGAGCTTATAATATTTTGAGAAAGTATCATGCCGTATCCGGCAAAAAAATTGATATGCCCGTAACCGGGCTGAGCAGTACAAAAACAATAAAAGTAGCTGTGTAACCCATCTGGGTAGCAGTACGGGTGTCATGGACGCACCTCTGAAGCTATGGAGCTATGCTTCGTAATCAGATGCTCGGTAATTCAATTACCGATGTAGTTCACGAAGCGTAAAGAGTTTTTGACATATATAAAGAACCTGTTAGCACTTCATACAGAACCCGTTAAGGGTGAGGTAAAACACTTCCTTTCTGCTGGTGCCTTGTATAAAATACGAGAGGAAATATTTTGTTACAGCCCATGCGCTGCATAAACCATATTTCCTATAATTTATGAGCAGGACAAACAGAAAGGGGAAGGAAACATGCTGACAGTATTGATTTTAATTGTGTATGCGATTATCGGAGGAGTATCTACCCTGGCTATGGTCATCAGGAATCCCGGCCGTGCTGGGATGGAAGATTACCGGAAGGTAAAGTATCAGATCCCGTTGATGAAATAGATGGAATGAACTGTGTGGAGAAGAGAGCTGGCTGAATGAGGCCGGCTCTTTTGATTAACACATTTTATTGATGAAAAGATTGACATTGTATACTAAAAGAATAATATAAAGACGGAGGTGGTGATTAATAGCAACAACGCCAACACAGATTCGTATTGATGCAGATATTAAGAAGCAGGCAATGGATTTATTTAGCAGCCTTGGCCTTGATATGTCAAGTGCGGTAAATCTTTTCCTTCATCAGTGTGTTGTTCTTCGAGGTCTTCCATTTAGTGTAGAGATGCCGCGGTTTAGCCAGAGTACATTAGATGCTATGGATGAGGCAAGAAGAATATCACGAGATCCGAATATTAAGGGATATACCAGTATGGATGAACTGAAAAAGTACTGGAGGAGTAGATGTACGAAGTAAGATTCACTACTGCTTATAAGAAAAGCTATAAGCTTATGAAAAAAAAAGAGGACTGGATTTATCGCTTCTGGATGAGGTTGTGGATACTTTGAGTCAGGGTAAAACATTAGAAGAAAAGTACCGTGACCATGGACTAAAGTGGTAAGTTTCAGGGATTTCGAGAGTGCCATGTAAAACCGGACTGGTTGTTGGTATATTTGATCGAAAATGAAATTTTGACTTTGACATTAGTGGATACAGGTTCACATGCAGATATTTTCAGGATGTAAATGGAAAGGCAGGACTCAAACGGGTTCTGCTTTTTTGTGCAGAATGAAACAATAAGGAAAAAAGTTTTTAAGATTGATTTAAAAAACTTGTTGAAAATGAAAAGTTTTTAAAATGGATTTTAAAATTTTTGTTGGTATTTATTACTTACGCTAGAGAAAAGTAGTAGCGGCAATTAAGAACTCCGTTTATAATGGAAGCAGTTATGAACTTAAGCATTGGAGGACACTAACGAACAAACAGCAGCTTGCGGCGAAAATATGGGAGTCTGCAAATAAAATGCGATCCAAAATCGAAGCGAACGAATATAAAGACTACATTTTAGGTTTTATTTTCTATAAATACCTTTCCGATAAGCAGGAACAGTGGCTCTTAAAACGAGACTATGCACCGGAAGATATTGTGGAATATGTGAATGAAGCTGACCGGAGATCGTGGAAGCATCACAGCAGAGCCTGGGGTATTTTATTGCCTACAAGGATATGTTTTCTACCTGGATTCATGGGATCTGATTTCAGCGTGGACAATGTTCGTACGGCACTCTCATCTTTTACCAGACTGATTTCCCCATCCCACAAAAGGTGTTTGATGGGATTTTAACACGCTGGAAACAGGACTGAGCAAGCTGGGAGAAATACCAAGAGCCAGACCAAGGCCGTCAGCGATCTGATTCAGCTGATCAATGATATTCCAATGGATGGCAGACAGGATTACGATGTTCTTGGCTTTATTTATGAATATCTGATTGAAAAATTTGCAGCGAATGCAGGAAAAAGGCGGGCGAATTCTATACGCCGCATGAGGTTTCTGTGTTAATGTCTGAGCTGATTGCAGCACATTTAAAGGGACAAAAACTGAAAATTTACGATCCGACTTCTGGATCCGGTTCTTTGCTGATCAATATTGGTCACGCAATCGCGAAATATATGGATAATCCAGACTGTATCCGTTATTACGCGCAGGAACTGAAAGCGAATACCTACAACCTGGCGCATGAATCTCGTTATGCGTGGAATTTTACCATACAACATTGTTACAAGAAATGGAGATACTCTGGAAGATGACTGGCCGTACTTCGATGAAGCAGATCCGGCCATGACCTATGATCCGCTGTATGTAGACGCAGTAGTCAGCAATCCACCCTATTCTCAGAGATGGGAGCCAAAAGGCAAGGAGAATGATCCGCGTTATGCCCGCTATGGAATAGCACCGAAATCAAAGCGGATTATGCGTTCCTTCTTCATGATCTTTATCACTTAAAGCCAGATGGAATTATGACCATTGTTCTTCCGCACGGCGTGTTATTCCGCGGTGGAGAAGAAGGCCAGATTCGAAAAATCTGATAGAACAGAATAACATTGACGTGATTATTGGCCTGCCTGCAAATATCTTTTTGGAACCGGTATTCCGACCATTATTATGGTGCTTCGTCAGAAGCGGAGAATACAGATGTGCTGATTGTAGATGCATCGAAAGGTTTTGAGAAAGAAGGTAAGAACAACAAACTTCGTGCCTGCGATATCCGAAAAATTGTAGATACGGTTACTATGCGACTGGATATTCCGAAATATTCCAGAAGCATCACAAAGAAGAAATCCGGGCAAATGACTACAACTTAAATATTCCGAGATACGTGGATTCATCGGAAGCAGCCGAAAACTGGGATATTTACGCGTCCATGTTTGGCGGAATTCCGGAAACAGAGCTTGCAGAGTTAAATGCGTACTGGAATCTGTTTCCATCCTTGAAAAAGAATTATTTGGAGAGGGCGGTTATGTGCAGCTCCGAACAGAACACTTAAAGCAGGCTATTCTGGCAAACGCAGACGTGAAAGCTTTTTACAGCATTATCAGGATGTCTTTTCAGATCTTGGAGAAAAACTGGATCAGGCATTGATTGAACGTGCAGAGCAGCTTTCTATTCCCAAAGCAGAAGATGAAATAGCCGGAATGATTCTGAATCGTTTTGCACAGATTGCACTTGTGGATAAATACGAAGCATACCAGATTTTTAAAACAGAGTATGAGCAGATAGCGGGTGACCTGGAATTGATTCAGACTGAAGGAATGGATGCAGTGCGTCAGGTAGATCCAAATATGGTCGTAAAAAGAAAGGTGACGATGAGAAAGGAAGTGCAGGAAGGCTGGAAAGGCCACATTATTCCGTTTGAGTTTGCGCAGAAGATATTCCTGAAAGCAGACCTGGATGTAGTAGATGCAAAGAAAGCACGTTTACAGGAAATTCCGTCTGAATACGAAAACATTCTGGAAGAGTGCAGTGAGAGGAAAAGAAATCATATCCGAAGCTGAATGACAGCAACGATGCTTTTGTTATAAAAATGTAAAAGCTATGATTAAGGTGTTAAAGCAGGATGCAGAAGAAAATAAGATTCTGATTGAACGCCTTTCCAAAGCTGAGAATCTCAACAGCGAGGAAAAAACTCAAAAGTGAGATCAAGTCTGCGGAGGAAGAACTTCATCTGAAAACAAAAACGGTGATCGAGAACATGACCGATGAAGATATCCATCATGTTCTAATGGTAAAGTGGGTTGATCAATTTGTGACGGCATCAGCAAATTGCCGGAGAATCTTCTGGAGTACTGGAAAAGAAAGTGAAAGCATTGTCCGAAAAATACGCAGACACTTACGAAGATATCGAAAACGAAATTGCCAAAACCCAGAATGAATTGATCAAAATACTGGACGAGTTAACCGGATCAGACACACCGATATGGCCGGAATTATGGAATTTAAGAAGCTGCTGGGAGGTGAATAAGACATGGAAAAACGTAAAATTCCGGCGGTGAGATTCAAAGGATTCGAGGGACGATTGGGAACAGCGTAAGTTAGATGATTTGGCAGAATTTAGTAAAAGGAAGTGGCTATTCTAAAGGTGATTTGATAGAGGCTGGAACACCAATTATTCTGTATGGAAGATTATATACAAAATATGAAACCACTATTTCAGATGTTGACACTTTTGTAGTGGCAAAAGATGGTTCTGTATACAGTAAAGGTGGAGAAGTCATTGTTCCTGCATCAGGTGAAACTGCGGAAGATATTGCAAAGGGCTGCCACCGTCGATAAACCAGGGATTTTGCTTGGTGGAGATTTGAATGTTGTGATGCCAAATGAAGAAATTAATTCTGCTTTTTAGCAATTTCTATATCTAATGGAAGTTCACAACGAGAACTGGCAAAAGCACAGGGAAAATCTGTTGTTCATATCCATAATGAAGAGATAAGAAATTTAGTTGTACCATTTCCAACAAAGGCGGAACAGAACAAAATAGTGGATTATTTCGCTAATCTCGACAGCCTTATCACCCTTCATCAGAGTAAGTTAAAATCTTTAAAATTCATATACACATTTTTTCTTGGGAACAGCGTAAGTTGGGTGAAGTAACACAGAAATTCAAAGTGGTAACTCTTTAAAGCAGATAAAATAAGTGAAAGTGGAGCATATCCAGTATATGGTGGAAATGGATTAAGAGGATATACATCTACCTATAATCATGAGGGAGAATTTGTGCTAATAGGCAGGCAAGGAGCTTTATGTGGAAATATGAATTATTTCATTGGAAAGGCTTATTTTACTGAACATGCAGTGGCTGTTGAAGCAGATGAAAATAATAATACAAGGTTTATGTATTATATGTTAGATACGATGAATTTGGGACAATATTCTGACCAATCAGCACAACCAGGACTGGCGGTAAAATAAGTTGATTAAGCTGGAAAATATGTTCCCTAAGAAGAAGAACAAATTAAGATAGAGAACTATTTTCAGTCCATCGACCACCTCATCACCCTTCATCAACGAAAGCAAAATCTATTAAAAAACCACATTTTAAGGAGCAAAATTATGCTTGGATTTGACAGAGAATCAGATTTTGAACAGGCCATTATCACTGCACTCCAGAGTAATGGCTGGGACAAGGGGGTTATTCACCATCCTACTGAGGAACAGTTGATCCAAAACTGGGCGGATATCCTTTACGATAATAATAATGACATTGACAGATTGAATCAATGTCCATTAATTCAGAGGAGATGGATGAACTTCTGGACCAGGTGAAGAATCTTCGGACACCGCTGGCCTTAAATGGTTTTATGAATGGAAAAACCGTATCGATTATTCGAAAAATCCGAAAGATACATTGCATTACGGTAAGGAAATCAGCCTGAAAATATATGACCGAATGGAAATTGCGGGAGGCTCGAGCAGATATCAGATTGTCAGACAGCCTTTATTCCCTCGGCATGAAAAAGTCCTGCAGGACCGCCGTGGTGATCTGATGCTGTTAATCAATGGTGTGCCGGTGTTTCATATTGAACTGAAAAAATCTGGTGTCCCAGTGGCGGAGGCTTGCAATCAGATTGAAAAATATGCGCATGAAGGTGTGTTTACCGGTTTATTTTCGCTGGTGCAGATTTTTGTTGCCATGAACCCGGAAGAGACTTTGTATTTTGCGAATCCTGGACCGGATGGGAAGTTTAATCCTGACTTTTATTTTCATTGGGCGGATTTTAACAATGAGCCGATCAATGACTGGCGGAAGGTGACTTCGACGGTTTTGTCGATTCCGCTGGCTCATCAGATGATTGGATTTTATACCGTTGCGGATTCGGCGGATGGTGTTTTGAAAGTAATGCGCAGTTATCAGTATTATGCGGCGAATAAAATCTCAGACCGTGCAGCTACGCAGGACTGGTCAATGTGGAACAGCTGGGCGGTTACATTTGGCATACAACAGGTTCAGGAAAGACCATGACTTCCTTTAAATCGGCACAGCTCATCGCGCAGGCCAGAACCGCTGATAAAGTTGTGTTTTGATGGACCGTATTGAGCTGGGTACCCAGTCGTTGGAAAGAATACCGGGCTTTTCGCAGATCATCCGGATGATGTACAGGATACGGAAGATACGATTGCATTAATTGGGAAATTAACCAGCATGGATCGAAAGACGCCCTGATCGTGTCTTCTATCAGAAAATGAGTAATATTCGTGAGGATGCCGAAGGCAAGATGAGGGCAAAATCTGGAAACCATACGTTCCAAGAGAGTGGTCTTTATTTTGGACGAATGTCACCGCTCGACCTTTGGAGAAATGCTGACGGCGATTAAAAATACTTTCCCGAATGCGCTGTTTTCGGATTTACAGGTACACCGGTGTTTGATGAAAATGGGAAGAAGCTGAGTACAACGGCTGACATTTTCGGCAATGAACTGCACCGCTACAAGCATTGCGGACGGAATCCGGGATAAAAATGTGCTGGGATTCGATCCGACCATGGTGATGGTGTTTCAGGATAAGACGTTAAGACGAAAATTGCTTTGCGGCAGGCAGATGCAGCCTCCGTGGAAGAGGCAGTTGCGGATGAAAAAGCAAGATATACTTCCGTTTTATGTCCGAACAGGAAGTGCCGATGGCCGGTGTGAAGCAGGAAGATGGTACTTACCAGAAAGGGCATTGAGGACTATTATTCGAAAGAGTTGTATGAATCGGATCCTTATCAAGATGCAGTTGTAGACGATATCGTTGAGAATTGGCTGACACTGAGCAGAAATAATAAATTCCATGAATTTTTGCGGTAAGCAGTATTCGGGAGCGGTGCGTTATTATAAAGTTTCGGAAAAAGAATCAAAATTGCGTGTGACGGGACTGTTTGATCCGACGATTGACAATGAAGGCGGACAGCGTTCTTTGGATAAAAGACGGCTTGAAAGAGATGCTGGAGGATTACAATAACCTGTATGACCAGCAGTTTGATATCGGTGGCTACGCAAAGTTTAAGAAGGATGTGCAGCCCGTCTGGCGCATAAGAAGCCGTATGAAAGACTGAAACCGGGCAGCAATTAGACCTCCTGATCGTAGTGAATCAGATGCTGACAGGTTTTGATTCCAGAGTGGGTGAACACCCTTTATATGGATAAGATTCTGGTGAATCAGAACCTGATACAGGCATTTTCAGAACCAATCGCCTGTATAATATCAATGAAACCGTTTGGTTCTATCCGCTATTACCGGATGCCGCATACGATGAAGCGCAACATTGAGGATGCGGTAAAATTGTACTCTGGTGACCGGCCGATGGGCTTATTTGCGGATCATCTGCCTGATAATATTGAGCACATGAATTTGACTGGCCAGGATATGGTGGAACTGTTCCGGAATGCCGGTATTGTGGAACTGGACCGGCTGCCGGAGGAGCCGGAAATAAAGGCGAAATTTGCCAAATTGTTCCGCGAGTTTTCTACTTATTACCAGGCAGCGCAGATTCAGGGATTTGTGTGGGGAAAACGGAGTATAACCGGGTTTCGGAAGATGGAACGGTTGTAGAAACAATTCCTGTGAAGCTGTCAGAGAATACTTATGAGATTCTCCATCAGAGATACCGGGAACTCAGAAGCCGGGGAGGATGGAGAGGTGAGGAGAAATTACATTTTCGATTGATCCATATCTTACGGAGCAGAATACAGGTATGATCGACTACAACTATATGAATTCCCGTTCCGAAAGTGGATGAAGCAGTTGGAACAGCCGGGAGTTTCTCAGGAAGTTCTGGATCAGACACTGGAAAAGAATTACATAAGTCTTTTGCTTTTTGTCTCAGGAAGATCAGAAGTTTGCGAACTTATTTTTACATGACGTTCAGACCGGAGATGTATCATTAA
>SCPO01001253.1_pt1 | contig 61436 bp, 81 predicted proteins | sample 6106821 | NCBI WGS metagenome assembly SCPO01 (sample SAMN10720448, study PRJNA508395) | human gut metagenome | isolation source: Participant 2 stool, 0 month | host: Homo sapiens | collected 2017
GTATTACTTCGTTCAGTTACGTATTGCTGCCATCAGATTGTGTTTGTTAGTCGCTTTTTTTTTAATTTTTTTGGAATTTTTTTGCGCTAACAACCTCCTGCCGTTTTGCCCGTGCATATCGGTCACGAACAAATCTGATTACTAAACACAGTAGCCTGGATTTGTTCTATCAGTAATCGACCTTATTCCTAATTAAATAGAGCAAATCCCTTATTGGGGGTAAGACATGAAGATGCCAGAAAAACATGACCTGTTGGCCGCCATTCTCGCGGCAAAGGAACAAGGCATCGGGGCAATCCTTGCGTTTGCAATGGCGTACCTTCGCGGCAGATATAATGGCGGTGCGTTTACAAAACAGTAATCGACGCAACGATGTGCGCCATTATCGCCTAGTTCATTCGTGACCTTCTCGACTTCGCCGGACTAAGTAGCAATCTCGCTTATATAACGAGCGTGTTTATCGGCTACATCGGTACTGACTCGATTGGTTCGCTTATCAAACGCTTCGCTGCTAAAAAGCCGGAGTAGAAGATGGTAGAAATCAATAATCAACGTAAGGCGTTCCTCGATATGCTGGCGTGGTCGGAGGGAACTGATAACGGACGTCAGAAAACCAGAAATCATGGTTATGACGTCATTGTAGGCGGAGAGCTATTTACTGATTACTCCGATCACCCTCGCAAACTTGTCACGCTAAACCCAAAACTCAAATCAACAGGCGCCGGACGCTACCAGCTTCTTCCGTTGGTGGGATGCCTACCGCAAGCAGCTTGGCCTGAAAGACTTCTCTCCGAAAAGGGACGCTGTGGCATTGCAGCAGATTAAGGTGGCGCTTTACCTATGATTGATCGTGGTGATATCCGTCAGGCAATCGACCGTTGCAGCAATATCTGGGCTTCACTGCCGGGCGCTGGTTATGGTCAGTTCGAGCATAAGGCTGACAGCCTGATTGCAAAATTCAAAGAAGCGGGCGGAACGGTCAGAGATTGATGTATGAGCAGAGTCACCGCGATTATCTCCGCTCTGGTTATCTGCATCATCGTCTGCCTGTCATGGGCTGTTAATCATTACCGTGATAACGCCATTACCTACAAAGCCCAGCGCGACAAAATGCCAGAGAACTGAAGCTGGCGAACGCGGCAATTACTGACATGCAGATGCGTCAGCGTGATGTTGCTGCGCTCGATGCAAAATACACGAAGGAGTTAGCTGATGCTAAAGCTGAAAATGATGCTCTGCGTGATGATGTTGCCGCTGGTCGTCGTCGGTTGCACATCAAAGCAGTCTGTCAGTCAGTGCGTGAAGCCACCACCGCCTCCGGCGTGGATAATGCAGCCTCCCCGACTGGCAGACACCGCTGAACGGGATTATTTCACCCTCAGAGAGGCTGATCACTATGCAAAACAACTGGAAGGAACCCAGAAGTATATTAATGAGCAGTGCAGATAGAGTTGCCCATATCGATGGGCAACTCATGCAATATTGTGAGCAATACACACGCGCTTCCAGCGGAGTATAAATGCCTAAAGTAATAAAACCGAGCAATCCATTTACGAATGTTTGCTGGGTTTCTGTTTTAACAACATTTTCTGCGCCGCCACAAATTTTGGCTGCATCGACAGTTTTCTTCTGCCAGAAACGAAGAAATGATGGGTGATGGTTTCCTTTGGTGCTACTGCTGCCGGTTTGTTTTGAACAGTAAACGTCTGTTGAGCACATCCTGTAATAAGCAGGGCCAGCGCAGTAGCGAGTAGCATTTTTCATGGTGTTATTCCCGATGCTTTTGAAGTTCGCAGAATCGTATGTGTAGAAAATTAAACAAACCCTAAACAATGAGTTGAAATTTCATATTGTTAATATTTATTAATGTATGTCAGGTGCGATGAATCGTCATTGTATTCCCGGATTAACTATGTCCACAGCCCTGACGGGGAACTTCTCTGCAGGAGTGTCCGGAATAATTAAAACGATGCACACAGGGTTTAGCGCGTACACGTATTGCATTATGCCAACGCCCGGTGCTGACACGGAAGAAACCGGACGTTATGATTTAGCGTGGAAAGATTTGTGTAGTGTTCTGAATGCTCTCAGTAAATAGTAATGAATTATCAAAGGTATAGTAATATCTTTTATGTTCATGGATATTTGTAACCCATCGGAAAACTCCTGCTTTAGCAAGATTTTATATGTGATTTCTCTTGATTTCAACCTATCATAGGACGTTTCTATAAGATGCGTGTTTCTTGAGAATTTAACATTTACAACCTTTTTAGTCCTTTTATTAACACGGTGTTATCGTTTTCTAACACGATGTGAATATTATCTGTGGCTAGATAGTAAATATAATGTGAGACGTTGTGACGTTTTAGTTCAGAATAAAACAATTCACAGTCTAAATCTTTTCGCACTTGATCGAATATTTCTTTAAAAATGGCAACCTGAGCCATTGGTAAAACCTTCCATGTGATACGAGGGCGCGTAGTTTGCATTATCGTTTTATCGTTTCAATCTGGTCTGACCTCCTTGTGTTTTGTTGATGATTTATGTCAAATATTAGGAATGTTTTCACTTAATAGTATTGGTTGCGTAACAAAGTGCGGTCCTGCTGGCATTCTGGAGGAAATACAACCGACAGATGTATGTAAGACCAACGTGCTCAAATCTTCATACAGAAAGATTTGAAGTAATATTTTAACCGCTAGATGAAGAGCAAGCGCATGGAGCGACAAAATGAATAAAGAACAATCTGCTGATGATCCCTCCGTGGATCTGATTCGTGTAAAAATATGCTTAATAGCACCATTTCTATGAGTTACCCTGATGTTGTAATTGCATGTATAGAACATAAGGTGTCTCTGGAAGCATTCAGAGCAATTGAGGCAGCGTTGGTGAAGCACGATAATAATATGAAGGATTATTCCTGGTGGTTGACTGATCACCATAACTGCTAATCATTCAAACTATTTAGTCTGTGACAGAGCCAACACGCAGTCTGTCACTGTCAGGAAAGTGGTAAAACTGCAACTCAATTACTGCAATGCCCTCGTAATTAAGTGAATTTACAATATCGTCCTGTTCGGAGGGAAGAACGCGGGATGTTCATTCTTCATCACTTTTAATTGATGTATATGCTCTCTTTTCTGACGTTAGTCTCCGACGGCAGGCTTCAATGACCCAGGCTGAGAAATTCCCGGACCCTTTTGCTCAAGAGCGATGTTAATTTGTTCAATCATTTGGTTAGGAAAGCGGAGGAGGGATCACTGTGCATTACATCGCTCTTTTCATTTTGGGCATATATCCGTTTTCTGCCACATAGGACTTTAATTCCTCTGTTACGTATTGTCTGAAGTTGTTTTACCATCCGAAATGGTTCAGGCCGAAATAGTCTACTTCCAGATCATGGCGGTCACAGCCCAGAATCTCAGCCATGTTTCTCTCGATTGCCACAGGCATATCGCAGATATTCAGGATGCGGGCATGAGGACGCAGGCGGAAGGTGGCTTTTGCCACAATCGCAGCCGGATTAGAGTAGTTAACGATCCAGTAAGTAGGCTTTGCATACTTTTCGCAGTAGTCAATCAGTTCTACCATAGGGTAAATGGTACGCAGGCCGTAAGCAAGACCGCCGGGGCCGCAGGTTTCCTGGCCTACTACGCCGTATCTTAACGGAATCTTCTCATCCTGTTCGCGCATGGCGTACAGTCCTACACGCATCTGTGCAAAGATAAAATCTGCATCTGTCATGGCGGTTTCCGGGTCTGTGGTAAGAGTCAATTTTACATCCGGATCAAACATCTCTACTACATGGCGGACGATAACGCCCACGTCTTCCTGACGTTTGGCATTGTTATCATAGAGAACCAGTTCATTGAGTTTAAAACGGTCTTTCTGTACCAGAAGACTTTTGACGATTCCCGGAGTGTAGGTGCTGCCGCCTCCGGCGATGACAAGTTTAAATGTTTTCATTATATACCTCCTGAGTGATTACAAGTGAGTTATTCTTCACGTCCAAGGGCTTTTTCGACGATGGAACGTTTTTTGCTGACAACAGGGCCATAGATAATTTGTATATTATTTCCTTTTACAACAAGACCAGCTGCTCCTGTTGGGGCAAACCATTCTTTATCCTTTACAACAGAGGCGTCTTTTACCTCTACGCGCAGACGGGTCATGCAGTTTCCGATATTTTCAATATTGTCAGGTCCGCCCAGTCCCTCGATGATGCGGGCTGCGGTTTCAGCATCAGCTTCTTTCTTTGCTTCTGCTTTATTTCCGGAGCGGATCTGGGATTTTACTGCTGCTGCATTGGCAGCCAGGTCGATTACATCCTCGCCGTCTTCGCGTCCCGGTGTTTTCAGGTTGAATTTCACGATCAGGAAACGGAAGAGGAAATACATTACAACGATCTCAATCAGACCTGCAACTACATACATAGGCCAGTGTGTCCGTCCGATTCCTGCCGGAAGGTTCAGTACAAGGAAGTCGATAATGCCGTTGGTAGCACAGACACGGACATTTAACAGATATACGATCATCTGGAACAGTCCGTCCATGACAGAGTAGATGACCCACAGCATGGGAGCTGCAAACAGGAAGGTAAACTCCAGTGGCTCTGTTACGCCTACTAAAGAGGCAGTAAGTGTGGCGGGATAACCTGAGCCTTTGTGGCGGCCTTTTTCTCTTTTGGCAGTAGCGATGAAAGCCAGAGCAACACCGATGACGCCAAAGGTCTTCATAAGTCCATAGGTTAAGAATCGGGCAGAGTCGGGCATGGAAGCAACAGCAGGGTCGCTGAGAAGAGCCAGGAAAACAGGCTTTGCGCCTACGATCTGCTCTCCGCCAATGATCATGCTGTCTCCGATTGCGGAATAGAGGAAGGAGACCATACCAGATGATGGAGGCCGGTAGGGATCAGAATACGGTCTAAAAATCCATACAGGAATACTCCAAATGCGCCAGCGCCTGCCATAATGCCCGTGAGGGCATTGATTGCTGCAGCTGCAACAGGCCAGATATAGGCAGCTGCCAGTGCAAGCACTAATACAATGGGAAGAAGCACGATAAATACGAACTTGCTGTTTCCATACATAGCCATGGCACCCTTAAATTCAGTGTCAATAAAGCGGTTGTGGACTAAGGCTACGATTACGCCCAAGATCATGCCCAGGAATACGCCCATGTCTGTTACATGGTAGCCAAGACAGATCGTCTGGCCTGTACCGTAGAGTGCGCTGGCAGTATCACCTTCCGCCATCAGTCCCGCAACACTGAGCCAGCGAGAGTTGGCTGCAAGCCAGATCAGATAACTGACAAGTGATACGAATGCGGCATCCGCTTTTTTCTTTTTTGCAAGACTCATTGAGACGCCTACACAGAACAGGATTCCAAGATTGCCGATTACTGCGCTGACTCCGCCATTGATAAATTTTCCAGCTGTATATAAGATACCTCTGATACAAATGCTGTGTTGCACATTACAGAAGACAGAGCCTGGAGCATACCGGCAATAGGTAAGAATAGAACAGGGCCCATCAAAGCTTTGGAAAAGCTCTGCATGGCGTTCATAACTTTGCTTTCATGATTCATTCTCCTTTTCATTCGTTTTCTGTCGGAAGGCGCCATTCCGTTTCGATGTTTGAATTATATCATTTTGAATAAAAAAATCTACTATTTTGTGATAGTTTTAAACATATTCACATAGCTTGAAACATGTTTCATTAATGAAATCGGATGTAATGAGAATTGGTTGCGCAGATGGACAGAGTATCGTATAATTTCAGTGAAAATTACACAAAATATGGGTTTGGGATAAAATAGAGAATGAGAGATGAAACACGATATTTATAAGCTGGCAGAACAATATCATTTAAATGAAAGTGAACAGCAGATGTTTCAGTCGCTTTTAGAGGCGGCAGACCAGAATATACAGTACAGCGTAAGGAGTTTGCAGCACGGAATTACGTTTCGCCGGCAGCACTGATCCGTCTTAGTAAAAGATGGGATATACTGGTTATACGGATATGGTATATCGACTGGGATTTCTGGTACAGAATGAGATAAATAATAAGAATCATGAGTCAGATATTACAGCTTTTATCGGAGATACCATTTGAAAAATGAATCGTTTTCCGAACTTCTGAAAAACACAGACATAATCCCATTTTGATTACAGGTTCCGGATTTGTGCCCCTTAAGGATTTTGCGCAAGCTTCTGGTTATGGGTTACTGTGCCATTGGATCGAATAATTATGAGGTATATGAGGGAAATGCCCTTCGGCAGGAATGGTAATTGCTATTAGCAAAAGCGGCACAACAGACACGATTATTAAGCCTGTCCGGGATGCCTGCGCACATGGAATTGATGTGGTGGCTTTTACGGAGGAGCCCATTCTATGATTGCTGATATGGCAGAATTATCATGTGTACTTTTGATGATAAAATATTAGATGATCGGAATCTTACAGCTAATTATTTTTATGCAAGAGTTCTTATTCTATTTGAGTATCTGATGGATATGACATGGGAAACAGAATAAAGTATAAGATAAAACAGGACGCCGCACTGCAAATGATCGGTTTATGATCGTAATTGCTGTGCGGAGTTTGTTTTAGAGTTTATGTTAATGAGTTAATTTGTATTTTCAGGATGATCCGCATAAATTTTCCCCATCATTTTCCAGGCAATCACTGCGGCTATAAGCTCTGCTATGGGAAGGAGATCCAGATGCCTGCGGGTCCCATAAAGCGTGAGAGGATCCATCCCAGAGGAACAATGATCACAAGCTGGCGCAGAAGGGAGACGATCAGGGAAGGGCGTCCCTGTCCCAGAGCCTCAAAAACTCCGGCTGCTATGAAAGGCCACAGAGGAAATCAAAAACTGGGGCCGATCATGCGCAGGGCTTCTGTCCCATACTGCATCAGCTCCGGATCTGCATCAAAAATACGCAGAATCGGGCCGGGAAAGAAAATAGATGCAATTGTTCCGGTGAGTGTAACAACGGTTACCAGGCCAAGGCTGCAGCGAATGGTACTGCGAACCCTGTCATGGCGTTCGGCTCCATAGTTATACCCGATAATGGGACGCATTCCCTGGAGAAGGCCGTTGCAGGGAAGGTTTACAAAGGTTTGGAGCTTAAAATACAGTCCAAAGGCTGCTACATAGACGCTTCCAAAGGTAGTCAGGATTCCATTTAAAATGCCGGTTAACAGGGAAGGCATGGCTAAAAGCAGACTGGATGGAATTGCAATACTATAAATAGAACGAATCAGTTCGCGGTTCAGATTCATAAGTCTGGGCCGAATGGATACGCCCAGATTGGTTTTTAAATACACAAGAATATATAGAAGCAACGCCCCAAACTGGCCGATCACTGTTGCAACGGCAGCGCCGGATACACCCATGGCGGGAGCGCCGAACCAGCCGAAAATAAGGATCGGATCTAAAACAATGTTGATCAGACAGCCGCTTGCCATGAGAAACATGGTGGTTTTCATCCGCCCTACACCCTGAAAGAGTTTTTCCATGTACATTTGCAGAACTTGACCGGAAGAGAGACAGAGCACAATGAACGTATAGCTGCAGGCCCATTCGAATATTTGGGGATTATCTGTAAACATCCCAAGAAATGGTCTTGTAATAAAAATGCCCAGAGCAATAAATAACAGACAGTGTATCAGGGCCAGAGAGAGGCCGGCAGATGCCAGATGATCGGCCTTGTTCCTGTTTCCTGCTCCAAGACTCATGGAAATTAAGGAGCTGACACCTACGCCCAAGCCCACTCCAAGAGCCATGATGATATTCTGAAGAGGAAAGGCTAGTGAAACGGCAGTGATGGCATCTGTGCCCAGTCTCGATACCCAGATACTGTCTACAACGTTATAGAGAGAATTGATCAGCATGGACAGCATCACAGGCACTGCCATGGAAACAAGAAGAGGAAAAACCGGCTTTTCCAGCAAAAAACGTTGATTCTGTTCCATAATAAAACCTCCTGTAAGGACAAAAAAAGCCCTCCCGCCTGTTTTGATGCGGGAAGGCTTGCATGCCATTGATAAATGGAAAATGTATAAAATTATATGTTCGCAATAGAAAAGTCCGACCCCGCAGCCTCTAATATCTGCAAAATCAGACCTCTCAGTGCGCCTCCAGGGACTCGAACCCTGGACAAATAGATTAAGAGTCTACTGCTCTACCAGCTGAGCTAGAGGCGCATGTCTATGTGTTGTTGTGTGACACGATAGACATTATAGGGGATAGAAAGTTATTTGTCAATAGTTTTTTGAAAAATATTTACATCCATCTGATTATAAGGAATTTCAATGCCTGCAGCATCAAATTCCAATTTGGTTTTTTCGATAATCCGCCAGCGGGCGCTCCAGTAATCCTCTGTAGCGGCCCATCCACGGGAACCAATGATTACAGAGCTTTCAGCAAGCTCGCTTACATAAACAGTAATGGGTTCATCTTGAATGATTTGAGGATCTTCTCTGTAAATGCGTTCCAGAATCGCTTTTGCCTGTTTTAAATCTGAAGAGTAGCTGATGCCTATAGTCAGATCAATGCGCCGCTTTTCCTGAGCTGTCACGTTGGTAATTACAGCATTTGACAGGGTGCCGTTAGGGATGGTGATTCGACGGTTGTCAACGGTGAGCAGGGTAGTGTATACAAGGCCGATATTTAAAACCTGTCCCTCTACCCCCTCGGATACAATATAGTCATGGATCCCAAAGGGCCGCATGACCAGAATCAGGATACCTCCTGCAAAGTTTCCCAGACTTTCCTGCAGAGAAAGGCCGATTGCCAGAGTGGCGGAGCCCAGCAATGCGATGATGGAGGTCGATGGAATTCCTATTTTTTCCAGTGCCATAAAGATAACAATAGCATAGGTAATGGCATTTGCCAGAGAAATAAGGAATTTACTCAGGCTTAAATCCATATTCATACGGTCAAAGGTGCGTTTTAAAAACCGGCGGAGATAAAAGGCGATCCGGTTTCCGATAATGATGATGACAGCGGCATAGAGAACGCGGTAGCTGAGGGATAAAAGTCCGGGCGTCCAGGAGCGATCGTTTCTAAAATGGCATTGGGCTTTAACTGCTGTAGGTCTTCGTGAACCTCCTGCACAATGGCCTGTGTTTCCTCTAAGGTGGGGATCGAGGGAGTTTGTAGGGTGAAGTGTATCATTCAAATAACCTCCTGTTGTCTGATGGTGTAAAAATTATAGCATAAATAAAATCTGAAAGACAGGAAATAATGTCAGGACTGCTCCTGCAGCTGTTTTTGTATATGGCAGATATAGGACGCATATAAGCACAGCATATCATAAGAATTGGTCAGGTTGCGTCCGCAGATCTCCTGAATACGGTGCAGGCCCGGATACGCAGAGAGCTTGATGAAATGGGGATTCCCTATGAAGAGGTTGTGGGAACGGGAACCATAGCGACACTGAAGGGAAAAAAGGATCATCCGGTGATTGGTCTTCGCTGTGATATTGATGCGCTTTCCATAAAGAAGCGAAGGAACTGCCGTACCGTTCTGAAAACGACGGGGTGATGCATGCCTGCGGTCATGACGGGCATATCAGTATGCTTTTGACAGCGGCGAAAGTATTGTCTGATCACAGGGACGAACTGAACTGTACAGTAAAACTGATTTTTCAGCCGGCTGAAGAGAAACAAACGGCGCACTAAAAATGTTGGAGACTGGAAGAGTGGGACATCTGGATACAGTGGTAGTAAGTATCTGTACCTTCCATTCCGGAACCATGGCCAATATTTTTGCAGAGACAGCAGAATTAAGCGGAACTGTGAGAACCTTCAATCCGGAGCTTCGCAAACACTGGTCAATGGAGCTGCATTTTATGTACAGTATTTATTAGATGCACAGGAACAGTTTTAGCAGGCAGAAACTGCTGTACCGCAACGAGGTACGGCAGTTTTTATGTACATGAAAATCAAGATATGATACAATATTGATAAATATTAAGAAATAGGAGAAGGGCTATGAATACATGCTTTTACAATATTCGTCTTCTGTCAATGGACAAAAATATAGAGATTATACCGGGAGAGGTATGGGTAGAGGGGAATCGGATTACTTATGCAGGTCCGTCGATGAGGGGGGATGAACCGCAGGTTTTGGGATCTGCCCCTCCTGTCTGGGATCGTGAAATCGATGGAAATGGCAATCTTCTCATGCCGGGCTTTAAAAATGCCCATACTCATTCCGCTATGACGTTTCTGCGTTCCTATGCAGATGACCTGCCGCTTATGGACTGGCTCCATACTCAGGTATTTCCTATGGAAGCAAAGCTGCAGCCGGGAGATGCATTCTGGCTGTCCAGACTGGCTGTAATGGAGTATCTGACCAGCGGCATGACGGCAGCTTTTGATATGTATCCCTGGCCGGAGGAAATGGCAAGAGCCTGTGTGGAAAGTGGTTTCAGAACCGTTTTAGTAAGCGGGCTGAATGATTTTGTGTCATCTCCTGAGGGGCTGGAGGAGGATTATCTGAAATTCAATTCCTATGATCCGTTGGTAAGCTATCAGCTGGGCTTTCATGCAGAGTATACCACCAGCCGGAAGATTCTGGAGGCGGTAGCAGATCTGGCTCACAAGTATAAGGCTCCTGTGTTTACCCACAATTCAGAGACAAAGGGTGAAACAGAAGGATGTCTGGAGCGCTATGGGATGACGCCGACTGCATTTTTAGATTCTCTGGGAATGTTTGAATACGGCGGAGGCGGTTATCACTGTGTCCACATCACAGACGAGGATATGGATATCTTTAAAAAGCATGACATGACTATTGTTACCAATCCCGGTTCCAATGTGAAGCTGGCAAGCGGAATCCCCAGGCTGAACCGGATGCTTGAAAAGGGAGTTCGTCTTGCGATCGGAACAGACGGACCTGCCAGCAATAACTGTCTGGATATGTTCAGTGAAATGTTTCTGGTTACAGGCCTTACAAAGCTTCGCGAAAATGATGCTTCCGCCATGCCTGCGGAGGAAGTGCTCAAGATGGCCTGTGTGGGCGGCGCTTATGCCATGGGGCTTACAGACTGCGACTGCATCCGAAAAGGAAAACTGGCGGATCTGGTTTTGATCGATCTGCACCAGCCTAATATGCAGCCTGTCAATAATATCGTAAAAAATTTGGTTTACAGCGGCAGCAAGCAGAATGTAAAGCTGGTTATGATTGACGGAACAGTCCGGTACGAGGACGGAACCTTCTTTATAGGAGAAGATCCTGAAGAGGTATACCGCAGGGCCAATGCCATCATAGAGCGAATGAGACAGGAGGCGTAGAAGCCGGGAAAAATTATTCTGTCGAAAAATAAAAAAAGTAGTTGACAACTCTCAGCCTGAGCTATAATACTCGTTGTGTTCAGGAAAATGCGCCTCTAGCTCAGCTGGTAGAGCAGTAGACTCTTAATCTATTTGTCCAGGGTTCGAGTCCCTGAAGGCGCACTAAAAGGTCTGATTTTGCAGATAATGGAAGCTGCGGGTCGGACTTTTTGTGTCTGAAAACAAGTGTGAACAGGCTGTAGGATTATTTTTTCTTTTTGCAGTTTAATGCTGTTTCCACTTCCTTAAAGCATTTGCTCAGGTGAAGGAAACGCCGATCCAGATCCCGCCGGTCGCAGGTGGCGCGCTGGAGTTTTTTTACAAAACATGGAGGAAGAAGCATAAAAGTCATAAACCTTCTTTCTATAAATTATATTGATACCCCGGTATCCGGATTTATCTGTAGGAAGATCCGGCGCCGGGGCTTTTTGGAGTCTGCTTTATTCTTTATCATATGCCGGGATTTCCCTGGCTGCTACCAGCTTGCAGATGGGATTTCCCATAGAGGAAAATTTTTCCTCATATTCTGTCATTACATTTCCCTCATTCATGGGACTGTGGTGGAGATCGAAGGTATGGGCCTTGATCTGCCAGCCAGCCTGGTGGGATAGCTTCCAGGGAATAATCGAAAAGTCCCCGGTTGTCTGTTTTAAACTCGATCACGCCGTCGCGGGCAAGAATCTGGTCATAGACAGCCATGAAATCGGGAGAGGTAAGGCGGCGTCTGGCGTGACGATCCTTAGGCCACGGATCTGAGAAATTTAGATAGATGCGGTTTACTTCGCCGGGAGCGAAATAGTCAGCCATGGCCTTTGCGTCAATGCAGAGGAAATAAATGTTATCCAGTTCCAGTCCGGCTCTTTTCTGCAGGCCTCTCAGAAGTACGCTGGAATACCGTTCGATTCCAATGTAGTTGATATGGGGATTTTTCTGAGCCAGCTCCATGATAAAGCGCCCTTTTCCCATTCCTACCTCTATTTCGATGGGATGGTCATTTCCGAATACCTGGTTCCAGCTTCCTTTGTGGAGGGCCGGTTCCTGGATCACATAGGGACTTGAGGCGATGGTTTCCTCTGCCCCGGGAATATGTCTTAAACGCATAGATGTATGTCCTCGTCTTTCTTTGCGGTCAAACCGCAGGGAAGTGTAGTTGTTTTATCCGCAGACTGCGGTTTTTGTAAGGATGATCGGACTTATTTTAACATTCAAATGGGGAAATGCACTGTGAAACGCAGGCGGAAGCCTGTCAAAAACGAGAAAAACGGTTTCAAGGTATATTTTTAGGATATGATCATATAGTTCCTTCATAAAATCCTTCCAATTCCTAGTGCAATTTCAATATAAATAAGGTATAATATGAACACAGAGAGTTTCTGTAGAAATCTGCTGATACAAAGGAGGAAGGGCGATGTCAAACTTTGAACGTACTACCAGCTGGCAGCAGATCCAGCAGGGGGTCAAAGAGGCAGAACGTTTGATTGTGAATAAAAATTATAATCTGGTGATGGTAAAAGCAAGACAGACATTAGAGTGCATGGTTCGCTGTATGGCGGAGAAGGCCTGTCTGGTGGAGGGCGATCTGTCAGATACCATTGACCAGCTGTATGAAGGCGGCTGGATCAATAAGACGACCAAGGATGATTACCATACCATCCGTATTCTGGGAAATAAGGCGGTCCATGAAAACGATAATACGGCCTATAATGCAAATCAGGCATATCAGCTTTTAACCCAGGAGGTTCATGCTTTTTCTCATGATGGCGGCGCTTCCGGAGGGGGACGGACCCAGAGAATATCTTCCGGAGGAGGCCGGGAACGTACTGGACAGAGGCCTGCATCTGCTGGAAACCGTGCGGGAGGCAGCCGGCCTGTCCAGGGGCAGAGAAGCCAGACCGGACGTTCCGGTTACAGCTCCGTACAGCGAAATCCAAATGTCAGACGGAGAAAACGCAGGGGAGTATCACCGCTGTTTTATCTGTGGCGTCTTCTGATTCCGCTCCTGGTGGTGATCCTTCTGATCGTAGTGATCCAGATGATCCGTCCCGGAAAGGATGAGGTTAAAGATACGGCAGCTCCCACTGAAAGCTCACAGACGGTTGAGAGTATGCCGGAAACAGAGCCGGAGACAGAACCGGAGACGCAGCCGGAGGCTGAACGTTATGTAGTGACAGGCAACAGCGTAAATGTTCGTACAGAGCCGTCCACCAGCAGCCGTATTCTGGTACAGCTTTCTCAGGGCACAGAGGTGGATTATGTAAAGCGTTATAATAATGACTGGACTGTGATTAACTATGACGGACAGGAGGCTTATGTTTCCAGCCAGTACATTGAGAAAAAGGCTTCGGAGAGTGAGCCTTCTTCCGAAGAGGATGCAGAAAGCGCCAGTGGAACAGACGCAGCAGAAGTTCAGGCTCAGTAGCAGAAAATTTCCAGATATTTGAAATTAAAGGAGATATGTCATTCATGGAAAAGGGAGGGCATATCTTTTTTATTGTATTGTTCTGAAAAAAAATTTGTTAAAAATTTATTTATTCTACAAAATGCCACTGGTAATTTCAGAAAAAAAGAGTATTATAAGGGAATATAAAAAGGAGGCGTAAAAATGGACAAAATAATTGACCGGTTATCTGACATTGAGAAAGCCGCCGGATCTTTAATGGATGATGCAGGAGTCCGAAAGAAGGCTCTTGCAAAGGAAATGGAAGAGAAAACGGCGGCTTTTGACAGAGAACTGGAGCAAAAAACAGCTGCGCGCATTTCATGCATCCAGAAGCAGATGGAGCAGGAGATGCAGGAGGAACTGGATAAGCAGGCCGCTGATGCCAGGGGCATGATCGCCCGTTTGGAGGAAACTTATGAGAAACAGCATAAATTGTATGCAGAGAGCCTCTTTCGGAGCATGATAAAGGAGTGAGCCTATGGGAAGCTTGATTCATTACAGCGGCATTTCTACCAAGATAAGGGCTATGGAACGGTGGCGTATTAAGCCGGAACAGTTTGAACAGATGGCCGCTTTGGAAAGCGTTCCTGAGGCAGTCCGTTTTCTTCGCTCCCTGCCGCCGTATGAGAAGATTTTTTCCGGTGTTGAGGATAAAGAACTCCACAGGGGGAGGATTGAACAGCTTTTGAACCTGGCTCAGTACGAGGACTTTGCAAGTCTGTATCAGTTTGCCAATATGAAACAGAGGCGGTTTTTAGACCTGTATTTCATGCATTATGAAATAGGGATCGTAAAGACCTGCCTGAGAAACGGAGCCGGACGCCGTGAGTCCGCTCAGGATCTGTCGGGTTTTAAGGAGTTTTTGACCGCCATTCTTCTGTGGATCTGGCCCAGCTTTCTCAGTGCCGTTCTATTGATGAGGTGATTTCGGGTCTGAAGGGCACGATTTACTACAGTCCGCTGGAAAGCCTGCGGCAGAAGGGACAGGCAGCTCTTCCGGCGTGTGAGACAGCGGTGGATATGCTGTATTTTAAAACGGTGTGGAAAATAAAGGAAAAATATCTTTCTGGACAGGAAAAAAAGGATCTGACCCAGTGCTTCGGTACCCGGATGGATATGCTGAACCTGCAGTGGATCTGCCGGGCAAAGAAGTATTACCATCTGCCTGAGGGTGAAATTTATGCAATGATCATTCCGATCAGCCTTCATCTGAAAAAAACAGAGATCCGGGCTATGGCCCAGGCAGAAGATGTGGATCAGGTTTACGCGCTGATCCGAAACAGCTGGTACGGACGGCTGGATCTGGGAAACCTGGAAAAAGGACAGAGCCTGGAAGAACCCTGCAGGGAAGTGGTAGACCGTATTTATGAGCTTACCAGCAGGAAAGAGCCTTATTCTGCGTCTGTACTCAATTCATACCTGTATTTTAAAGAGAGGGAGATTGAGAAAATCATTACTACCATTGAGCGGATCCGCTACGGAGTGGCGGCCGGCATATAAAGGGGGTTTTAAAACGTGATCGAAAAGATGAAGTTCTTAAGCATTACCGGCCCCAGAGAGGATATTGACCGGGTGGTGGATACCTATCTTTCCAGATATGAGATCCATCTGGAAAATGCTCTTTCTGAGCTGAAAACGGTAAAAAGACTTAAGACCGTATATTGAAGTTAATCCGTACAGGGATCAGCTGGCCATGGCCAGAAGCCTGATGGAGCGGTTTGGAGGACAGCTGCCGGAGGTAAAACGGTCCGGAGAGGAAACTCTGCCAGACATTCAGGAGGCGTCCGCTTTTGTGGAGCGCTTAAGTGAAGAGTTAAAGGAACTGACAGACCGCAGAGAGGAGCTTTTGATCCAGATCGAGGCATTGAAAAAGTCCAAGGACCGGGTGGCTCCCTTTACGGAGCTGAACTACAGCCTGCGGGAGATCCTGGGCTTTAAGTTTATCAAGTTCCGCTTCGGACGCGTTACCAGAGAGTATTATGATAAGATCAATAATTATGTATATGATACAATAGACACCGTTATGTTTAAGTGTCTGGAGGATTCAGAATATGTCTGGTTTGTATATTTTGTACCGGACAAGCTGTCGGAAAAAATCGACGCGATCTATGCTTCTATGCATTTTGAGCGTGTGTTCCTGCCGGATGAATATGAAGGCACGCCGCTGGAGGCAGAGCATGTTCTGGAAGAAAAGATCCAGGCATTGGAGGCCGAGAAGTTAGAGGCAGAACAGGCGGTAAAGACGATTCTGGAGGATAAAAGAAGAGCTTACAAAAGCATGGATGCGTCTGGAGCGCTTCGGGATCAATTTTGACGTGCGCAAGCTGGCAGCCTGCACCATGCACAATTCCAATAACTTCTACATTCTCTGCGGCTGGATGTCCGAAAGCGACGCCAGAGCCCTCAGAAAGGAAATTGAGGGGGATGAGAATACCTTCTGTATTGTAGAGGACAACCGGGGAAATATTACCAGCACCCCTCCGACCAAGATGAAAAATCCGGGACTGTTTAAGCCATTTGAAATGTATGTGGAGATGTATGGTCTGCCTTCTTATAATGAGATCGATCCTACGATCCTCATCGGTATCACCTATTCTATTTTATTTGGATTTATGTTTGGTGATGCGGGACAGGGACTCTGCCTTCTCATAGGAGGCTTTCTTTTGTATCGATTTAAGAAGGTGCGTCTGGCAGGCATTATTTCCTGCTGTGGCTTCTTCTCTACCATATTCGGCGTGCTGTTCGGCAGTGTGTTCGGATTTGAGGATATCATTGACGCCATATGGCTGCGTCCTCAGGAGGCAATGACAGACCTGCCCTTTATCGGCCGTCTGAACACCGTGTTTGTGGTTGCTATTGCCATCGGTATGGGCATTATCCTGTTATGCATGATCTTAAATATCATCAACAGCGCCAGAGTCCATGATATGGAAAAACTCTGGTTTGATACGAACGGCGCTGCGGGCCTTGTCTTTTATGCGGCTCTGGCAAGCGTGATCGTGCTGTATATGAGCGGAAAAGCCCTTCCTGCTACGATTGTTCTGGTTATTATGTTTGTGATCCCTCTGGCTGTGATATTCTTTAAGGAGCCTCTGACAGCTATGGTGGAAAAGAAATCCGAGAAGATATCCGGCGGTGTGGGAATGTTTATCACTCAGGGTATTTTCGAGCTCTTTGAAGTGCTTTTAAGTTATTTTTCCAATACCCTTTCTTTCGTCCGTGTAGGCGCTTTCGCAGTGAGCCATGCAGCCATGATGCAGGTGGTTTTAATGCTTGCAGGCGCTGAGGCGGGAGATCCCAACTGGGGCATCGTCATCGGCGGCAACCTGTTTGTATGCGGTATGGAAGGCCTGATCGTAGGTATCCAGGTACTTCGTCTGGAATATTATGAGCTGTTCAGCCGGTTCTACAGAGGAAGCGGACGGGCATTTGAGCCGTATGGAAGATAGGAAAATGTAAAAAATTACAATATAAGGAGAACAAAATTATGAGTTTATTAGTTAAAATGACATTAAGCGCAGCACTTATTTTAAGTATTGAGTTCCCTTTGGAGCATTTGCAGCAGGAGAGAAAAGACAAGGGACGTTATAAAACAGCTCTGGGAGCAAATCTGTTTCTTTTCTTCGGCACCATGGTGATCGCGGCTGTGCTGATGTTTAACGGAAATGCATTTGCAGCAGAGGAAGCGGCTTCCGCAGCCGGTTCAGCGTCATCTGCAGCCGGTATGGGTTACTTATCTGCAGCTCTTGCAACCGGTCTTTCCTGTTTAGGCGGTGGTATTGCAGTATCTGCAGCAGCAAGTGCAGCACTGGGCGCTATCAGTGAAGACAGCTCTATTCTTGGTAAATCCCTTATCTTCGTAGGTCTTGCCGAAGGTGTGTGCCTGTATGGTCTGATCATTTCCTTTATGATCTTAGGTAAGCTTTAATATGAAAATGTATCTTATCAGCGATAACATCGACACCTGGACCGGCATGCGCCTGGCAGGTGTTGACGGGGCGGTGGTACATGAGAGGGACGAACTGAAACGTGAGCTGGATAAGGTTCTGGCCGATAAATCCATTGGCATTATCCTGTTAACTGAAAAGTTTGGCAGGGAATTTCCGGAGATCATCGACAATGTAAAGCTGGAGCGGAAGCTGCCGCTGATCGTAGAGATCCCGGACCGCCACGGAACCGGCCGCAAGCCGGACTTTATCACCTCTTATGTAAACGAGGCCATTGGACTGAAGCTGTAGGGCGCAGCCGCCCAGGCACATTTTTTCAGAGAAAGCAGGTGAAGAGCTTGACAACAGAGGAAAAGCTGAAGCATTTTCAGGAGATCTGTATGACAGATGCCAGAGAAAAAGCGCCCGTATGCTGGATGACTGCGTCCGGGCGCTGGACGCGGCCTTTGAGGAGCATAAGGCAGAGGCAGAGCGTAGGGCTGCCATGCAGGAGGAGGCCCAGAAGGAAAAGCTGGAGCGTGAAAAAAATAAAAAGCTTTCCATCGGACAGCTGGATTTAAAGCGTGAAATAAGCCGCAGGCAGGAGGAGCTTAAGGATAAGCTGTTCGTGGAAGTAAAGGATATGCTGGCGAATTTCATGGAAACCAGAGAGTACCAGGAGCTTCTGGAACGGCAGATCCGGAGCGCTAAGGAATTCGCAGGAGATGAGGCGCTGATCGTGTATATGGATCCTTCAGATGAGGATAAGGCCCGCAGACTGGCTCTCCACAATAACGTGACGGTAAAGATCAGCGAGTATTCCTTCAGCGGGGGGATCCGGGCTGTGGTCCCGTCCAAGCATGTTCTGATCGATCATTCCTTTGACACCAAGTTAAAGGAAGCCAGACATGATTTTACATTTCATTTGGGAGGTAAGCAGTAAATGGCTAAGACAGGTGTGATCTACGGTATCAACGGACCTGTAGTTTCTCTGGCCGGTGATCCCGGATTTCAGATGAACGAAATGGTGTACGTTGGTAAGGAAAATCTGGTAGGCGAAGTCATTGGGCTTACCTCAGAGAAAACAACGATCCAGGTGTATGAGGAGACCAGCGGTTTAAAGCCAGGAGAGGTTGTCACCGGGACAGGAGCGCCTGTGTCCGTTACCCTTGCTCCGGGTATTCTAAGTAATATTTTTGACGGTATTGAGCGTCCTTTAAGCAAGATCGCAGAGCGCAGCGGCTACTATATCAGCCGTGGCATCAGCGTAGATTCTCTGGATACTTCCAAAAAATGGAAAACACATATTACAGTGAAAAAGGGCGAACGGCTGATGCCGGGAACCATCATTGCAGAGGTGCCGGAGACAAGAGCGATCGTACACAAGGTCATGGTTCCGCCGGACATGGAGGGCTATGTCATTGACGTGGTTCCAGACGGATCGTATACGATCAATGATATGCTTGTAAAAGTTCAGCTGATGGACGGTTCTGAGAAGGAGCTGACTATGACCCAGAAATGGCCTATCCGTGTGCCAAGGCCCGCTGCCAAGCGTTTTGCGGCTACCCGCCCTCTGATCACCGGACAGCGTATCCTGGATACCATGTTCCCACTGGCAAAGGGCGGTACAGCAGCGATCCCCGGCGGTTTCGGTACAGGAAAGACCATGACCCAGCATCAGATCGCAAAATGGTCTGACGCAGATGTTATTATCTACATCGGCTGCGGCGAGCGTGGAAATGAGATGACCCAGGTTTTGGAAGAGTTCTCAGAACTGATCGACCCAAAGAGCGGAAATCCTTTGATGGACAGAACCACACTGATCGCAAATACCTCCAACATGCCTGTTGCAGCCCGTGAGGCAAGTCTGTATGCCGGTGTAACACTGGCAGAGTATTACAGGGATATGGGCTATCATGTAGCGATCATGGCAGACTCTACTTCCCGTTGGGCTGAGGCGCTGCGTGAGCTTTCCGGCCGTCTGGAAGAGATGCCGGCAGAGGAAGGGTTTCCCGGCTTACTTATCTGGCATCCCGTCTGTCTTCTTTCTACGAGAGAGCAGGCATGATGCGCAATTTAAATGGTACAGAAGGTTCTGTTACCATTATCGGTGCGGTTTCCCCTCAGGGCGGTGATTTCTCTGAGCCTGTTACCCAGAATACCAAACGTTTTGTACGCTGCTTCTGGGGACTGGATAAGAACCTTTCTTATGCAAGGCATTTCCCGGCTATCCACTGGCTGACCAGTTATTCAGAGTATGTAAATGACCTGTCATCCTGGTATATTGATAACGTAGACAAGAACTTTGTAGATTACCGCAACCGTCTCATGGCTCTTCTGACACAGGAAAGCAGCTTGATGGAGATCGTAAAGCTGATTGGTTCTGATGTTCTGCCGGATGATCAGAAGCTGGTTCTGGAGATTGCCAGAGTGATCCGTCTGGGCTTTCTGCAGCAGAATGCCTTCCATAAAGAGGATACCTCTGTACCCCTTAAGAAGCAGTTTAAGATGATGGAGACCATTTTATATCTGTACAAGAAGTCAAAGGCACTGATCGCCATGGGAATGCCTATGTCCGTCCTGAAGGAGGATCCTATTTTTGACCGTATCATTTCCATCAAGTACGATGTACCTAATGACCGTCTGGATCTGTTTGACGAGTATAAGACCCAGGTAGACCGGTTCTATGAAAATGTAGTGGAGCGCAACGCATAAGGAGGACTTAAAATGGCAGTTGAATATTTAGGTTTAAGTGAGATCAATGGTCCTCTGGTAGTGTTAGAGGGCGTTCAGGGCGCAGCTTATGATGAGATCGTGGAAATGACCGTAGCCGGAAACACGAAAAAGATCGGCCGTATTATCGAAATATATGGAGATAAGGCAATTATTCAGGTTTTTGAGGGAACAGACGGTATGGCCCTTAGAAATACCCATACAAGGCTGACAGGACATCCAATGGAGATCGCAGTTTCTGAGGAAATGTTAGGACGTACCTTTAACGGAATCGGAGAACCCATTGACGGGTTGGGAGACATTATTTCCGATGTGCGTCTGGATATCAACGGACAGCCCTTAAATCCCGTTTCCAGAGAATATCCGAGAAACTATATCCGTACAGGAATTTCCGCCATTGACGGGCTTACGACCCTAATCCGGGGACAGAAGCTGCCGATCTTCTCCGGAAACGGACTTCCTCATGACCAGCTGGCAGCCCAGATCGTAAAGCAGGCGTCTCTCGGAGAAGGTTCGGATGAGTCCTTTGCCATTGTTTTCGGAGCTATGGGCGTAAAGCATGATGTGGCTGATTTCTTTCGCCGTACCTTTGAGGAAAGCGGTGTTTCCGAACATGTAGCCATGTTTATCAATCTGGCAAATGACCCGGTAGTAGAGAGGCTTATCACGCCAAAGATCGCATTGACACTGGCAGAGTATCTGGCTTATGAAAAGGGGATGCACATTCTGGTTATCCTGACGGATATGACCTCTTATGCAGAGGCATTGCGTGAGGTTTCTTCCTCTAAGGGCGAGATCCCTTCACGAAAGGGCTTCCCAGGTTATCTGTACAGTGATCTGGCTTCTCTTTACGAGAGAGCGGGGATTGTGGCAGGCCGTCACGGCTCTGTGACTCAGATCCCTATTTTGACTATGCCAAATGATGATATTACACACCCGATCCCGGACCTGACCGGTTATATTACAGAGGGACAGATCGTTCTGGACCGTCAGTTAAACAGCCAGTCTGTTTATCCGCCGATCAGCGTACTCCCATCTCTTTCACGACTGATGAAGGACGGTATCGGTGAAGGATATACAAGAAAAGACCACCAGGATGTGGCAAACCAGCTGTTTTCCTGCTATGCCAAGGTAGGTGACGCCAGGGCGCTGGCATCTGTTATCGGTGAAGACGAGCTGTCGCCTCTTGATAAAAAGTATCTGGAATTCGGACGGGAGTTTGAGAGCCGTTTTATCGGCCAGACCCACTATGAGAACCGTTCCATGACAGAAACCCTGGATATCGGCTGGGAGCTTCTTCGTATGCTTCCAAGAGAGGAATTAGACCGTATTGATACCAAGGTTCTGGATCAGTTTTACGAGAAAAGGTGAGGTGACGCAGCATGGATCCAAATACATTTCCCACAAAAGGTAATCTGATCGCGGCTAAAAATTCCCTGAAGCTTGCCACTATGGGCTATGGTCTTATGGATAAAAAGAGAAATATCCTGATCCGTGAGCTTATGGGGCTGATCGATGAGGCAAAGGGGATACAGTCTGAGATCGACACTGTGTTTAAGGCTGCTTACCAGGCTCTCCAGGAAGCGAATATTGAGCTTGGGATCAACTATGTCCAGGAGATCGGCATGTCCATGCCTGTAGATGACGGTGTAGGGATCAAGGCAAGAAGTATCATGGGAACGGAAATCCCTCTGGTGCGTCATGAACAGGGGCCTATGAAGGTGGCTTACGGTTTTAATAACACTTCAGAGTCCCTGGACATTGCCAGACAGCACTTTGAACGGGTGAAGGAGCTTACGATCAAGCTTTCCATGGTGGAAAATTCTGCCTATCGCCTGGCTAATTCCATCAAGAAAACCCAGAAGCGCGCCAATGCCTTAAAAAACATCACAATTCCCCATTATGAAGCGCTTTCCAGAACCATTTCCAATGCCCTTGAGGAGAAGGAAAGAGAGGAATTTACAAGACTTAAAGTAATAAAGCGGATGAAGGCTGAAAAACCTTGACAAATCTGAACAAAACAGATATAAATGATAAGGTAAAAACTGACATTATCGAAAGAAGCGGATTCCTGAAGGACTGTTTAAAACGGGTCTGCGCCGGGCGGCGCTTTCATTTCAGGACTCCCGTCATCTAGGAGGAAAATTTGATGAACAAGACAGAGTTAATCGCAGCAGTAGCTGAGAAGGCAGAAATTTCCTAAAAAGGATGCAGAAAAGGCAGTTAAAGCGTTCACAGATGTTGTAACTGAGGAGTTAGTAAACGGCGGAAAGGTTCAGTTAGTTGGATTTGGTAACTTTGAAGTTAGCGAAAGACCAGCAAGAGAGGGAAGAAACCCAAGAACCGGCGAGACTATGACCATCGCTGCTTCCAAGACACCTAAGTTTAAGGCCGGCAAGGCATTAAAGGATGAGGTTAATAAATAATTCATGAGACTTGACAAGTTTCTTAAGGTTTCCCGCCTGATCAAGCGCAGGACTGTAGCCAATGAAGCCTGCGACGCAGGACGCGTCCTGGTCAATGATAAACCGGCTAAGGCGTCCTTAAAAAAAAAATGTAAAAACAGGCGATATTATCGAGATCCAGTTCGGAGCAAAGGCTGTAAGAGCTGAGGTTCTGGATGTACAGGAAACTGTAAAAAAGGATGAAGCAAAGGAACTGTTCCGTTATCTGTAGGTCAAAGGTCTGATGGCCGGGGTTCGGAACAGGCTGTGGCATACAATGGCCCGCCTCCCCATATATTAGGTTTAGGGACTGCCCTTAAACTGAATATATGGGGAGGTTTTTGTATGGAAGAAACGCTTGGCAGCATCCGGCCCCACCGGATCACCATTCAGGATCGCAAGACTGCCGGAATTACCGGAGTATCAGACTGTGTGTCCTTTGATGAAAATGAGGTGGTGCTGGATACCGATATGGGACTTTTGACGATTCGGGGAAAGGATCTCCATGTGAACCGTCTGACTCTGGAAAAGGGAGAGGTAGATCTGGACGGAACGGTGGAAAGCTTTGCCTACAGTTCCAATGAAGCATTGCGGCGGTCGGGAGAATCCCTGTTTGCCCGCCTCTTTAAGTGATAGGAGGTGGGGGCAGATGAGCGAGCGTATCCGCTATGAGCTTCTTCTTACAGGCTTGAGCCTGGTTATGGGAGGATGGCTTATGATCGTCTATGACAGCTTAAGGCTGCTGCGCCTTTTGATCCATCATAATTCCCTTTTTATGGGAATGGAAGATTTTTTTTACTGGATCTATGCTGGAGGAGCCGTATTTATGCTGCTGTATGAACAGAATGACGGAAGCTTTCGGTTTTATGCCGTAGCAGGTGTATTTTTAGGTATGGCGGCATATGATCGTTTTGTGAGCCGTATCTTCTTCCGGTGCTTGAAAAAGTTTAGCAGATGGTTTAAAATAACAAGAAAGGGTAGTTCCGGATCGTAGAGAGCGGGAGTCAGGAGAACAGGGATGGCATATTATGGGAGGTCAAAGCGTTTAAGACGCGGCAAATGGGAAAATCGGATGGCAATCATAGGTATAACTATGGTAGTCATTTCTCTTGCTGTGGCTGTAAATGCAAAAGGGGCTTCTTTAAAGCAGGCAGACCTGGATTACAGACAGAAGGAAGCGGATTTGGCCCGTCAGGTCCAGGATGAGGAAAACAGGACCAGAGAGCTTGAGGAATACAAAATTTATGTACAGACCAAGCAGTATGCAGAAGAAGTTGCAAAGGAGAAACTGGGTCTGGTAAATCCGGATGAGATCCTTTTAAAGCCCAGACAGTAAGCCGTGTGTCGAATGGGGTCGAAGGATTTTTGCACCCTTTAACTGAATATGACAGATATTTCCTCTCCGGTCTGCGTATACTGGATAAGAGGCGGGCTTTTTGGTATTGGAAGTCCGTCAGCGCAGATTGGAGGGATTTTTTTGTTGTCGGGAAGACGGGAAGTAAGAAGCAGATCAGATGTAAATTATTATACAGCCAGGAAATTGGAGGATATGGCAAGATCCATGGAGCGGCTGGCAAAAGCTTTTGACGAGGGGATGCACAAGACAGGAAGCCTGACAAGAGATGACGGGCTGGCTGCTATGCAGACCTCCGCATCCATGGTGTGCCAGGACTGCAGCCAGTGCGGAATCTATGCAGAGAGTGAGCGGGAGGACAGTTATTATCTTTACTATCTCCTCCGTGCATTTGAACAGAAAGGACAGATCGAAAAGGAGGACATGCCCCGTCCTTTTCTGGCCGGCTGCCGCAAAAAAGAGGATTATCTGGCCCAGTTAAACCGCAGTCTGGCCCGTGCTGCCATGAATCTGTCCTGGAAAAACCGTTTTCTGGAAAGCCGTGACGCAGTGGTATCCCAGTTTCGCGAGCTGTCCCTGATCCTGGGAGAATTTTCTCATCAGATCGATCAGGCGGCAGATATAACGGAGGAATACGGATACATAATGAAAAAGCTGTTCCGCAGGTGCCATGTGGCAGTGGAAAATATGCTCATCCTGGAGTATGAAAGCGGAAGAAGAGAGGCTTATGTTACAGCCCGCACCACCAACGGACGGTGCATGACTGCAAAGGATGCCTCAGAGCTTATGAGCGAGGTGATCCCCGGGACGAGGTGGAACCCTGCAAAGGACAGCCGCAGCATTATCACAAGACAGAGCGGAACCGTGCGTTTTGAGGAGGATGGGGAGTATCAGCTCCTTTACGGGGCAGCCAGAGTGCCGAAGCAGGGGGAACGGTGTTCCGGGGATAATTATACCTTCTGCGAAAGTCCGGGAAGTCAGGCCATGATCAGTCTCTGCGACGGCATGGGCTGCGGTGAGCCGGCCTGTGAGGAAAGCGGACAAGTGGTAGAACTGACGGAAAATCTTTTGGAAGCAGGTTTTGGACCCAGAGCAGCCTTTAAGCTGGTAAATGCCGTGCTTTTACTGGCAGGAACGGAGCAGCATCCGGCGGCTCTGGACATGAGCTGCGTGGATCTGTACACAGGAGTGCTGGATGTTATGAAGCTGGGGGCAGCGCCTACCTTTGTGCTGGGACAGGAGGGGGCAGAGGTTTTGGAAGCAGGGCAGGTTCCGGCAGGGATTTTAAGTGAAGCGGAGCCGGTGATGCTGTCCAGAAAGCTGTGGGATGGGGATCACATTATCATGGTGACAGACGGGGTGTTAGATGCCCTTCCGGGAGAGGATAAGGAGCAGGCTATGTGCCAGTTTCTGGAAAGTCTGGACTTTATGCCGCCCCAGGAGATGGCAGAACGGATTTTGAATTTGCCCTTTCCTTCGTGCCGGGAGCCAGAGATGATATGACCGTGCTTACAGCAGGAATCTGGAAAAAGGAGTAGAAAGAGAAGACAATGGATAAGCTGACAGAACGGGTCAGAAAGACGATAAAAGAGCATCATATGGTGAAGCCGGAGACCGGGTGATGGCGGCGTTGTCCGGCGGTGCAGATTCGGTATGCCTGCTGCGGATCCTGGTTCAGTTGAGAGATATTCTGGGAATCCGGCTGAGGGCCGTTCATGTCCATCATGGGCTGCGGGGAGAGGAGGCGGACCGGGACAGCCGGTTTGCAGAGGAACTCTGCCGGGAGCTTTCCGTGCCTTTTTCCCTTATTTATGCAGATGTAAGGGGACTGGCGGACAGAGAGGGGATTTCAGAAGAGGAGGCAGGTCGTATCCTGCGGTATGAAAGCTGTGAGTCAGAAGGAAAAAGTGGGAATCAGAGGAGCCAGGGCAGGCACCTCCTCCGTGAAAACAGCAGTGGCCCATCACAGCGGGGATCAGGCAGAAACCATTTTACATAACCTGTTTCGCGGCAGCGGCCTGGGAGGGTTAAAGGGATGCCTTATGTGCGTGGAAATGTGATCCGTCCTCTTTTGGATGTAAGCGGAGAAGAAATACGGGAATACCTGAGGGAGAGAGGGTTTTCATGGAAGGAGGATTCCACCAATCATACAGACCATTATACCAGAAACCGCATCCGCAGGAGATCCTTCCGGCGGTGGAGAAACGGATCAATCCTGGAGCCGGGGCCAATATCCTGCGCATGGGAAAGCTGGCGGCAATGGCGGACAGCTATTTAAGGCAGCAGGCAGGACGGTGGCTTGAGATATGGGCGTTGGATGAGAATAATGGAACCAGGAGCATTTTTCTGCCGGAAAAACCGTTCAAAGAGGCCGATGCCATTTTACAGCTGTACGCAGTGATGGAGGTTTTAAAGGAGCTGGCTGGTTCATCAAAGGATCTGGGACTGGTTCACGGTCAGGCTGCTGCGGAGCTGTTTGACCGGCAGCCAGGACGCCGGATCGATCTTCCGTATGGTCTTGAGGCCAGGAGAGAATATGGGGGATACGGATTGGGGAATAAAAGCATTTTCTGGGAAGAACAGGGAGAAAGAGGGGGCATCAGAAGGGCTGGATTTTCTTCCAAAGCCGGTTTTTACTGTATTTTCTTACAAAAAAGGCCTTTCAATTCCTAAAAATATGTATACGAAATGGTTTGACTGTGATAAAATAAAGGGTACGCCCGTCATCAGGACCAGACAGCCGGGAGATGAGCTGGCCCTTTCGCCAGGGGTTCACAAGCCTCAGAAGGTATATGATCGATGAAAAAATCCCTTCTGAGCTTCGTGACCGGATTCCTGTTCTGGCAGACGGAAACCGTGTGATGTGGGTTATCGGATACCGCATCAGCAGCGATTACAAGATAGACGAAGCGACAAAAAGAGTATTTCAGGCAGAACTTCCCGACAGTGAGGAAAGGAAGCTGCCTGCAAAAAGAAAAGATTAAAAACGGAGGATAAAATCATGGCAGATAAGATCCGCGTATTGCTCACAGAGAAGGAAGTAGACGAGAGAATCAATGAGGTAGCAGAGCTTATTAACAGAGATTATGAGGGAAAGCACGTCCATCTGATCTGTATTTTAAAGGGTGGTGTATTTTTTACCTGTGAACTGGCAAAGAGACTGAACATGCCGGTTTCCATGGACTTTATGTCCGTATCCAGTTACGGCGCAGGCACTGTGTCCAGCGGTGTAGTGCGTATCATCAAGGATCTGGATGAGCCGCTGGAGGGGAAACATGTTCTCATTGTGGAGGATATTATTGATTCCGGCCAGACACTGGCATATCTGATCGAGGTATTAAAGCAGAGAGGACCGAAGGATATCCATCTTTGTACCCTTCTTGACAAGCCGGAGCGCCGTGTAAAGAAGCAGGTAAAAGTAGATTACACATGCTTTACCATTCCGGATGAGTTTGTAGTAGGTTATGGACTGGATTTTGACCAGAAGTACAGAAATCTGCCCTACATCGGAGTAGTAGAGCAGGAGGACTGATGTCCTTTGGTATGTACAGAGTATTACATCATTTGATTGAAGGAGGCAGACATTGAGACAGCAGCAGACATTCAGAGGATTTGTATTTCTCATTATGATGCTGGTACTGCTGGCCTTTGCGTTTAAATTTACGTCTACGGCAGGGTCAGGAGACAGGCTTACTTATCAGGAGTTTTTACAGGTTCTCGATACGGAAAAGGTAGAGGAGGCGGTAATCAGCCAGAATCCCCAGGCACCTACGGGTACAGTAACCCTGACTCTGGAGGGAGACCGGATCGCCCGTCAGAACGTTTCGGATGTAAAGGAAGTAGAACAGCTGCTCAGGGACCGCAACATTGATTATGCAGTAGAAGGCGTACCGCAGGAAAATACCATGCTTACTGTTGTGATGCCGTTTCTCCTTTCTATTGTTGTGGTAATTGTGATTATTACGATGATGAACCGCGGGGCGGCCGGAAACGGAGCAAATGCCAGAATGATGAACTTTGGCAGAAGCCGTGCAAAACTCAGCCGTGACAGCAAGGTGAACTTTTCACGGGTAGCAGGACTTGAGGAGGAGAAGGAAGAACTGGAAGAAGTAGTTGATTTCCTGAAGAATCCTCAGAAATATACCAGCGTGGGAGCCAGGATCCCCAAGGGACTTCTTCTTGTAGGCCCTCCAGGAACCGGTAAGACCCTTCTTGCAAAGGCAGTAGCCGGAGAAGCGGGAGTTCCATTTTTTTCCATTTCCGGTTCTGATTTCGTAGAAATGTTCGTAGGTGTGGGCGCTTCCCGTGTCCGCGACCTTGTTTGAAGAAGCAAAGAAAAATGCACCATGTATCGTTTTCATTGATGAGATCGATGCAGTGGCCCGTCGCAGAGGTACCGGAATGGGCGGCGGACATGATGAGAGAGAGCAGACATTAAACCAGTTACTGGTTGAGATGGATGGTTTTGGGATCAACGAGGGAATTATTGTCATGGCGGCTACCAACCGTGTGGATATCCTTGATCCGGCGATCCTTCGTCCGGGACGTTTTGACCGTAAGGTGGCTGTAGGCCGCCCTGATGTAAAGGGAAGAGAAGAGATCTTAAAGGTACATTCCAAAGAAAAGCCCCTGGGAGAGGACGTGGATCTGCACCGGGTAGCTCAGACGACCTCCGGCTTTACAGGTGCAGATCTGGAAAACCTGATGAATGAGGCAGCAATCATTTCCGCAAGAGACAACCGCCGTTTTATCCGTCAAAATGATATAGACCGGGCTTTTGTAAAGGTGGGGATCGGAGCTGAAAAAAGGAGCAAGGTTATTTCCGAAAAGGATAAAAAGATCACTGCTTACCATGAGGCAGGCCATGCGATCCTGTTCCATGTGCTTCCTGATGTAGGTCCTGTGCATACCGTTTCCATTATTCCTACCGGTATGGGGGCTGCAGGCTACACCATGCCGCTTCCGGAAAAGGATGAAATGTTTAACACCAGAGGCCGTATGCTTCAGAACATTATGGTAGACCTGGGCGGACGTATTGCAGAGGAGATCATCTTTAAAGATGTGACCACCGGTGCTTCCCAGGATATCAAGCAGGCAAGCAAGCTTGCAAGAGCCATGGTCACCCAGTATGGTATGTCTGATCGTGTGGGAATGATCCAGTATGGCAGTGATGAGGACGAAGTATTTATCGGCCGTGATCTGGCACACACCAAGTCCTACGGAAACGAGATCGCAGATGTGATCGACGAAGAAGTAAAGCGGATCGTAGACGAATGCTATGCAAAGGCAAAGCAGATCATCTGCGACCATGAAGATGTACTTCATTCCTGTGCAGCCCTTCTCATCGAAAAAGAGAAGATCGGACAGGATGAGTTTGAGGGTCTTTTTGCTGAGACTGAAGTAAAGGCATAAAGGCTAGATTTCATTTGTTTGAGAAAAAACAGAAACGTTTTGAGCATAAAAACGGAGCTTGATTCGTATTTGCGAAATTCAATCGTTATTTTGACTGTAAAGGGCGGAGAAAAAATGCATGTTTGTGCACACTTTTTTCTCCGCCTGTGCTATTATAATAGATGTAACCCCCCAATACATTATATAGTTTTTGCTACACCCCATAAGAAGAAATACCTTCTCCTGAAAAGCCTGGCTACCCCGCCAGGCTTTTCACTTTATAAAAACAATGAGGAAAATCCGGGCTTTGTGCGCGTGGGACATTCACCGGATTGCGGGATTTTCCTTGTATATTTAAGTAAATTCAGATACAATAGAGATGCTAATTCAAAATAGTATGAATCATTATGAAAATGTAAGGAATTCATTGTGAAAGAAGAGGGAACAAATAAGATCAATCGGGAGGCGCTGTTTTCAGCAGAAACAGAGGATTACCGCAGCCCTATGGAGCCGAAAGAAGGGGAACGGGTACGTCTGCGGCTGCGTACCGCAAAAGCGGACGCGGATCAGGTATATTATATAGAAGGGGAGAAGGAGGCTGTTATGAAGAAGACAGCTTCTGATCCATATTTTGATTATTATGAGCACGAGATCGCAGCAGCTTCCGATCAAGTGCTTTATCATTTTAAAGTGAAAAAGAATAAGGAGATCTGCCTGTATAACCGTTTAGGTCCGGTGGATGAGGCAGATCCGGAATTTAATTTCAAAATCACACCGGGATTTTATACGCCTGACTGGGCTAAGGGAGCAGTGATGTACCAGATTTTTACAGACCGCTTCTGCAATGGAGATCCGACCAATGATGTGGAATCTATGGAATATGTATATATCGGAAAGCCTGTATACCGGGTAAAAGACTGGGGGAGAAATCCGTCTACCATGGATGTAGGCTGCTTTTACGGCGGAGATTTAAAAGGTGTCGGGGACAAGCTGGATTATATACAGAGCCTGGGAGTGGAGGCTATTTATCTGAACCCTGTTTTTGTATCCCCGTCCAACCATAAATACGACTGCCAGGATTATGAACATATTGATCCTCATTTTGGCCGGATTGTCAAAGACGGAGGAAAGCTGGTGGATAAAATGGAACGGACAACCGACAGGCGGAGCGGTATGTGACCCGTGCGGCAGCCAGAGAAAATTTGGAAGCCAGCGACGCCCTGTTTGCGGAGCTGGTTGAGGAGATCCACAGACGGGGAATGAAGGTGATTCTGGATGGTGTGTTCAATCACTGCGGATCCTTTAATAAATGGCTGGATGCAGAGCAGATCTATGAGCGTTCCGGTGATTATGAGCCAGGGGCCTATATTTCCAAGGACAGCCCGTACCACAGCTTTTTCCAGTTTCACGACGACAGTGATGAAGCATGGCCAAGAAACAGGACGTACGACGGCTGGTGGGGTCATGATACGCTGCCCAAGCTTAATTATGAGGGTTCTGAAAAGCTGGTAAAATACATTTTAAATGTGGCAAAAAAATGGGTTTCTCCGCCTTACAGCGTAGATGGCTGGCGTCTGGATGTAGCGGCAGATCTGGGACATACAGCAGAATATAACCATACGTTCTGGCAGATGTTTCGAAAGGCTGTAAAGGAAGTAAATCCGGAGGTTCTGATCCTGGCGGAGCACTATGGCGATCCCGCCAGCTGGCTTCAGGGGAGATCAGTGGGACTCCATTATGAATTATGATGCGTTTATGGAGCCCGTGACCTGGTTTTTGACAGGGATGGAGAAGCACAGCGACGGTTATAACGGCGCTCTTTACGGCGATGGAGAGGCGTTTTTCGGAGCAATGAATTACCACATGAGCCGGATGCAGACAAATACGATTTTCACGGCCATGAACCAGCTTTCCAACCACGACCATTCCCGCTTTCTTACCCGGACGAACCAGATTGTAGGACGTTTGGGGAATATGGGGCCGGAGCGTGCCTCGGAGCATGTGAAAAAGCCGGTTCTCAGGGAGGCTGTAGTCATCCAGATGACCTGGCCCGGAGCTCCGACTCTGTATTACGGTGATGAAGCGGGCGTCTGCGGATGGACAGACCCTGACAGCAGAAGAACCTATCCCTGGGGAAGGAGGATCTGGAACTGATTGAATTTCACCGGTATATGACTGGAATCCACAAGCGGATTCCGGCGCTGCGCAAAGGCGCGCTAAAACCTCTTTTTGCAGGACGGCATCAGATCGCCTACGGAAGAATGAGCGGGGATCACCAGACCATTACCGTGATATCCAACCGCCCGGAACCGGCTGTGATGGAGATCCCTGTATGGCAGCTGGGGATTACGGATGATATGATTCTTGGAAGGCCGATTTTGACCTTTGAGAATGGGTATAATGCAGGAATCGTGTTTTACCGTGTGGAAAATGGGATGTTGAAAGTTATCATGCCGCCATATGGTGGCGCTGTCTTCGTGTCCCGGCCAGAGGCGTTTTATCCGGTGATCGAGTCGCGGTTTGTGGGTGGGGAGGAAGTGCTTTGAAGCTGGATCAGGTTGTATCTGAGGTAAAGGAATCAGAAGAATGGGAGGGCGTAAAAATGAGCATTTTATCGGTCGGAATTGAGAAGGGAAATGCAGAAGATATGATATAGGCCCAATTTCGGAAACTTTGGAAAAGCGAATCCGCAGCGAAACGGATCTGGAGACGCTTGGGGGGTATGGCTTAAAAAGGCCGCCAGGGCTTCTACAGTAGAGGAGTTTGAGCAGGAAATTGCATAAAATATTTCAAAGGGTATTGCAAACGGAAACATTGAGTTTGCAGTACCCTTTTTTTAAAAATAATCGTTCGTGATGGAAGAAAACAATATTCATATCAAAAATTATCCTTCTAATGCCCATATCTGGATAAAAATGCCGCTTTTCCCTGATTTTTGAGAGTAAATATGTTGGCACATAACTTGCTTAAAGGCCATTCAGGCAGATGGGAATGGTGTGGATTTGGTTGGCAGTTGTGGAACCGGCCATGCGGTGATCCGCAGCATTACGTTTGATGTAGAGGAAGCCCTGGTGGAGGCTGAGGTAGTGCTTGTCTCTGCTATGGCAAAACGCCACGAGGCCATTACGGACTGGATTGCACCTCATCTGAAGGATGGGCAGATCGTATGCTTCTCAGTAGGAAACTGTGCTTCCATTACCTGAAAAAGAAGCGGGAGACAAAAAGGTGATTGTGGGCGAGATGCAGGGAAATATCGGCTCGTGCCGTCTGGTATCCCCTACAAAGGAAATAAAGGGAAATCCCCATACCCTTCTTCCTCCGTCTTATGACTGGGATTCGGAATATCTGCGTATCACAGGAACGCCCAGAAAGGTTTCTGAATAAACGGATATAAAAAGAAAAAGCGCTGAAGGAACGAATCTGCGTTCCGGCAGCACTTTTGTTTCTGCTAAATATACAGCAAAAAACCTCTGTTTCAAAAGAAACAGAGGTTAAAATCAAATGCCGCAGACCGGAATCGAACCGGTACGGGTATCACTACCCACGGGATTTTAAGTCCCGGGCGTCTGCCAGTTCCGCCACTACGGCATTCCATATAGGAGTATATGCATACTTGGGCTGAAAACAAGAGCCTTTACATGCAAAGCACTGATGCTCTTAAGCTTACTCTGGTATGCAACTGGGCGAAGGTGGATTCGAACCACCGAAGGCAGTGCCAGCAGATTTACAGTCTGTCCCCTTTGGCCACTCGGGAATTCGCCCATGCTTTGTTTGATAAGCAGTGATAATAATATCACATGAGCGGGGAAAAATCAAGAGGGGGAATGAAATTATTTTATAAAATTTGGCGGGGTTTCGGCCGGTAGATTACTTCGCTGACCGTGTAAACTGTGACAAAGGCGGAAGGGTCTGTTTTTAAAAGATACGACATCAAAAGGGCGTATTCATTTTTATCCACGATGGTAATGATCTCTGTTTTAGGCTGACCGTCATAGGCGCCCCGGCCTTCATAGATGGTAGCGCCGCTGTGAAGGCGGTTCAGGATAAAACTGCGTATTTCAGCTTCTTTTTCAGAGATGATGCAGACTCGTTTTTTCAGATTCAGGCCGAATATGAAGTGATCCAGTACAAGCCCGTTTAAATAGGTGCCTAAAAGGCTTAAAACGACCAGCTTTTTATCATAAAACAGGATAGAGGACAGGGCCACGCACATACCGGGAAGCGCCATGGCTTTTCCCATGTCCATGCGGAAATATTTGTTTAACAGCTTTGCCACAATATCCAGTCCCCCGGAGGAGGCGTTTTCCCGGAATAAAATTGCAAGTCCGATGCTTACAACAAAGATATAGCAGACCATATCCAGAAAGGGATCGCCGTTAATGGATGAAAAATCGGGGAACCATATTTCAAATATCCTTAAAAATAATGGAAGCAGAAGAGAGGTGTAAACCGTTTTTGCGCCAAATTCCTTTCCGATCAGGAGAAAGCCAATTATCAGCAAAAGCCCGTTAAGGATAAAAGTAATGATGGAGATATGGAGAGGGATGATATTGCCGAGGATCATAGCCAGACCGGATATGCTTCCTACAGACACCTGACTGGGGATCAGAAAGAAGAACACGGCGGCTGAAACAATGAGGGTGGCAAAGGTTATTACTATAAATTCTTTCATAAAGTCTGATTTTTTCATATGAATACTCCTGTATTAAAGATATTCTCTGCTGTCATTCCTACTATATTCGATTCTTTTTTGCGTGTAAACCGTTTTTGTGCGTATCTTTATTTTGCCTTACGGTTTGGAAAAGGCTTATGAAAGCTCCTGCGTTTCAAAATCCGTTTTCCAATGGACGAATCCGGGCAGATATGGTATACTCTATAAGATAGGCGTATTCCATTTTCGGGTACAAATTGGAGGAAGGATATGAAAGATAAAGGAAAGATGCGGTGGACATTTCGCGTATATCTGCAGTGGCCGCTGTATTTGACAGTCTTTATGGTCCTGCTTGCGGCAGCTGTGGGGGCGGTGTCGTTTACGGCGGGAATCATTGTTTCGGCTTTTACTCTTGTCTATATTGGAATTGCGCTGTGGCTTTACTGTTCCAGAAAAAGGGGAATCCTGGCAGGACTGATCGCATTTGCGGAAGCTTACGATCAGAGCAAGCAGGATATCCTGAAAGAAATGCTGGTTCCCTATGCAGTGACAGACCGGACGGGGCGTCTTTTGTGGATGAACCGAGAGTTTTCATTGATCTTAGGGGAAGATAAGACGGCAGCGCCTAATCTGACGGCCCTGTTTCCGGAGGTTACGAAGGAAATGCTGGCTACAGGCGGAGAGACAGTGAGCATACACAGCTCATATTTGGAGAGAAATTACCGGGTAGACCTGCGGGAGCTGGCGATTGCTTCCTTGTCTCAGGCCGTGGCTGATAATGGTCTGGAAACGGGAGAAGGCGGCATTACGGCTGTCTATCTCATGGATGAGACCCAGACGTTAAAATACAAACAGCAGATCAATGACCAGAAACTGGTAGCAGGACTGATCTATCTGGATAATTACGAAGAAGCGCTTGAAAGCGTGGAAGAAGTGCGGCGATCCCTGCTTACGGCCCTGATCGACCGTAAGATCAGCAAGTATATTTCTTCCATGAACGGTATTGTAAAAAAAGTATTGAGAAGGATAAATATTTCTTTGCAATCTGCCAGCAGCACATGGCTAAGATGCAGGAGTCCCGTTTCCCCATTCTGGAAGATGTAAAAACAGTCAATATCGGTAATGACATGGCAGTCACTTTAAGTATCGGTATTGGTATGAACGGTGAAAGTTATGCACAGAATTATGATTATGCAGAACTTCCATTGATATGGCTCTGGGCCGGGGCGGTGACCAGGCAGTTGTAAAGGACTCCGATAAGATCCTTTATTACGGCGGAAAAGCCCAGCAGATGGAAAAGACCACCCGTGTAAAGGCCCGTGTGAAGGCCCACGCCCTGCGGGAATTGATGGAAAATAAGGATCGGCTGCTGATCATGGGCCACCGTCTGGCAGATATTGACGCCTTCGGCGCAGCCATCGGCATTTACCGTATTGCCATGTCCATGAATAAAAAGGCAAATATCGTACTCAATGATGTTACTTCCTCCGTCCGTCCCATGATGGAGCGCTTCCTGGACAATGCGGAATATCCGGACGATATGTTCCTAAAAGGGCCTCAGGCGGCAGAGCTGGCAGATGCAGGCACCATGCTTGTGGTGGTGGATGTAAACCGTCCCAGCATCACAGATGAGCCGTCCCTTCTGCGCCTGGTGCGGACGATCGTTGTGCTGGATCACCACAGAACCAGCAACGAGGTTATTGACAATGCGGTTCTTTCTTATGTAGAGCCATATGCTTCTTCTGCCTGTGAAATGGTTGCGGAAGTGCTTCAGTATATTGCAGACGGCATCAAGGTGCGGCCTGCAGAGGCAGATGCCATGTATGCAGGTATCGTGATCGATACCCAGAATTTTACCAACCAGACAGGCGTGCGTACCTTTGAGGCGGCAGCATTCCTTAGAAGAAGCGGCGCGGACATTACGAGAGTGCGCAAGCTGTTCCGTGAAAATATGGTAGATTATCAGGCGAAGGCAGAGGCAGTAAGGGCGGCAGAGGTTTATATGGACGCATTTGCCATCAGCGTCTGCCCGGCAGAAGGGTTAGACAGCCCGACGATCATCGGTGCCCAGGCGGCAAACGAGCTTCTTGAGATCAAGGGCATCAAGGCTTCTGTGGTACTTACTGATTACAATAATACCATTTATTTCAGCGCGAGATCTATTGATGAGGTAAATGTTCAGGTCATGATGGAAAAACTGGGTGGCGGCGGCCACAGTACCATCGCCGGAGCCCAGATGCAGGGCGTTTCCATACAGGAGGCAAAAGACCGCCTGAAAGAAGTAATCCGGCAGATGCTGGAAGAGGGCGACGTATCATAGAGACAGAAAGGATGGATCAATATGGAAATCGTATTATTAGAAGATGTAAAGGCATTAGGTAAAAAAGGACAGGTTGTAAAGGTAAATGACGGATATGCGAGAAACTTTATCTTGCCTAAAAAGCTGGGCGTAGAGGCAACTGCCAAGAATTTAAACGACTTAAAGCTTCAGAAGGCAAATGATGCGAAAGTTGCAGCAGAGCAGCTGGCAGCGGCTAAGGGCTGGGAGAGAAGATTGAAAAGTCAAGGTGGTTGTTTCTATCAAGGCTGGCGAAGGCGGAAGAGCTTTCGGTGCTGTTTCTTCTAAGGAAATTGCCAAGGCAGCAGCCGATCAGCTGGGGCTGGATATTGATAAGAAGAAGATCGTTTTAAATGATCCCATCAAGGCCATCGGAAGCTTTGAGGTATCTGTAAAGCTTCACAAAGAAGTAACTGCAAAACTGGCAGTTAAGGTAGTAGAAGCGTAAAAAGGACGTAAAGGGGGCGGCGTATCGTATTCCGGAAGGAAGGGATGCGCCGTCCTGTTTTTTCGGAAAGCTTCCGGACAGAAAATTCCGGAGCGCAGGTTTGGCAAATATTATAGTAGGAGGAAAGAGTCATGGAAGAAGCCCTGATTAAGCGGGTGCTTCCCCACAGTCTGGAAGCGGAGCAGTCGGTAATCGGCTCCATGCTGATGGACCGGGAGGCTGTGATCGCGGCGTCAGAGATTATAACAGGCAGCGATTTTTATCAGCAGCAGTACGGGATCATGTTTGATGCCATGGTGGAGCTTTTTAACGAGGGAAAACCGGTGGATCTGGTTACTCTGCAGGATCGTTTGAAGGAAAAGGATGTCCCCACCTGAGGTCAGCAGCCTGGATTTTGTCCGGGATATTATGACCATGGTGCCTACCTCGGCCAATATAAAATCCTATGCCAATATTGTAAGCGAAAAGGCTGTGCTGCGCCGGCTGATCAAGACCACAGAGGAGATTGCAGGGGCCTGCTATGCGGGAAAGGAACCGTTGGAAAATATTCTGGCGGATACGGAAAAATCTATTTTTGACCTGCTCCAGAACAAGGGCGGACAGGAATTTGTACCCATCAAGCAGGTTGCCATCAATGTTCTGGAAAAGATCGAGGACGCCTACCGCAATCAGGGAACAGTTACGGGTATTCCGTCCGGCTTTATTGATCTGGATTATAAACTGTCCGGTTTCAGCCTTCCGATTTTATCCTGATCGCAGCCCGTCCCTCCATGGGAAAGACGGCCTTTGTGCTAAATGTGGTAGATTATGTCTCTGTGCGGAAAAATCTGCCCTGTATGGTATTCAGTCTGGAAATGTCCAAAGGAACAGCTGGTAAACCGTATGCTTTCCATGGAGTCCAATGTAGACTCCCAGAAGCTGCGTACAGGTACTCTTACGGATGCAGACTGGGATGCAGTGGTAGAGGGAATCGGCGTGATCGGAAATTCCAAGCTGATCATTGATGATACACCGGGTATTTCCATTTCTGAGCTGCGTTCCAAGTGCAGGAAAATGAAGCTGGAGCACGGTCTAAGCCTTGTGATCATTGACTACCTGCAGCTGATGAGCGGCAGCAAAAAGGGCGGAAATGACAACCGTCAGCAGGAAATTTCCGATATTTCCCGTTCTTTAAAGGCACTGGCAAGAGAACTTCATGCCCCGGTCATTGCCCTGTCCCAGCTGTCCCGTGCCTGTGAGACACGTACAGACCACAGACCTATGCTTTCCGACCTTCGAGAGTCCGGAGCCATCGAGCAGGATGCGGACGTTGTTATGTTTCTTATATCGTGATGATTATTATAATAAAGATACGGAACATCCAAATGAGGCCGAAGTTATTATCGCCAAACAGCGAAACGGCCCTATCGGTACTGTAAACTTGATCTGGAAACCGGAGTACACCAAGTTTGTAAATGCAGCACGGCCTCAGGGCGGGAATTCAGAGGGTTAAAATTTCAGTCATAATAGCAGTTCTCAACGCATACATTAAAAGTAAGGTCAAACCGGACCGCGCAGGGCACGGCGGAGGATCGTTACATTAAGCAGTGTGAAGGAGAGAATGGCTATGGATGAAGTACATTATCTTATATCGGATGCATCCAGAAAGGTGGATGTGGAAGCCCATGTATTAAGGTACTGGGAGGAAGAACTGGAGCTGGATATTCCCAGAAATGAGATGGGACACAGATATTATACAGATTTTCATATCCGTATGTTTAGGCAGGTAAAGAGCTTAAAGGAAAAGGGGTATCAGCTGAAAGCCATTAAGCATGCCCTAAACCATGTTCTGCATCAGGATGGGGAAAATGGAGCGCAGCTTACGGACGAACTGCTGGAAAAGGATATGGATGCCGCTTTAAGAGGGATTTAAGGAGGAGGAACGTCTGGCGGCATTAAGGCCGGTTCAGTCAGAAACAATCCCGGCTGTTTCTATGGAGGAACGAATGGCCCAGTTCCAGCAGATTATGAACCTGATCATCGGACGGGCTCTGGAGGTTAATAATGAGAAGCTCAGTCAGGATATCAGCAGTCTTGTAAACGAAAAGCTATCCGGGGAAATGGAGCTTTTGCTTCAGTCCTCAGACCGGAAAGAAGAGGAGCGATTCCGCCAGCTGGACGAGGTGATCCGCTCCTTCCAGAAGAGCGGACAGGCTGAGGCGGCAGCTGCCAGAGTGCCGTTTTTTAAGCGGAAGCCATTTAAAGAAGTGGAAAAAGCAGGAACGCATCAGGCCATCCTCAGCGGTCCGGGGGGCTGATCCCGTAAAAAAATCTCGCCATTTATATCGGAATATGATAATATGATACTGAAAGTGAACGAGACAGCACACCGGGATTTTACATCCGGTATCATATGGTTAAATCCGGCCATATTTCAGGCTGAGTCATACAAAGGAAGGATCAAGAGCAATTTCATGAACCAAAGATTTAGATACAGAAAATACCTTACATATGCCCTGGCCTCAGGAGCCCTGGCAGCCTCTCTCACACTGGGAGGCTGTGCAGACCAGACAGCAGGGGGGATGGTGGCAACTCCGGCTCAGGCCCAGGCACGGGCGGCAGCCCCTGAGGAGGAAACAGAAGCTATCGCACCTTTAAACTTAAGCGGCCAGATCCTGCCCGATCTGGATGATGTAGAGCTTCCGGAGAATGCGGAGCCGGTTCCTGAGTACTTAAGGGAAGGCGTCCGCCATGAGATCGTAAAGAAGCTCCAGCAGCGTCTCATGGATCTGGGATTTATGGATAATGATGAACCTACCGATTATTTCGGCCAGGTAACACTTCAGGCTGTAAAACATTTCCAGAGGCAGAATGAGATGCCACAGGATGGAATTGTAGGAGATGCCACCTGGGAGGCTCTGATGGCTGAGGACGCCAAGTATTATGCCGTTTCCAAGGGAACCCAAGGCGACGATATACAGCGGATCCAGCAGCGTCTTTATGAGCTGGGTTATCTGGCAAAGGCGGATCAGGTAACTGGTAATTTTGGAGATTCCACGGAAGCTGCGGTAATTAAGCTTCAGGAGGTCAATGGCCTAAGCCCGGATGGAAAGGTAGGACAGAAAACCTATAACCTTCTGTACAGCGATGAGGTCCGCCCCAACCTCCTGTCTTACGGCGAAAAGAGCGATGTGGTATTAGCATGCCAGCAGCGTCTGAAGGAATTAGGATATCTTACAACCACACCGGACGGCGCTTATGGACAGGATACGGTGATTGCTGTAAAGCAGTTCCAGGCCAGAAACGATCAGGTCGTAGACGGCTACCTGGGTCCATCTACCCGTATTGCCTTAAATGATCCGTCGGCTCGTCCAAATGGATTGATGCTGGGCGAACAGGGCGATTCTGTTACCAGAGTACAGCAGCTTGTTAAGCAAATATGGATATTTAAGCTCTGCCAATGTGACCGGATATTATGGAGAGGTAACAGAGCAGGCGGTTAAAAACTTCCAGAGCCGCAACGGACTGGCAGCAGATGGTCAGGTCGGCATCCAGACCATGACAAAGCTTACCAGCGACAATGTGAGACGTCCGGCAGCAAACTCCGGCGGAGGAAGCTCTGCACAGACCGGAGGAGGAAGTACGGGAGGAAGCGGCGGAAATAAGAAGCCGGCAGGAAATAACGGCAGCCAGGGCGGTTCTTCCTCTGCGCCGAAGGCACCTTCCGGTACAGGCGTATCTGCTTTGATATCTGTGGCTTCATCCAAGATCGGAAGTCCTTATGTGTGGGGAGCTAAGGGTCCCAATGCCTTCGACTGCTCCGGTTTTGTATACTGGTGTCTGAATCAGGTAGGTGTTCGTCAGAGCTACCTTACTTCTTCCGGCTGGCGCAATGTGGGACGCTATACGAAGATCACCAACTTTAATGATATTCAGGCCGGCGATATTGTGGTAGTAAACGGCCATGTAGGTATTGCGGCAGGAGGCGGGACTGTGATCGACGCATCCTCCAGTAACGGCCGCGTAGTACACAGAAGCTTAAGCCAGTGGTGGAGAAACAACTTTATTTGTGCATGGAGAATCTTCTAAAAGCGACAGAGAATCTCTGAAAGAAAGAGTCAGGCAAAGCCATAACACATCCGCGGCACATGTCCCGCGGATGTGTGCGTTTTGGAAAAAAATGGGAGGAAATACAAATGCAGACAATTTTAGTATGCGACGATGACAAGCAGATTGTGGAAGCCATTGACATTTATCTTACAGGAGAAGGCTACAAGGTAATTAAGGCGTATGACGGCTATGAGGCCCTGGAATATCTGGAAAATAACTCCGCAGACCTGCTGATCCTGGACGTAATGATGCCCGGACTGGATGGTATCCGGACGACTCTTAAGGTAAGGGAAAACAGCAGCATCCCCATTATCATCCTGTCTGCCAAATCTGAGGATGCAGACAAGATCCTGGGATTGAATATCGGGGCAGATGATTACATTACAAAGCCATTTAACCCGCTGGAACTGGTTGCAAGAGTTAAATCCCAGCTGCGCCGTTATACACAGCTTGGAAACATGAACCAGCAGGAGCAGGATCAGGTTTACAAGTGCGGCGGTCTTCAGATCAATGATGATAACAAAGAAGTTACAGTTGATGGAGATCCGATCAAGCTGACTCCTATTGAATACAATATCCTCCTGCTTCTGGTAAAGAACGCAGGAAAGGTATTTTCCATTGATGAGATCTACGAAAAGATCTGGAATGAGGAAGCCATTGGCGCGGATAACACAGTAGCTGTCCATATCCGCCACATCCGTGAAAAAGATCGAGATCAACCCAAGAGAGCCAAAATATCTGAAGGTAGTATGGGGCGTAGGCTATAAGATCGAAGAAACAGTAGGTGGCCTATGGAGCAGAACAGAAAGAAAATACGTATTCAGAAGGTGGTTTTATCCCTTCTTTCAGTGATATTCCTCGCTATGGCCCTGGCGGGCATCAGCGCCATGTACTTAAACGGCGGATATGGAAAAGGGATCCGCTGGATCTATGAGGAAACCTACGAGGACTCTGATACCTTCAGCATGAAGCTGGGAAAAGATATAGAAAATATTTTTACATATATCGGCTATAAGGATCTCTTTGAAACAAACGGACAGTTGGATATGATCAAGCCCATTGTCCGGCTTACGGATGGGCCGGGGGTAGATGAGGACTGGACACTGGATCAGATCGTCCGCTATGCCAAGATCCGGGGATATTATCTGGGAGAAGATTTTACAGTACAGGGATCTCCTATGGCCATGGATGATGACGACATGGAGGTTACAGTCCAGTTTTTGAATACAGGCTTTGATTTTCTGAGCATGGGTGAAATGGAAACCCGGATGACAAAGGAAGAACTGGCTCTGGATATTCTGGAATGTCTGGGACAGTATTATTCTATTTATTACAATTTCATGGAGCACCAGACCAATGTGCGCTTCCGGGTAGTTTATAAGAGCGATGAAGGAGTGGAAACGGTGTATACCAATGTACCGGAACTTTCGCTGGATGAGCTGAGAGGATTTGGAAAATACCTGTTTATTCCCGGAAATACCATTCGTATGGATACGAATCTGGCGGTCATTCCCCAGAATGCGGCTGCTCTTTTGGAAACATGGAATCCGAATAATAATGACCAGAATTATCTGGTGGTTTCGGTTGATACCACATATCCTTATGTTGACAGCTATTCCGAAGAGTCTGCCCAGTACCGCAGTGTGAGAAATGCGTTTATTATGGGAATGGGCGGAGTAATTGTCGGATTCATCGGTCTGTTTGCGGCGTTAGTATGGCTGGTGTTCCTGTCGGGACATACAGACAATCTGGACAGCGAGATACGCCTTTATCCGGTTGACCGGATTCCTACGGAGGTATGCATTCTCCTGGGGGCTGTAGCAGCAGCGGTGCTCCTTTTGTGGGGGAAACGGCTTGGAATGATGGTAATCGGTCTTTTTTTCAGTGAACATCTGCCTTTCTGGAATAAGATGCTTCGATATCTGATCATTTACAGCTGTGCAGTTCCCTGCGGTTTCAGTCTTCTGCGCCGATACAAGGCCGGAACGCTTTGGACGGGGAGTCTTGGAAAAAGAGGGACTGCGGCATTTAAAGCTTATCGGGAAAAGACCAGCTATGCAGTAGGCGGAGCGCTGTGTTATCTTACTTTTTTAGGCTGCAACGGCTTTATGATGTGGCTGATTCTCTTTTTATTTACAACCAGAGGAGAACGGATCAGCTACCGGATCATGTATTATGTTGTGCTTGTGCTGTTTGTATGGCTCGACGGCTGGGTATTTCACCGGCTGTTTAGGGAAGCCTGCCAGAGAGATCTGCTGGATCAGGCCATCAGTACCATTTCTACCGGAGATACGGGCTACCGTCTGGACACTTCCATGCTCACAGGCAAGGAAAAGAAAATGGGAGAGCATATCAATAATATTACCAGCGGTCTGGACACTGCTCTTCAGGAAGAAGGTAAAAGAGCGAACGCCTGAAAGCGGATCTGATCACCAATGTGTCCCATGATATTAAAACGCCTCTTACGTCCATTATCAACTATGTGGATCTGTTAAAACGCCAGAAGATCCAGGATCCCAAAATCGCCGCTTATCTGGAGGTGCTGGATCAGAAGTCTCAGAGATTAAAGACGCTGACAGAAGATCTGGTAGAAGCCTCAAAGGCCAGTTCAGGCAATCTGAAGCTGGAGGTTTCGGATATTGACCTGGTGGAGCTGGTACAGCAGACCAATGGTGAATTTGAAGAGCGTTTTGCTCTGCGCCGTCTGGAGCTGATCCAGACGCTGCCGGAGGAGATCATTATGATCCGGGCAGATGGAAGGCGCCTGTGGAGAGTTCTGGAAAATCTTTATACCAATGCTTTTAAATATGCCCAGGAAGGCAGCCGCGTCTATGTAGACGTAAGAGAAGAGGGAGATAAGGCCGTATTTACGATCAAGAATATTTCTGAAAAGCCTTTGAATATCAGTCCGGATGAGCTATACAGAGCGATTTGTACGGGGCGATGTGGCAAGAACCACAGAAGGAAGCGGATTGGGACTTTCCATTGCAGAAGCTTAACACAGCTTCAGAAGGGAGAGTTTATCATCAGTATTGACGGCGATCTGTTTAAAGCCCAGGTAGCTTTTCCTGTGGAACGGCGGGAGAGGAAGGCGGAACGAATAGCGGAGGAAATACCGTCTGATTCCAGCGAATGGGAAGATACATAAAGAAAAAGGCTCTCCGAAATCAGCTTCGGAGGGCCTTTTTGAACCCTAAATAATGTGATATGTAAGATCGGTCTACTGTTTACTGATACTCAAATACATTGATCCAGCTCTCTAAGAGCTCCTTTTCCTCAGGACGCTTATAGGCCAGCTGAGCTGCGGCTACTACAGGGAGCCAGCCCTGCACATAGCGTTTTTCTGTACCGGTTTTTTCGCAGAACAGATCCATGTACAGCTCCGCTCTTTTGCGGTCCTTTAAGCTTAACAGAAGGTAGGTTCTCGCCACATCGGCGCTGGCATTTCCCTGGGAAGCATGTACCCAGTCAATGACATACCATTTGCCATCATCACCTACGATGATGTTGGTTGGATTGAAATCGCCGTGGCAGAGCTTGGTATGCTTGGGCATTCCGTCCAGTCTGGTCATCAGCTCATAGCGTGTGCTGTCGTCCAGCTGCTCCACGGATTTGAGGGCGCGGATGGTTTTTTCCTTCAGTTTGTTTAACAGAGGGCAGGCCTGCTTATGGATCAGAAGGTGGAGATCCACCATGCCTTCCATGTATTCTTCCAGCTTGTCCGGATTTTCATCCATTAACTGCTGTAAGGTCTTTCCCTCTACGTATTCCTTCAGGATGGACCATTTTCCATCAACAACAGAAACCCCCAGGATCTTAGGAACGTTGAGCGCCTCGATATCCTCCACCCGCGCGTTGCACAGGGCTTCATTCAGAACCTCGGCTTTCGGGAATCCATCACAGAATTCCTTGATGGCAGTGCTGCCGTCACGATAAACGGTTTTCTTTTCACTTGTGAAAACTAATTCTCTTGCCATAATCATACTCTCCTTCCACACATTATATACGGTACTGCGCCGGTTTCCCGCCGCACTGTACTTATTCTACTACAAGGGCGGTAAAAAGTACATACTAAATTTGATAAATTTTTAACGTACTTTTGGGAAATACACTGGTAACAATTTCCTTTTACTTAAAATCGGAAGATGGCCGTACCATAAGCGGGGAGAGGATAGGCCACAGAATAGGGCTTTCCATCGCATTCTCCCTTGACGGATGTGTAGGAAGGACACTGAGAAGCCTTGTAGGCACCGTGTTCATTGTCCAGTAGCAGCGTATATTTACATTTTTTAGGAACTCCTACCCGGTAGTCAGGACGGGCTACGGGTGTGAAATTTATAACAAACAACAGGTTCTTTTTGCCGGTTTCATCTCTGCGGATAAAGCTGAAAATACTTCGGTCTCCGTCGTTGGCATTTACCCATTCAAAACCGTTCCAGTCATTGTCCAGACGGTACAGACATGGATATTTTTTATAAATGTGCAGCAGATCACGGACGTATTCCTGAAGCTTTCTGTGGCTGTCTTCATCTGCCAGATGCCAGTCCAGAGCCACCTTTTCATCCCATTCATGCCACTGGCCGAAATCCTGTCCCATAAAGAGCAGCTTTTTGCCCGGATGGCCCAGCATAAAGGTATATCCGGCTTTCAGGTTGGAAAACTTGTCTTCTCCCAGACCGGGCATTTTGTTGATCATGGAGCATTTTAAATGAACTACCTCGTCATGGGACAACACCAGGATATAATTTTCGCTGTTAAAATAAGTCAGGCTGAAAGTCATCCGGTTGTGGTTATATTTGCGGAAATAGGGATCCAGCTTCATGTACTCCAGAAAATCGTGCATCCAGCCCATGTTCCACTTAAAGGTAAAGCCCAGTCCGTCCTGCTCCAGGATGCTTTGTCACATTGGGCCAGGCGGTAGATTCTTCCGCAATCATCAGTACGCCGAGATTGCGTCCCTGAACGACAGTATTTAAGTGCTTGAAAAATTCAATGGCCTCCAGATTCTGGTTTCCGCCGTAGATATTGGGTACCCACTGTCCGTCCTGGCGGCCATAGTCCAGATAGAGCATGGAAGCAACTGCATCCACTCTCAAACCATCCACATGGTACTGCTCTACCCAGTAAAGGGCATTGCTGATGAGGAAGTCCTTGACCTCGTTTTTTCCGTAATCAAAAACCTTTGTGCCCCAGTCCGGATGTTCGCCCTTGCGCGGATCTTCATATTCATAGAGGGGATGGCCGTCAAAATCAGCCAGTCCGTGGGCGTCCTTTGGAAAATGGGCAGGTACCCAGTCCAAAATGACGCCGATACCGTTTTTATGGAGATAATTTACAAAATACATGAAATCCTTTGGCGAGCCATATCGGGAGGTAGGCGCAAAATATCCGGTTACCTGATAGCCCCAGGAGCCGTCATAGGGATGTTCCGCAATTCCCATAAGCTCTACATGGGTGTATCCCATTTCCTTCACATAGGCAGCCAGCTCATGGGCGGCCTCGATATATGTATAGCAGCCATCTTTTTCCGGGCGGTTCTTTTTACGCCAGGAGCCCAGATGAACTTCATAAATGCTCATGGGCTGCTTTTCAGGGTCTTTCTGAGCCCGCTTGGTGATCCAGTCTGTATCTGCCCAGGAAAAGCCGGAGAGGTCGGCTGTTACAGAAGCGGTGCCGGGTCTGTATTCTGCGCTGAAAGCAAAGGGATCGGCCTTATAAAGGATTTTTCCCGTATCGGTAGTAATGGCAAATTTGTAGAGTTCACCTGTTTTCATGCCTGGGTTAAAGTATTCCCAGATTCCCATATCAGAGATTTTTTTCATGGGATTGGCATCAGGGTTCCAGCCATTGAAGTCGCCTACCAGATGAACCTGCTCTGCATGCGGAGCCCAAACGGCAAAATAAATCCCTGATTTTCCTTTGAAAGTCATGGGATGAGCTCCCAGTTTCTGGTAAATATCATAATGAGTGCCGGCTCCGAAGAGATAGCAGTCCAGCTCCGAGATCATACCTGTTCCGGCAGGCGCTGAAGCTCTGGAAGAAGTTCCTGTTTTTTTTGCGGCAGCGGTTGGTTTTTGCCGGTGTGCTTTTTCTTACAGCCATATTACGGTTCCCCTTGATCTTAAGAACTGCTCCGTCACAGCCCTTTAATGTAATCTGCAGTTTTCCGTCTCGAATGGGGAGGATCTCGCCATCCTCAAGAAGATTTACAGCCTGAGAGGCAGCCATGGGAACAGGAATATTTAATACAGCTTCGTTATCGTCATTGTTTAAAGCGGTAATGATCAGGCTGTGTTCACCGTGTCTGGCAAAGGCGTATTGACGGTTGGTTAAAAGCAGTTCCTGATAGCGTCCCATATGAAGCTCTTCATTCTCCTGATGAATGATACCCAGCTTTGAAATACGGTCTGTAAGGGTACAGCGGAGGGAATCAAACGCATCTGGTGAAATGGCAGGCCGCAGGGCGTCGTCGCAGGAGGGCGTCCGTTTCCCTTCGGTTCCCCATTCGCCTCCGTAGTAGATGGATGGGATGCCCGGAAGGGTCATCAGGCAGGTGTATACGGGAAGCAGATGCTCCTTTGTACGAAGCTTACTGGCAATTCGATCCTCATCATGGTTGTCTACAAAGGTGTACAGACTGCGTCCGATAGCCTCAGACTGCGTACATTGTGGGCGATTTCAAAGAAATTGTGGTCGTTAAAGCCGGAGTAAATGCTCTTGTGGAGTTCGTAGTTGGTTACAGAGTGGAGCATATGGTCATTGACCCAGCAGCCATAGTCTCCGTGGATGACTTCTCCCATGAGCCAGAAATCCTCTTTCATGGTTTTCGTTTCCCGGCGCATTTCTTCCATAAAATGGAAATCAAGTACGTTTGCGCAGTCCAGACGGATGCCGTCAATGTCAAAGGTGTCGACCCAGAACCGGATCACGTCAAAGAGATACCGGCAGACCTGGGGATTGGCATGGTTGAGACAGGGAAGTTCAAAATGTCCCTGCCAGGCCTCATAGCCGAAAGGGTCTCCCAGAGGGCTTGACCAGTCAAAGTTTACGCCCTTGTACCAGTCTTTATAGGGAGAATCCCATTTCTTTTCCTGAATGTCTTTGAAGGCAAAAAATTCCCGTCCCGTGTGGTTGAATACCCCGTCTACGACGACTCTGATCCCGTTTTCATGGCAGAGGGAAATGAAATGACGGAAGTCTTCGTTGGAGCCCAGACGGCGGTCGGTCTGTTTGTAATTTCTGGTATCATAGCCATGGCTGGTGGATTCAAAAAGGGGGCCTATGTAAATGGCATTGCAGCCCAGCGCTTTTATATGTGGAATCCATAATTCCAGCTCATCAAACCGGTCTGTCTGTTCTGTTCCGGTATTCTGCTTTGGGGCACCGGTCATACCAAGGGGATACATATGATAAAAAACTGCTTTTTCATACCAAGCGCTCATAGTTGTTGTCCTCGCAATTCTGCCGGGAGTCAAAGCTCCCGGCTTTTAAATTTTCTTAAAGGAACTGGTAACGCAGCTGCGCTGCATTCCATTCATAAATACAGCAGTCGATCAGTGTAGGATCTACTTCCTGCTCAAAATGGTTTCTGGCCGTTTCAATGGCATGTCTGGTATCTTCAATCTCGGCCCTCAGGCGAAGAAGCTGCGGATCCTGTTTTTTAAGAGTGGCTGCTGCGGTCTGGCAAACGGCCTTCATCCAATCACTCATAGAATATTATCTCCCTGCGCGTCTGCCCAAAACGGCAGAGCGGATTTTGACGGATTTACCGGTAACACAGTCAGTATATCCGAAAAATACCATTATATGCAGGATTGGGGAATAGAACCGAAGTCTTTTTAAAATATAAATTCTTCAATCCGGAAACCCAGTTCCATCAGCTGCCTGGTAGGCTCCCGGAGGGTGAGATAGTAGTAATTGGCAGTGCCGTCCTCGCGGACATCTACCAGTCCGGCGGCTTTCAATATTTTAAATGATGGGAGATGGCCGGACGCGACAGGCTGGTGCGCCGGGTGATCTCGTTTACATTCATAGCGTGATCTGCAAAATCCACCGATACGCCTGGTGAATCCAGTGCCATGGCATTTTCCGTTAGGGCTTCTATGATGGAAAGCCGGACTTTATCACCAAGGGCAATGAATATAGGCATACAGGAATGAAACTGCTTCTGCAGTTCTGCCGCAGTGGTCATCCTTTGATCTCCTCCTTTGGTTTAAAATTTTAAACTAATGCTATTTTACCATTGTGATGAATGCGGGTCAAGATAAAATGGGTAAAATGCATAAAAAATAAAATGGAAAAAGTGATAAATTATTCATTAGAACGACACAATTTGATAAAATGAACAGATGAAGGGAAAAATATGGTGTAAAATGAAAATAGCCCTTGACTTTTGTCGGAGGGTGGGGCATAATGTAGTAACATTCATTTCAAAATTCTATTTTTAATTCTAATTTTGTAATTCTTATGAGAGTCCATCCCCTGTCGGGGAGAGAATTTCAGATTTTTAAGCAGATCACAGCAGAGGACAGACGCGCAAACAGAGGGGTTTCAGGGCAGTATGCGTCGTTTTTTCTGGAAGGAGGAATATAGTCTGTATTTTGTATGTAAATTTTTATATTGGCTTTTTATGGCAGCAGCTGCGGCAGGAGATATCAGGGAGTACAGGATTTCCAACCGATATCTGGGGTTTGCGCTGATCGCCGGAATCAGCGGAGCGCTGACTTGGGGAGAGGGAAGTATGGCAGAACGCAGTTTGTTTGCGGTCGGTTTTATGATCCGTCTGATTACAGTGGTGATATTGGGATTTCCCATATACCGAAGGGGGATGATCGGAGCTGGGGATGTAAAAATGGCAGCCTTGTTTACTGCATGGCTGGGGGGGTTCGGGATGGTCTAAAGGCCTTAACGATCGGATTTATGTTAGGAGCAGTTCTGGCTCTTCTTAAAATGCTGCGGCAGGGCAGCATGGTCAAACGATTTCTTTATTTATCAGCCTATATCAGGCACAGTTTTCAAAGCAGAATGATGGAAATATATTATGATCCCTCAAGGGACGGAAGAGAGGCGGTCATCCCGCTGGGAGCCTGCTTTTTTGTGGGAGCAGCCGCGGCAGAGATATGGCAGAGGCTGTGAACGGGGAGCCTGAGGCAGTGGGAGGAGGCGCATGGCAGAGGAGGCGTGGCATCCACAGGCCGGGTAAGGCAGAGAAGGGAAGAAAATCAGAAATACAGCAGGAGGAGTAAAGATGGTAAAAATAATGGCGGTGTATGATGAGGATGCGCTTTATGCCAGAAGGCTGGCAGAGTATGTAAACCGGAGGGAGACCATTCCTTTTACAGCGATGGCCTTTTCGAATCTGGAACGGTTAAAAGAGTACGGAGACAGCCATGAAATTGAAATTCTTTTAGTAGGAGAGACTGTAAAAGCGGCCGCAGATGAAGTGAAAGCAGGTTTAAAAATGGTGCTCTGTGGCGGAGAGTTTTCCATAGGGAAGGAGGAACCCTCTATTTATCGGTTTCAGTCGGGAGAAGGGATTTTGCGGGAGGTCATGACCCTACTGTACAGCTCCTCCGGAGCCTGCACTGGCTCTTTCGGGAATGGGTGCGCAGATTTTGGGTGTGTACTCTCCGGTGAACCGCTGCGGAAAAACAGCCCTTGCATTGACCTTGGCCCAGGTATTGTCCAGAACGGAATCGGTACTTTTTATCAGCCTGGAGGAATTTGCAGGATTTGAGGCTATTTTGGGAGGAGAAGTGAATCAGGATTTTTCGGATGTGCTTTATCTCTGCCGTCAGGGAAGCTTTAACTGGATGAAGCTCCGGGCCATGGTGTGCTCTGTGGGACAGGTTGACATGATCCCGCCGGCAGCTTATGGGGAAGATCTGGACCAGATGGAGCCCGAGGAATTAGCCCTTTTAAGGCGTATTGGGAAAGCGGATACAGGCGGCTGGTAGTGGATATGGGCCACATGGGAAGGGGATCGGCGGCGCTGCTGGACTGCTGTGACGGGGTGTATCTGCCGGTTTTAGAGGATCCGGTATCCAGGGCCAAGCTGCAGGCAGTCAGCTGCAGAGAAAAATCTGCCGTCTGGATCAGCTTCTCTGGGGAGAGATGGGAGATTTTGTCCGGGCTCTTTTAGAGGGAGGAGGGGGAAATGACTGAAAGAAATCCAAGGGAGGGAATCCGCGAAGAGCTGCGCCAGAAGATTATGGAACAGCTTCAGGAATGCAGCCGCATGGAGGATGATGAGCTTTACGAACAGATTGACCGTGCGATCCGGGAAAAAGGGCAGGAACTATTTCTGCCTCTTAAAGAGCGGCTGTGGCTCAGGAGCAGCCTTTATGACAGCTTTCGCCGTCTGGACATCTTACAGGAGCTGTTAGATGACAGAAATGTAACAGAGATCATGGTAAATGGAGCCGGGAAGATTTTTATCGAAAGAAAAGACGGAACAGCTCTGTGGGAACGGAGATTTGAACGGCCGGAGCAGCTGGAGGATATTATCCAGCAGATCGTAGGGCGTGTAAACCGGGTGGTAAATGTGTCTTCGCCCATTGCAGATGCCCGTCTGGAGGATGGCTCCCGCGTTCATATCGTGCTGCCTCCGGTTGCGCTGGACGGCCCGGTGGTGACTATACGAAAGTTTCCGGAACCGATCACGATGGAAAAGCTGATTGGCTTTGGGGCTGTTACAGAGGAAGCGGCACAGTTTCTGGAAGGGCTGGTAGCTGCCCGGTACAATATTTTTGTCAGCGGGGGAACCAATTCAGGAAAGACGACATTTTTAAATGCCCTGTCATCCTTTATTCCCAGAACGGATCGGGTAATTACCATTGAAGATTCGGCAGAGCTGCAGATTTCTCAGGTTCCCAATCTGGTGCGTTTAGAGACAAGGGACGCCAATACAGAGGGAAAGGGACAGATTACCATCAGCCAGTTAATCCGGGCTTCGCTGAGGATGAATCCGGACCGGATCATCGTGGAGAGGTAAGAGGCGCCGAGGCTCTGGATATGTTGCAGGCTATGAACACAGGCCATCCGGGTTCTCTCTCAACGGGCCACAGCAATTCAGCCAGAGATATGCTCAACCGTCTGGAAACTATGGTTTTAATGGGAGCCAGACTGCCGCTGGAGGCGGTCCGAAGCCAGATCGCTTCGGCTTTGGATATTCTGGTTCATCTGGGACGGCTGGGAGACGGAAGCAGGAAGGTACTTTCCATTGTGGAGGTAAGAGGTATATCTATGGGAGAAATAGAAACAGAGGAGCTGTACAGATATGACAGAGAAACAGGGCGGCTTGAAAAGACGGGTGAACTTAAAAATAGGGAAAAGCTTGGAGATACAGGAAATTGTTAGGACAAAAGGGAAAAAATGGGAGAAAACAGCCGTGAAAACCGGGAGAAAAGGGCAGCCAGGCAGGAGGATTTCCCTGCGGGGCAGCCCGAAGCCCCGGGCTCCGGATGGAGAGGATTACCAGGTTTACCGTTTGTCTGCTAAAGAATATATGGGGCTTTCGGCAATCGGACTGGGGCTTTGCGGTCTTACTGCCTATGTGTTTTACCGGAGTTTTTTTGCCTTTATTCTCCTTATGCCTCTTGGTTTTTTGTATCCTATTTATAAAAAGAAGGATCTGAAAAAGAAAAGGCTGCGGCAGCTGACGCTGCAGTTTAAAGAGGCGATCCAGGTTTTATCTTCTTTTTTAAGCGCAGGATATTCGCTGGAAAATGGTCTTTATGAGCGTGCGGGAATTGGAAGCGCTGTACGGAAAAGACGCTATGATCACAGAAGAATTTGAACGTCTGGCAGCAGGGGTTCGGATGAACCGGCCGGTGGAGCAGCTTCTTGCCGAATTTGGAGAACGGAGCGGGATTAAGGATGTGGATCACTTTGCTCAGGTATTTGGAATGGCCCGCAGAAGTGGTGGGGAGCTGGTAGAGATCATCCGGCAGAGCGCAGGGGTAATCCGGGATAAGATCCAGGTTCAGGAAGAAATACAGACCATGACAGCGGCACGGATCTTTGAACAGAAGATCATGAATGGCATTCCTTTTGGAATGATTCTCTATATTGATTTCACCTCTCCGGGATTTTTTGACATTATGTATGGAACCTGGATGGGAAGACTGATTATGACCTTATGTCTGGCTTTTTATATGGGAGCAGTCATGCTGTCTGGAAAGATTCTGGATATTGAGATATAAGGGGGCAAAGAATTGAAGAAATGGAGTGGGAGAAGGGAAGGCTTCTGGAAAAGGGAAACAATGTCACGCTGGAAAAAGCAGCTGGCATGTGCGGCCGCAGGACTGTTTTTAGGTATTTTAGCCCAGTATTCAGGGGGATTTGATCCGGTTTTAAAGGACGGATACATTTTAAACAGAAATCCTTTGGGACAGGAAGAAGAGACATATCTGCTGGAAGTAAGGGGGCTGGCAGACAGCAGGGAGCCGGAGCGTCTGGAACTGATCCTTGAGGCAGAGCAATATACAGAGAAGGAGGCTGAGGCAGTTTATGAGCAGGTTATAGGGGAACTTCCGGGGTATATTTTAGGGGATAATCCTTCACTGGAAGAGGTGCGGCTGCCTTTAAAGCTTATTTCAGAGCTCCCGGAATATGGGGTAGATTTAAGCTGGCGATCCGGCTCTCCTGATCTTTTAGGATCAGACGGATAGATACATGGGGAGGGAGTGCCGGAGCAAGGGGCAGGCAGTGCTTTTGTGCGGCTCACAGACGGGAACTGGCCCAGAGAATATGAAATTCCTGTAAGGATAAAACCGCCTCTTATGACGCCGGTTCAGAGGGCTGCAAAAGATCTGGAAGAGCAGATAAAAGAGATGGAGCAGGACAGTCGGTATGAAAGTGCATTTTCCCTGCCTCAGTTTCAGGAGGGAATCGGCTGAGCTATGATATTCCGGGAGGGCTTCCGCCCATCCTTTCTCTTACGGCACTTGGTCTGGCGGGAGCGTTTTTGATAACGCTTAAGGAAACGGTGGATCTGAAAAAACAGGAGGAACGCCGCAGACAGCAGATGCTCCTTGACTATTCAGAGGTTTTATCGCGTCTTATCATTTTTCTGGGGGCAGGAATGAGTATCCGAAGTGCCTGGGAACGGATTGCTGTTGATTACCGCCGGTCGGTGGAACATGGGGTGCACCAGAAGCGGTATATATATGAAGAAATGGTTCTGACGGAGAGCCAGTTAAAAAGCGGTGTTTCTGAAAGTCAGGCATTTTATGAATTTGGAAGCCGCTGTGGCCTGCAGCCGTATATGAAGCTGGCTGCCCTTTTGGAGCAGAGCCGGAAAAACGGGGCCAGAAGCTTAAGGGAACGGCTGCGCCTGGAAATGGCAGATGCCTTTGAACAGCGCAAACATCAGGCCAGACGGCTGGGGAGGAAGCCGGAACGAGACTTTTAATTCCCCTGTTTCTTTTGCTGGCAGTAGTAATGGTAATGATTGCCGTTCCTGCCTGGCTGGCCTTTGGATAAAGAACAGATTGATCAAATAAACGAGAAGGAGGAAAGAGCGTATGGAATTACAGAAGGACAGAGAAAATTTAAAGGACATTAGGGCGTTTGCGGCAGATGAATCCGGCGTGGGGGTGATTGAGCTGGTGCTGATACTGGTAGTCCTTATAGGCCTTGTAATCATTTTAAGAAGCAGATCAATACATTGCTGGAAAACATTTTCAAACAGATCAACAGCAAATCCAAAGAGGTTTACTGATGAGGTACAGGGGGGAAGTGACGGTCTTTCTCACGATGATCCTGGTCAGTATCATGACGCTTCTTTTGGTAGTTGTGGAATCGGCCAGAGAGACGGGAGCCAGATTGTATCTGCGGATGGCGGCAGATTCTTCTATGGATTCGGTGATGGCGCAGTACCACAGGGGGCTGTGGGAGAATTACCGGATCCTGGGACGAAACAGGGGAAAAGGAAAGACTGGAACAGGAATTTGGCGATTTTTTTGCTCCTTATGCAGAGGCGGAAAACTGGTATCCTGTAACTCTTGTGGACACAGACAGGAAGGATGCAGTAATGCTTACAGAGGGACAGGGAGCCTACTTTGAGCAGGAAATCCTGGACTATATGAAGTTTGGGCTTATAGACATGATCTGGGACAGCATGGATGAAAATGGAGCCAGAGAAATGCTCAGCCAGTTTAAGGATGCAGAGGGGATAAATGGCTGTTCTGTCCGCTATGAAGGCCATACCAGAGAAGCGGTCCGTGTGGAGGCAGCGCTGGAAAAGATAAACGGGAGGCTTGAAGAACAAAGACAGAACTGGGAACAGGGAAAGCGCTGTCTGGACGATCTGGATGGAAGCGGCTTGATCCGCAGGGCAGAGAGCATGATAAAAATATTAAAAAAGCTTCCTTCTCTGGTAACGGCCTATGAAAAGAGAGCGGACCGTTTAAACGAAGCTTTGAAGGAAAGCCGGCAGGATTTTGAGTCAAGAGAGGATCTGAGCGATGGATCAAGAGAGGCTTTAAGGGAGGAATTCGCCCAGTATAAAACATATACCGAAAAGGATGGGCAGAGGCGGATGGAGATTGGGGCTTTACGGGAAAAAAGCCGGGAAAATATCCTTTTTCTGGAAAATATTATCCGGGAAGCGGAGGATGTCATGGATTATATTGACAGCTGGGAGCCGGATGATGAAGATGACGAGCTGGATGAAGAAGCTCTGTGGGCCCCGGTGCGCAGTCATTTTCACGATATCCGTGCTGCGCCTGGGAATGGAATTTGGCGTAAAGGATAAGGAAAAGGAGGGATGGCTGGAACGGATCGGCGATCTGGCGTCCAAAGGGATTTTGGAACTGGTACTTCCGGAAGGGACGGTCGTATCAGGGCGCAGTTTAAAGCTGAATGGGTTTCCTTCAAAGGAGAGAACACCAGGTAATCCAGCCGGAGAAGGGAAGCGTAACCTTGGCGTACAAACTCTTTGGACCGCCTTCTCGTGTCTGAATACGGGATCCGTTATTTTTCTGCCTTTAAGCCAGAGCCGCCATCCTTTTACCAGCTGGAGTATATTCTGTATGGGAAGGAGAAAGACAGGGAGAATCTGGAGGCTTCTGTCCTTCGGCTGACGGCATTGCGCCAGGGCTGAATCTGGCTCATATTTTGAGGGATCCTGTTAAAGGGAGGAAGCCCGCTCCCTTGCCATAGTGATTGCAGGAGGTACAGGGATGGCTCCGCTTGCAGCGGTATTGTCATTTTTCATTATGACGGTCTGGGCGCTGGGGGAGGCGCTGGCGGATGTGCGCTGTCTTTTGGAAGGCGGAAAGGTACCTCTTGTAAAAAGCAGTTCTCAGTGGAAGCTGGATTTACAGGGCCTTCTTGATCTGGGGGCCAAAGGCCGGCTGCCGGATGGGATAGGGAAAGGGGAGAAAGAGGAAGAAGGTCTGGATCACAAAGGCTATCTTCGGCTGATGCTTTTTGGAGGATACAGTGAAGAACGGGTTTACCGTATGATGGATGTGATACAGACAGAACTCAGAACGGAACAACCGGATTTCTGCATGGCAGGTTGTACCTGCATGGTGGAAATGGAAGCGGAGTTTTGTGGAAAACCTGTGTTTTTTTCCGGCGGTTCGTGGAAAGACAGACAAAAAATACGGATGGCTGTTTCTGGCAGCTATCTGGATGATGAATAAAACAGATAATCTTTAGGAAAGGAGGCTCATCAGGATGCTCTTTTTCGGAATCTTTTTTCAACACAACTTCATATAACACGCTACTCCTTACGATCAATGATCCATCAGGAACATACCTGTCAGAACCATCATTCAATGAAAATCGCACCTCTCCAAGTACGAACAGACACAGATATGCAGAACTATTTAAAAAGGATCCGAGTTTCCGAAAAGAGTATCCTCATGGGCCTTTCAGATGAAACGGATTCCTTGTCATATAAAGAAATATCATGCGGGCAATCGAATCCGTGGCAGTCTGACGCTGGAGGCGGCACTGGTATTTCCTTTGTTTGTGTTTCTCTGTGTCATACTTCTGATTCCTATGAGGATGATGGATCGGCAGAGACAGATTCAGGCAGCGGTAGAAACTGTGGGGGAAGAGATCAGCCAGTATGCATACAGTGCCTGGCTTTTGGGAAAGGGAAGAGAGGGGCAGATGGATGAGAGCAGGGATGAGCTGGCCCCAGATGGTATGAAAGATATTTTTGGATTTGCTTCTCAGGCTGGGATTGAAGCAATGGTTTTGGGACGGATAGATAAAAAATGGGTCAGAGATGTTTCATTTATGAGAACAGCTATAGAAAATGACATGGTTCATATTGTAATGACCTACAGGATGCCGCTTCCATTTTCTGTATTTCGTATAGACAGCATAAAGGCAGAAGCGGTGAGTGTCAGACGTCTGTGGACCGGAGCAGAGGGAAACCGAAAGGGAAATTTGCTGCCGGGAGAGGACGAAATGGAGGAAATGGTTTATGTTGGCCGTAATTCGACACGGTATCATAGAAACAGGAACTGTCATTATCTGTTTAATGATTTAAAACAGGTGCAGGCAGGTGAGATGGATGGACTGCGTAATCAGGAGGGGAAACGGTATTATCCATGTCCATCCTGCAAAGCGGCTGATTCAAAAGGGCCTTTTTTTATCATGCCATGGGGAACAAGATATCACAGTACGGGACAGTGCGGGGCGATTCGTGCGTATGTGCAGACCGTGCCCTTAAGCGAAGTGGAGCATCTGGGGGAGTGCAGTTATTGCGGAAGGGGAAGCAAATAATGGAACAGTGGTTTGAAACAGCAATCGTAACAGCTTTCTGGACATTCACAGCTCTGGCGGCCTGGCAGGATTTAAAATGGGGTTCCATTCATATCGGAACGTTCATTGTTGGAGGAGCCACGGGGATTCTCTTGCAGGCAGGAAGATTTGCGGCTGTATCGGGTGCTTTGGGCAGCTGGAGGGCAGTTTGTACTCCGGCCTATGCTGTTTTACAGCTGCTGGGAGCGGCCTGTGTAGGGATCTTTCTTCTTTCCCTGGCCTATGTTACCCAGGAGGCCGTGGGTCTTGGGGATGGTTTTTTCTTTCTGGCTGCCGGATGTTATCTGGGGTTTATAAAGACAGTATTTCTTTTTAGTGCCAGTCTTCTGCTGTGTTTTCCTGTGAGCTCCTTTCTCATGGTTCGTCGGATATGGAAAGGAGATAAAGCAGCAGATCGGGGAAAGGAACGCCTTCCCTTTTTACCCTTTGTTCTTTTGGCAGCGGTGTTTTTACTTTTTTGGTGACAGAGGGGAGGCAGGAAAATGGAAAAGCATTTAAAGGGAAGCTTTACCGTGGAAGCAGCCGGTGTGATGGCAGTGATTTTATTTGGGATTGGTACGATCATTACAGAGGCAGGCAGAATCCATGATCAGGTATCGTGTGCAATGACCGTTCATGAGGCGGCAGAAAAGGCACGTCATGAGAAAACTGTGGATTTAGAAGAAATAGAGGCCTTTTTTCAGAAAAACAAAGGATTGAGGCTCCACATGAAGGATGACCGGCTTTCTGAGAGAAGAGGGAAATGGATTCGTGCGGCAGGGCGGGCAGAAAACTGGGAAAAGGAGATCCGGCTCCGACGCTTTCGCCCGGAAACATTTCTGCGGAAGATTACATTGATAGAGAAACTGGGGGAAGAGGATGAAGATCAGCTATATCCGTGAGATGAAGCGCAGCTATCTTACCATTGAAACAGAAGATGAGGAGCAGAGGGAAAAGGGAGCCTGGGAGGCAGGAATGCTGGAACAGAACAGAATCCGGGGACTGCTTCCCATGAGAGTGCGTTATGAAGAAGGAAGGGAAATTTACTGTTACGATATCACATCCCGCCAGCCGCTGGAGCGGATATTGGAAACTCATGCAATGACAGGGGAGCAGGTCAGAAGTTTGTTCTGGCAGCTTTACCGGGCTTTGGAGGAGATGGAAAAATATCTTTAGAGAGCGGAGGGATTCTCCTAAAGCCGGAATTGATCTATGCGGAACCAGAGCGTTTTGAAATAGGGCTCTGTGCAGTTCCGGGAGGAAAGGGAGATTTTGCAGCAGAACTCAGCCATTTTCTCCAATACCTTTTAAAACATGTGGATCATAGGGACAAGGACTGTGTGGTATTGGCTTATGGTTTGTATCAGGAGAGCTTAAAGGAAAATTATGGGATTGAAGATCTGGTAAAGATTGTGGCTGAGGAGAAAACAGGCCGTCCGCCGCAGGAGGCTGGTCAAAAGGCGGAACGGATTAAGGGGATACAAAAGACCGGGGAGGATGAAGTACGGGATACTTCGGGAGCATTGCAAAAAGCAGAAGGAAGATCGAATAAAACAGCTTTGCCGCGGCAAACTTCCACGGATTTACCGCAGGAGGCTGCCGGACAGACTGAATTATGCGAAAAGAAAAGGCAGTCTGAAAAAAATATTGGAAAACAGCTTTTAAAACGTATGGCAGCCACAGCAGGCATGTTCAGCCTGATCTCTCTGGGAATCTGGTTTCTGAGAGGAATAGAAACACTTTTAAATCTCAGCTTTTATCTGGTCATAGGCGCAGCTGCGGCAGAGGTTTTTACGATTTTGGCAGTCATTTTCTGGGAAAGAAGAGAAAAGAAACCGGCGGATACAGAGAAACAGATAAAAAATACCAGGGATGAAGAGGATCCCTGGCGTATTCTGTATGAAGATGAGGAGGGGGCAGAGGAAGAAATAGAAAACAGCAGTACAGAGTCTTCTTTAAGAACAAACGCTGCTTCAATAGCTTCCCCGCCTCCGGAGGATTTCCAGACTACGGTTTTGTCCGTCCATCCGGAAGCAGAAGAGTGTCACTGCCTTACAGCCCTCCATCCGGAAATATCCTCCATAGAAATTCCCTATTATCCCTTTGTTATTGGGAAGCATAAAGAACTGGCAGATTATGTTCTCGATTATAAAACAGTCAGTCGGTTTCATCTCCGCCTTGACCGTACAGAAGACAAAATTACAGTCACTGATTTAAACTCTACGAACGGAACTACCGTAGCAGGTGTTTTGCTGGCGGCCAATGAAACCGCAGAACTGAATCCGGGAGATGAGGTACGGATTGCGGATCTGCGGTTTGTGTGGAAATAAGCCTGTTTTTACAGCTTCCAACCCTCCGGCAGGTAAGCTTTTGTATTTACAAGCATATCGTGAACCAGTTCCCGGATTCTGTTCGGAAGGATTTTTGCCCTTTACGATCGGATCGTTCATAAAGGCGGTTACTACCAGTTCTTCGTCACAGGTAAGGGCAGCCTTTAAGATGCGCTCATGGTTTTCTACATGAGGCATGATCAGAGCTTTCACGTCTTCAGAAAGTGCACCTGCGGCAACCGGATGAATGCTGTCTAAGTCAAAGAGCGCATTCGTTTCCACCAGGGCGTTAGCAGGCAGATTGGGGATCTGAAGGGCTGTATTGGGGATGTTTACATTGCTTACAAAACGATCCAGACCGCAAAGGGCTTTGATTAAAAGGATGCCCTCCTCACCGGTAGGCTCTAAAGTTACTTCTTCCTCAGCATTTGCCAGTCTGTGGCTTCTCTCCAGGCGCTTCTGTAAATCGTTCTTTCTCCAGTCCACGGTAGTCAGGCCGAATTTCCAGGAATGTACGGTTTCTGGATCATTCAGGTATTCGTTTCCGGGCATAAATTCAGCCAGATGGCGGTCGCCTGCGGCAGCAATGAGACCGAAACGGTTAAAGAGATCCATTTTTACCCGGTGAGCGCATTTGAAAGAAGAATTCATCCAGTTTTCACCTTCAAGTTCATAGCCATCTTCAAAGTGTTTGGAAATGTAGTTTTTGTATACGGGGAAAAGATCAACGCCCTTATAATTTGCTTCCGTAAACCAGGTGAAGTGATTGATTCCTACTACATTTACATGAACGTCGTGCCAGTCTTCAATGGTATTTCCTGTTTCTGCTTCATAGATTCCCTTTAATACCTTCTGTGTACCGAATACCTCATGGCAGCAGCCAAAGGCCTTGATCTCCGGGAATACGTGGTAAAGAGTTTTTACGCACAGGGACATAGGGTTGGTGTAGTTGATAACCCAGCAGTCCGGCGCATAATCCCGGATGGCTTCTGCGATTTCAACAAACATGGGAATGGTGCGCAGGGCACGGATCATGCCTCCGGGGCCTGCGGTATCGCCTACAGACTGATAGATGCCGAGGCGTTCGGGAAGATGAACATCGGACGCCATTTCATCAAAGGTACCTGGAAGGATGGAGATAACGGCAAAGTCACAGCCTGTCAGAACATCCTGTAAGCTG
>SCPO01000228.1_pt1 | contig 61391 bp, 93 predicted proteins | sample 6106821 | NCBI WGS metagenome assembly SCPO01 (sample SAMN10720448, study PRJNA508395) | human gut metagenome | isolation source: Participant 2 stool, 0 month | host: Homo sapiens | collected 2017
GAAGACTACAAGGTTGATAGGCACGATGTGTAAAGTGGAGCGATCCATTCAGCAAGCGTGTACTAATAGGTCGAGGGCTTGACCACAATTCGCTTGAGACTCTGAGAGTCAACGAAAAATGTAAGCAGTGATTATTCAGTTTTGAAGGCACGTCCTTCTAAGAAACACTGGACAAAGTACAACAAACATGTTATACTGGTTCAGTCAGATCGGTCGGTGTCGATGACGGTGAGGTTCCACCTGTTCCCATTCCGAACACAGAAGTTAAGCTCACTTGTGCCGAAGATAGTTCGCTGGAAACGGCGCGTGAAAATAGGTAGTCGCCGACTTGACAAAAACGCTTCAGAAGAAATTCTGAGGCGCGCCGGAAAGCTTTGTCAAATCTTTTCTCGAGTTTATACAGGGATGCTGGTATCAAAATATCAGAGTGCCGGCGGCGTCCAGATTTCTCCGCCTTCCTCCCCATCATGTTTTTGGCAAAATCACCATATAGTCTGCCGCTTCACCTTGTCCATCTGCGGCCTCCTGCTTCAATTTCAACGCAGAACTCAACATTGTTGCCATTGTATTGATAATAACACAGAAAATTTGCCACAATGCATTCGCAGCTCTTTCCACGCCTGCGGATCAACATTCTCCGGCATGGAAAGACAGCCGTTCCGAATCCGTCGTTACCGACAGTTACATCTGTCGGCCAAAATGGGTTACATTCTGAGGCTCAAAGACATCCGTGTATCCAGCCTCAACTTCCTCAAGATATGCCTCCAGAATGGCCCGTGCATTTACACTCAGTGCTTTGTTTTCGACCAGAGTATAAGATTCCTCGCTTTGCTCAACTGCCGCTTTCAGTGCAGTCTTTACTGCATTTTTGTCTGCTCTGAACTGCTGATGCCGCTGGGCCAGCAGCCTGTCAGTGCAGTCAGTGTCAATGCGCCGCCTAAAAGCAAAACTGCCCGTCTTGAGATTTTCTCACGATAAAACACATCCTTTCTGATTCTATCCTTTACAGTCGGGGTTTCCCTTTTCTTTTTATTGTAATACATTTTTCCCGGGTCAATCTGCATTCACGTAGGTTTTAACCCCTTTCGCGCGCATTGTGAAAAATAATTCTCCATTTTAGGCAGGATGTATAGGAATCAAAAATGCGGGGCAACCGCCTGATGTGCGCAATCGCGCACCCCAGTTCAGCAGAAAATTTACAATAAAAGCAGCTCTGCCAAGGCAGAGCTGCAAAGTTGCAATACGGGTAGAATCAGCGCTTAGAGAACCGAGGTGCGACGGGCAGCCTTCAGACCGTACTCACCTGACCTTGATCCAAAAGACCAGTATTCATGTGGTTTTCGGGCTTTCCTCTCTCAGTAAACCCATAGGTAAGCCCACGAAATCGCGAAATTTTTGGTGCAGTTTAACGCAGCCCGAATGCAGCATTCACAACGCTGCTTAATTCCTCAGGTTTATTATACTTGACTTTCGCATAGATGTCCATAGTCGTTTGGCTGTTCTCATGGCCTGCCAGATACTGCACCGTCTTAGGATCAACACCTTTGTAAATCAGATTGGTGATGTAGGTGTGCCGCAGCATGTGCGGAGTCACCGTGAAGTCCATCGTATACACCAGTTTGGGATTATTCGGCTGATGCTCACCAAGCCTTGGCTTTATTCTATGCTTGATGGACTGTCCATTTACATAAGTGTAATAACAGCGTTCTGCAGTAGAACGGACTGTTATGTACTTCCAGACCCTCACAAACTGTGTTTCCGTCAAAACAGTTCCCTTCGAATTCGAGATCACATATTCCGATTCTGATTTATCCCTTTCTTCCTTGAGACAGGCTACCAGGCATTTTGGAATCGGAACATCTCGTTTTGCTGCCGGTGTCTTCAATAGCGTGTTGACTACCGGCTCACCGCCTTCCACATGCCATGCACGCCTTACCGAAATGTACGGCGTTTTTTCATCCAGGAATACGCAGTCCCATTTCAACCCAAGAATCTCTTCTCTACGCAATCCCGCGTACAAGCCGATCATCACGAAGACATACGGCGGAAGCTCACGAATGCTATCCAGCAAAATGGCAGTCTGTTCATCCGTCAAAGCCTCTCGCCGTTTCGCTGGCTTTCCGCCTCTTGCGCAAATCGTTTTGGATGGATTCTCTTTAATCACCTTGCTCTCTTCTGCCGAATTAAAAATGTTCTTAATCAGCATATTGAGCTGACAATACATTCCGGAAGAACCTTTTGATAGCGGAACCATCAGCAGCCGCAGGTCATCAGTGGTCACCTCATCCATATACATCTGTCCAATCGGACCCACGATGTACCGATTCACCATCCGTGCGTATCCTTCCAACGTATTAGTTCTTACCGTTCCAGACCGCATCAGCAACCATTTTTCACAGTACTCTTCCACGGTCGGATTCTCTCTATGGAAAACCACTTCCGCGATTTTCTTCTGGGCATTTTCCACCCGGTCATACAATTCTTCGCGTGTCAGCCCGTAAATCGCCACTCTCTTTCCGTCTGCATCTGTAATCCGGGTGCGGTAATACTGTACCTTTCATCATCACTGTTCCGTATTCCGGAAGTTCAGCAGGACGCTTTTTCCCTTTAGCCATGTGTTCTCCTCCTATCTATCTTCATACATTGCGTGTTGTCACTTTTATTATCATGGCGTACAGCACTTCCTTCAAAGGATGTCGAATGTATGTAAAAGGCAGGGATTTTTGACCACCCTGCCCTAATTTCTTCTGATTTACTCTTAATCCCACGATTCAAAAGCATCTTCCAGCACTCCTGCGAGCTGCTCTGGGCGATTATATTTCACCTTGGCGTAAATATCCATGGTGATCTTGCTGCTTTCATGACCGGCAAGATACTGAACCGTCTTCGGGTCAACCGAAGCATGAATCAGATTCGTAATGTAGGTGTGCCGCAGCTGATGCGGAGTCACCTCAAAGTCCAGACTGTAAACCACATTTCCATTGTGCGCTGCCTTTTGCCCCAGAACCGGCTTCACCGTATGCTTCACCCTCTTGCCATCTTCATAGCGGTAATAGCAGCGTTCCTTGGTGGTACGAGTTACGATATACTGCCATAATCTCTTGAACTGCGTATAGGACAACGGGTCTCCATCCCGGTTTGCAACCACAAAATCCGATGTCGATGTCTTCTTCGCCTCTTTCAGGCATTCCAGAAGATTGTCCGGCAGAGGGACATTCCGATGCGCTGCCTTTGTTTTCAGCTCTGTCAGAATCACCGGACGATTATGCTCCGTATGCCAGGCTCTCCGAACGGTAAGGTACGGAGCCTCGCAATCAAGATACACCGAATCCCATTGAAGTCCGAGGATTTCTTCTCTCCGCAATCCTGCGTACAGCCCCAGCATCACGAACACATACGGCGGTAAGCCGTAAATGGCATCCAGCAGCTTATCCACCTGCTCATCCGTAAGCGGGAGGCGGTCCTTCTGGGGAATCCGCCCACATTCTTCTTCAGATAGATGGTCGGATTCTCATCAATGATCTTACTCTCCATTGCTGCCGTGAAAATACACTTATATAGAACATTCACTGATTTGTACACGGATGCCGACTTTTCGATGCCGCCAACAGTGCCAGGCGAATGTCATCTGCTGTTACATCTCCCATATGCATATCGCCCAATGGCTTGATGATGTAGTTCTTCACTTTCGATGTATAGTCAATCAGCGTTGTCATCCTGATCTGTGCCGACTGCATCAGCAGCCATTTCTCGCAATACTCCTCCACTGTAGGTGTACTGCGGCGATACGTCTTGTTCTCAATCTGCTGGATCGCTTCCTGTTCCTTCTGGTACAGTTCCTCTCGTTCTTGCATATAAGGAAACCCGCCGTCCCTGCTGATCTGTTACACGGGTTCGATAATATTGCGTTCCTTCATACTCACCGTACCATAATCGGGAAGCATCATTCTTCTTGCCGCCATATCATTACCTCCAATCCTGTTGATGCTTTCATTATTGCGGATTCATCGTCCATACTCAACGATGTCGATTTTCACCGCCAAAGGGTTTGCGATATGTCGCAGCACGTTCCATCGGTTTTGCACGGTGCGTACATTTTGCAATGTACTCCTGAATCCCCACTTCCGTGAAATAAACGCAGCCGTTTTCCACATACTGAACATAGGAGATCAAACCGTCTGTTCTTGCAGCATCCAGTGTTTTACGCTGATTCCCAGTATACTGGCTTCTTTCCTTGTAATCAGTTTATCCATCGCCTTCTTCGCCATCCTTTCGGCATTTGCCCTGTCTTTTTCTCTGCTTGTTCCGGAATGTAATATCCAAGTTGAATCCTTACAGCTTCATCAATCCCACGCATCTGCCCTTACTTACCCGCCCAAGATAGCGAATCACGCATATCTTGTCGCAGGTGTCGAGCTGTTCTGCCAATACCATAGACGGTTTTGCCAGTCCCTTTGCTTTACGGAGAAAGAAATGCGTTGGCTGTTTTCGCTTCTTCTCAATTTTCGATGTCAGCGGAGCAATCGTGATCGTCGGCGAATAAAAGTTGCCGACATCGTTCTGAAGAACCACTACAGGACGAACACCGCCCTGCTTTGATCCGACCGGAACACCGAGATTGGCGAGATATAAATCACCTCGCCGATAAACCCAGTTTTCTTTCATATGCTGTTGTCTCCAATCTCCATACACTGATATGGATAAAGCCTGCCAGGTATCATGCTGATACAGCACCCAGCAGTGCTTTCTGAAAATATGGTTTCTCTGTACTTTTTCTTATCACCCCAGAGATGTAGGATTTCTCACAGGCGGCAGTGTGCTTCACTGCTCCATTGGAATTTAACCATCCCGCCTTCCTTATGGCCGGACCGCGAATTACGGAAGTATCATTGTCCCTGTCTGGCTTTAACACCGCCGCCGGTTGCAATCCGGCATTTGCTTCTGCGAAACCGCTATCACCCCGATGGGCTTCATGGCGTGCAGTCGAAGGCTCAACCAAACAGGTATGTACCTGAAGAATGAGTATTCAGTTTTCAAGGGACATCCGGACTTTCGTCCTTACAAAGTAAGTTTAACAAGAATCCTCCGGTTTCGCATTGGCCTCGTAGGCGCACTTTGGTTGTCCTTGCAGGACTACATACGGTTCGTTTTGACTTTTTCTGTGTTCTATACAGCCGGATTGAGGCAAAAAAATACCCCGTTGGTTTCCCAACGAGGCATCAAAGACGATTCTATTCTTGTTTTCTGTAAACTGGTACCCGTTTATCTCCTGGTGACCATTTGAGTCACGGCCAATGTATCAAAAAAGCAAAGCTCATCTCAGCAAATCAGACAAGCTGTATTCTCCTTTGGGGATATTTGCTGTTCTGCGATACTCTTTTATGGCTTTCACCAAGAGCTGTGGGTTACTGAAATACTGCTTCACAAAATCATACGACTTCACATCATGCATCCGAAGATTTATTTTACAAAATTCGCTTGGTTTTTTTCCAGAACGCTTAAACTGATCCTATGCTCCTTCCGCATGAATAATCAGCATTTCAATTTCTGGAGCAGTAATGACATTTACCACGTCAATTTTCTGCTCATATGCTTTACTCAATCGAAATTCCTCTCTGCGAGAATCCAAAATCCGTATCACAGAAATCTGCTCATCGAATCCTTTCCGTAAGTATCGCTCCTCGAATCGTTTAGCACTTCTGCAACGGATAACACGTTCTTCCAACATTTCTTCTCTGTTGAAAATCAGAAGATCATTATCAACCAGTATGTCGATAATAGCTTCTTCGGCAGAGCCTTCACATATACACGCCTTGTATTTTGCTAATTCCATTCTGCCGCCTCCTTAATTGATTGAAGCAGCCAGGCTTTTCTTCAAGCGCATATACGCTTCATATGCTGGCGTTGTTCCCTCAAGGAAGCCGCTCTGGTAAGCATCACTCTTTTAATATCATTACGTTTCAATATATAGCTCAGATTTTCTGCTGTAATGCCATTACGGTTTCTAACGATACAAATTCCGTCATTTCGGTCATATTCGTCCAGCAGTTCCGGATAATGCGTAGTGAAAATAAGCGTTCCGCCATTTTGTTCAGTCGGCTGTCCATAAAGAAGCGCATTAAGGTCGTTACAATTTCCTTGTTGAAATGATTCTCTATTTCATCTACCAGAAGATAACCACCTGAATGAAGAACTTCCTTTACCATCGAGAATGTAATAATACCCTTAATCGTACCAGAGGACAGATACTGCTCAAGGTCTGCCGCATTATTCAGGATAATCTCTTCTTCATCCTTAAACTTCAAGTGGATAAATGTTTTTCCCTCTGTCTGCTCAAAGCACAATTTCTCAATGGTCGGATCGAGAAATGCAATTACCTCAATGGAATATCTTCGGTAAATGGAAGCACATTCACATTCGTATAGGAAAGCAGGCTGAATATTTCCACTGTATCATTCGCTTTTTTATTATGTGCAATGACAAAGCTGACATCATCAGAAAGGTATGCTTCATTGCTATTGCGCTGCTCTACAGGCTTCATTCCTGTAAAATCTGTCAGATACTTTTTCGACTTAACGGTTGCAATTGGTTTTTCCCAAAAGCTTTCAGACAGAATCGAATACACATATTCCCCTGTTTTCGACTTCTTTGCTGCAACTACAGTTTCCAAGCAGCAGACGTAGCTGCGCTTATCATAAAATATGTGCGAATTGTAGCATTCTTCGCTCCGCCAAGAATGCTTTTGCCTCCACATGATTGATGGGCTCATTTTTCACAATATTTAAGGCCAAGCTAATGACCTTTAATACCGAGGTCTTGCCAGATGCGTTAATTCCAATGAAAGCACAGGCAGAGTGGAGATAGTAGTTATCCGTCAAACGGTAAAGACTATCTTTGTCCTCTTCACAAACACGTTGCTGCGTATAAAAGCAAATATCCAAGTCTTTTTTGAATAATGGGAGTCCTTGTGCGGTGATGCGGAGTATTTTCATAGGTAGTCCTTCTCTAAAAAACGGTTTTTTCGTTTTTATTTTCTTGTAATCTTATTATACGCCGCAAATCAGAAAATATCAACGGATTTTCCGTTTTTATTTTCTGATTTGTTTTTGACACTAAAAGTATCCGTTCAATATGGCAAGCCTTGTGATTGCCAACCTGTTCCACTGCATGAAATACATGGAGCGCCGTGGAAGTGGCCTACGCAAAATCGTCAGGGAAATCGAAAAGCTGCCTGGATATACAGCGGCATATAATCCGAAAATTTTCTCAACGGCAACAGATTTCAGAGTCATCTTGAAAAATGTAACTTACCAACTTAGTCAGAAAAACTTAGTCAATGACCAAGTTAGTGAGCAAGATAAATCGCCGGACATCCCACACACAGTTTTGAATCTTTGTATCCACCTTATTGCCCACGGCAGTGAGGGTGCTCAAATCACTCATGCTCACTCTATCATGGGTACAGCCAATGATAAGTCCTATGACGCAACCCATGATACAACCCATGATAACTTAGAGGATGACACCCATCAAGGTATCCACCAAGATAGCCACCATGATTCTACGCCGTCAGCAGTTATATTGCACCTAATGCTTTTTAGATTTTTTTCGCAATCGTAGACAGCTCCGAAATAATACTAAGAAGATCATTTTGATTTCCTCTTTGCTTGGCTCGCTGCCCATCAGAAGATAATCCGTGCTGACATGGAGGATGCAGGACAGTTCGATCAGCAAGTCAATAGAGCAGCTGCGCTCACCGTTCTCCATGCGGCTGACATGCTGCTTGCTTGCCAGGCCCAGGCGAACCGCCAGTTCCTCCTGCGTAATGCCACGGGAAGTGCGAACATCGTGAAGTCTCTTACCAAACTCTTTTGCGTCAAAATACATACGTTTCTCCTTCCGCACAGCCGGTACAGAACCGGACCAACGGAAGGTCAAAAAAAGGAGCCGCATAACGGTGAAGAAAAATCCTGTGCCGATAAAACAGAACATGGGTATCCCATAATTCTGTCTCATGCGGCATTCGGAAGACTTCGCCTGTCAGCGGCTCCACAGCACAGCTATGACTTATAAAATTGTGTTAATAGGGTTATTTATTGTCATCTCAACCATTCAAAGACGAATAGTAGAGCTGCAATCTCCGTAATCTTCTCATCTCCAAAACATTGAAGACGGTCTCGCGTCCGCAGGCCTTGCATTTGGTCTGCACATGTCCTCTGGTATCCTCAAAGACGATGATTGAATTGTGTCGGCAATAAGGGCACCTGACAATCCTGGGCTTTTGCGAAGCAATCGCATCCTTTGCCTGGATGATTTTAATCTGCATTTCCGCAGATGGTTCCGATATTCTGATATTCCTGCTCATGGCCACACCTCCAATGAATCACGATATTCATAATCCTTTTTCCGGTTCAGATAGCCCAGTTGTTCCAAGCGGATAGCAGCTGCCGATCTCGAAACACCAAAGACACCACAGAAGGTATCTATCTTCACTTGGTCACTGTCGTAAAACGCCATCCATAACAGGTCAGAGGCTTTCTGCTGTTGATGAACCACATCGCCCGATCCACTTCTGACTGAGGCATCAGAATGGCAGCTCCCAGCGTATTGGCCTGCCATTCGTTCCAATCTTCCTGCGTTCTCAAGACGCGCGAGCCATTTCCTCGCACTTACGGTCTCTTATGGCAGGCTATCTTTCGGTCATCGGAATCCAGCTGAAACAGTATCTGGTGAGCGCACTCATGTGCCAGCGTAAATCTGCGTTTTCCGCAGAGTTTCCGAATATTCGCTGGTTCAATGAAACTCTTGTCCAGAACCACATCATTGGTTTTCAGGAAGATGCTCCTCTGACTTCCATCAACCTCTATCTGATATTCTGTATCCACATACGCGGTCAGACCATAGATGCTTCCGTCCGAGGACAACTTTTGAAATGACACCTTCAGGTTCAGATAATCGGATGCAAACTGGTCAATGGGTGTCGGAAGTGCGAATCTTGCCGGATCATCTGCTTCGCTGCCGAAAAGGACTTTTGAAAATCTCTTATCACTGCAACAGCGATTTCTTCTATGTTTTTCTGCGAAAGGATCATAGGCACGGCTCCTTTGCTTCAACGAACCATTTTTCATCTTCGTTGTACAGGAAACTCTCATGCCCACCGATCATGACCGTATAGCGGATTCCGCAGCCACCTACCTTCGTGCAAGCAGCCCGGCACTTATGCTTCAATCGGTCCATCTCATACACCCGTCCGTCAATCCACCGAATCAGACGCGGACGGATATTTCCCTCCGCATCCACATCCAAATTCACAGGTACATATACTTTTCTACATTTCTGTTCCGACATATTCTACGCTCCTCCTCTGTAAACCGGCGAATGTGTTGACTTCTTTAGCAAAGAACTCACCAGATTCTGCCAGTGCTGTATTAACCGATCATTCCTGTCGGCATGACCAAATCCACTTTTCGCTCTGTCGGCATCTTGCTTTTCTGAAAAAGTACCCCATTTTAATCGCATCTTTCCCGAATCGGAATCGAATCTGCTCAATCGCTGCGTCCAGCCGTTCCTGGCGATCCAGTGATTTCACATCTGTGAATAGGTCGTATTGTATCGGACAATCCTCTTCAAACAGATTGATTGCCCGAACCGTCACCGAACGAATCGGGTGTTCCCACTGATAATTCTTTGCAAACAAAGAAAATGCGGTTTTCGCCAGATAGGTAGGGCTTTGTGTCGGAATACCAATCCGGCACTGCCACTCCTTCGTGTAAAGCTCATTGTTGCGGATGGAAATCGCAATTCCGCCTGCTTTCTTTTTATGCGTTCGCAGCTTAGTTCCGATTTCCTGCACCAGTTCCAGCATGACACACCAGACTTCGGCGTTATTCTCCAAATCCTGCATGGTCGTTATCCCGTGCCCAATGCTCTTTACTGGAGAGACATAATCGGAACGCATAACCGGTGAATCATCCAGCCCATTGGCATATTTCTTAATCGCCAGTCCATTCTTTCCAAGGCGGCACTTCAAGAAATCATCCGATGTTGCAGCAAGCTCTCCAATCGTATGAATTCCATAACCGGACAGAACCTTCTCGGTCGCTCTGCCGACTCCAAGCAAGTCAGCGGCAGGAAGACACCAAATCTTCTCCCGGAACGAATCTGCTTCAATACAGGTAATCGCATCCGGCTTTTCATATCCGTCCCAAGCTTCGCAAAATCTTATTGAACCTCACTCCTGCGGAAATCGTAAGACCCAGTTCAAACTTAACCGTTCTGCGAATCTCATCTGCAATTTCAAATCCGGTTCCCATGCAGCCGCTTCCGGTCACATCCAGCCAGCATTCGTCCATCCCATACGGCTCGATCTGATCGGTATAGCGACCGTATATCCCACGAGCCAGCTTTGAAAACTTCATATATTGCTCATAGTGCGGCTCCACGATCACAAGATCCTGGCACTTCTGCTTTGCTTGCCAGATTGCCTCTCCCGTGGAAACGCCAAACGCCTTTGCTGCATAGTTCTTCGCAAGTACGATGCCATGCCGTTCCTCCACAGAACCGCACACTGCCACCGGCTTGTTCTTCAGTTCCGGGTTCAGCATACACTCAACAGAGGCATAGAAATTATTCATATCACAATGAAGAATCACTCTTTGCATCTCGTATTCCTCCTCTCCGTTCGCGAAAGCACGAACAACTTTTCACGAACGCATTGACACACAGCATTTCTTGTGATACTATAATTACACGAATTGTATTTCGTGTTTTCATCGTCATTATAGCAAGTACAGTTTTCGTGTCAATAGGTTTTATGAAAAAGTGTTCGTGTTCGTTATCAAAAAAGAAAGAGGTATTCCTATGGTCTTCAAAGAAAGGTTGAAAGAAAAAAGAACAGAAGCCAATTTAACTCAGGTAGAACTTGCAGAGAAGGCCGGTGTAACCGCCCGCACAATTCAGAATTATGAGCTTGGCAGCCGTAAACCATCCAATATGGTCACGATCCAGAAGATTGCGGATGCGCTGAATACTACTACTGAGTACCTGCTGGGAAGCAGCGGCACCTATGTCGTTGAAGCTCACGAAAAAGGCGGCGCAAAAGCAGCGAAAGATATTGAAGAACTGGTCAGCGAAGTGACCGATATGTTCGCTGGCGTCGAATTAAACGAAGATGCCATCGAAGGAGCTTATAAAGCTCTGACCGATGCCTACTGGATTGCCAAAGAGAACAATAAAATACGCCCCGAAAACGAGGCGTAAAAAATCCGATCAGTGATATTTATCGTACACACTTTTCGCTATACTGTAAACTGGAGGTGGTATGATGAATGCGGAACAGCTTTCACGGGTCGGTGAGAAACTGGTAAAACGCTGCGGTTACAGAGACCCTTTTGAAATTGCAAGGCAGCTTGGTATCAATGTCATGCTTTGCGAAAATTTCGGTTCCCTGAAGGGAATGTACCGGGTGATTAAGCGAAATCGCTTTATTTTCCTGAATAACAGTCTGGATGATAATATGCTGCGCATCGTGTGCGCACATGAATTAGGGCATGGCCAGCTTCACCGGAATATGGCGAAAACCACCCCGATTCATGAGTTCATGCTCTACGATATGAAATCCAAACCGGAATATGAAGCGAACATCGTAGCAGCAGAGATTCTGATGGACAGCGATGAAGTCCTTCGTTACATCTATGAGTATGGATACACAGCCGAGCAGATCGCCAGTGCGATGTCCACCGACATCAATCTGGTTGCGCTGAAGGTAGCGCACCTGGCTACACTTGGCTATAATCTGCACGCGCTGGAACACAAGAGCAACTTTTTGAAATAACGTACCTTTGAGGAGTCTGGAATGGCTCCTCTTTTTGTTGAACAAATTGTGCAGGCGGTGCTTGCACAATTATCAACCTAACATCTGCATTCCATACAATCTCGATATTGTCCTCCTGTTGTTCTGCGTTATGCTTTCTCCGTGCATTTTCGTATTATTTATTCTGCCATCTGACTTCGCCCTTGGACAGAAGCGGATAACAGATCAGCTGATCTGAATCCAGATTTTCCGCATGCATGTCAACCGCTGTGATCTGATGATTATCATAAGTCGTATAATAGTAAATACCTTTTGCTGTATTACAACAGGACGTGTATATCGTGATCTCATATTTGCCTTCTGTCACCTCACAGCATCCACGCTGCTGATCTACGGATCCTAATATATGGAAGAACTGGCTTACACTCTCACCCTCTTCTTCACCGGAGATCGAATTTAATTTTGTAAAGGCAACTTTCACAAATCTTGACTGGCTGGAAAGATCTCCAGGTATTCCCATTCCACCCATTCCTCTGCTATATGCATCAAGCTGTAATACTCCTGCAAAAGTACTCTCCGGCTGTTTTCTGGATACTCCGGCATAATTATTCAGTGCAAACATCTGACTCGGGAATGGTGGATTATTGGTAAGCACTCCTACCGGATTATCATATACATGCAACCCATCTTTCATAGACTCAACAACGATACAGGAGTCTTTGTCTGCAATGATCCAGTGAAGCTGTGCTGTCGGCAGCTGTTCACTGAATGCTGTGCCTGTCAGTCTCATTGCTGCCAGCTTCTCTCTCGCCTCTGCTACAGTAGCACACTGTGTAAGGATCCATGGGATGAACTCGAACTGTGCCACCTGGCTGACTTCTGTTTCATCTTCCGGCAAAGCCTCTTCATATGCCGCATTGCCGACAAAATTAAGACCTGCCATTCCAAGGCCTTTTTCATTAACAGCATCATAATAAAGCGGATAACCTCCTGCAACAAATGCCATTCCGATCAAAGCATAATGGCTTTTTATCTTCCCGGCAAACCGGAAATCAAATTCGTAATTTCTTGGCGTTATCGTGATCTGTTCCCCATAGGAAAATTCATAATCAAGCGTTCTGCCCATATAAAAATCTTTTGTTTTGTAAGTTGCTGCTGTACACATATCGAACACCTCTTCTTTCTGCTATAATAATCCTGCAAACAATCGCATAAACAACTGTTCGAGCCGTAAATATGCACTCCGTCCTGTGCGGTACTTTTCGGTCACTTCCCTGCATTCATTCATGGTTGCTCCCAGATCATCTCTTATATCCAAAACTGTCTGACTATCCGCCATAAAACAACCATTTTCAAAGTGGTGATAAAGCAATGCCATTCAGTTAAGCATCATTTTAGTGGTTTTCTGTCATAGAAAGCCACTGTTTTTATACCTACAAATTTATATCAAAGGCTATAAACCTTTTGACACCCTAATCTTTTATTTTATCTTCTCCGGAGCAGTTTTTTACACTGGCTTACAGGTGCATCCGATTCCCAGTCCATCCGGACCGATATGACAGGACAAACCGAAGGAAAGTTTATCACACATGACTTCCATTCCCGGAAACTTTCTTTAATCTGGTTTACCCATTCTTCTGTCACTTCATCGGTACTGCTGGACGCCGCCATCAGGTACACTTTACCAGCAGCATATTCTTCTCGGAAATTCGTTTCCAGCTCATGCTTCATTGCATCGATCATAACTTTACGTGATTTCTTCATACCACGGCATTTCTGGTAGATATCAAGCTTTTCTGTGCTGAAATGCATAACAGGTTTGATATTCAGGACATCTGCTGCCAAAGCTGTCACAGAGCTGACTCTTCCTCCTTTTTTGAGATATTTCAGTGTGCTGAGCCCGATATAAATTGTCATTTTTTCTCTGGTTTCTTCAAGAATTTTCTTGATTTCGACTACACTGTATCCTTCTTTTGCCATTTCTACTGCATCAAGAACAGAACGATGCATCGGGGTTGCCACACGACCGTTATCTACGACAAACACCTTACCGGCAAATTCATCTTCATTTGCCATGGCTTCTGCTGTCATACAGGACCCACTTAAAGCACTACTAAGAGGAATATAAACAATCTCCTCATATTCTTTCAGCATCTCTTTCCACATATCCATAACTTCTGTTGGTGACGGCTGAGATGTAGATACATCTACGCCCTTTCGAAGCATATCATAAAATTCATCTCTGGAAAGATCTACTCCTTCACGATACACTTTCTCTCCGATATAAAAGGGCATCGGTAGTACCTTAATTCCGAGTCTCTGCGCTTCTTCGCTCAAAATTCCACTGTGGCTGTCTGTCATGATTCCTATTTTCTTCATAATATCTTCTTCCTTTGTAATCTATTTTTATAACGTCTTAATAATCGGCATTACACTTCATTTATATTTGAATCATATCATTATTTTTCATTCGGCACGATAAAGGATGACGCAATTTCCTCCTCCGCATACTCTTCCACATCCGTTCTCGTTACTCGTTTTATATGTTGTTTTTTTAGGCGCAGATATACGAACTCCCGGAATATAGTATAAAATACCGATACAAGTGGAATGAAAATCAGCATACCTATAATTCCCATAAGATTTCCGCCGATTGTAACTGCCGCCAGTACCCAAATTGATGGAAGTCCTACTGATCCGCCAACCACATGAGGATAGATCAGATTACCTTCTATCTGCTGCAAAAGCAGAAAAACTATAATAAATAAAACTGCCTGTTTTGGATTTACCATAAAGATCAGAAAACTTCCCACGGCACAGCCAATAAAGGCTCCAAAGATAGGAACCAATGCGGTAAACGCGATCAAAATTCCAATTAAAAGTGCATATGGCATTTTTAAAATACTTAGCGTGATAACAAACATCATTCCGAGAATTACTGCTTCCAGACACTGCCCTGCAAGAAAATTTGCAAATGTCCGATATGTCAGCGAACATATGTTAAGAATTGCATCTGCTTTTTGTTTTGGAATAAAAGCGAAAATCACTTTTCTTACCTGTAAATGTAATTTTTCCTTCTGAAAAAGAATATAGCATGCAAAGGAAAACGAAATAAAAAAGGTCGCTAATCCACTGGCAATGGAACCTACTGCTGACATCGTCGTATTCATCATATTTCCGGCTCCGTTTCCAAGAAGACTTATTCCCCATTTAATTGCCTGATCAGGCTGAAACTGCAGCTGATCTACCAATTTCATAATATCCTGATTATCATGTGAAAATTCCCGAATCCAGTTTTGCATCTGTGGAATAAAATCTGAAATACTCGTCATCAGATTTCCCATGGTCTGTGTAAGCTGTGGAATCACACCAAACATTACCAATACCATTACACCTGCTGCCAATATAATTGTAAGAAGCAGGCTTATCGGTCTCGCAGCTTTTTTTCCTATTTTATTATTTTCTTTTATCTTTCCGAGCATTTTCTTTTCTAGGAAACTCATTGGTACATTAATCACAAAGGCAATTGCACCACCAAGCGCAAAAGGAAACACAATTTTCCATATTGACTTCAGCACTTCAATCACCACATCGAATTTCCACAAAGCAACTACAAAAAATGCCGTAAACACAATCAGTTCTCGAATTTTTTTCATAGAACATCTACTTAAATCCACTATCTTTCCCCTCTTTTTCTTAGTTTCATACGTATACACTTAAGTAATTGAATAATCAGAAGGCTTGCAAAAGCATATAAATATACACATCCAAGCTGCATCAGATTCAACGTTTCCACTTTAAATAAGTTATGGAAACCAGGAACCGTCAGTACTGTTGTAATGAGTACTGCACCTAACACAAATGCTCCCTGAAGCCACTTGTTATGAAAGAGACCTTTTGTAAAAATGACCGGATGATCTGATTTGCAATTATATCCATGAAACAAACGTGCCAGACAAAGAGTTCCAAAAGCATACGTGCTTCCAAGCAATGTACCATTCTGGTTGTATCCTGTCAAAAAACTGATCATTGTCATTGCTCCAATTACCAAACCTTCCAGACCGATTTTGCTAAGAAAATCTTTTGTCAATATCGACTCATCTGCCAATCTCGGTTTTTCACTCATCACTTCACTTCTATCCGGCTCTAAGCCTAACGCAATTGCCGGAAGACTATCCGTCAAAAGATTAATAAAGAGTAAATGTACTGGTGCAAATGGCACCGGAAGTCCTGCAACCGATGAACAAAGAACGGTTAAAATTGCTCCGAAATTTCCTGACAAAGAAACTGTATCGCATATAAAATTGCTTATACAGTCTCTTCCTTAAGAGTCCTGGTATTCTGGATAATATACAGAGCGACCGATATGACCATCATTATAGCGCACAAACCAATCAACAGATCTGATACCATCGGTGTAATGTGGAACCATATAATATGCACCGCTGCAGTTCCATATAATAAAAAGGTTACTATCTTTCCATGCCAGTCTGCACCATGTACTTTTCCTGTCTTTTTATCACAATACATCCACTGACTACCATGTACAGCTCCTTACCTTCCATTATTTAGACATTAAAAATAATATAACACAAAATAACTAAAGCAACACACAACATAAAACATTCAATCACTCTAAACTAACGCTCCATTATTCTCTAGCAATGGCCAAAGCACCAAATGTGTTAAATACTGCCTGCCAGCCATATTGTGCTGAAAGTCCTACACCGATTCCGCCAAGGATTCCTATATATGCATAGATTGACGAAGGAAGCAGAAAATATAATACTGTAAAACATATAACACCTGCAATATTTCCGACAATCCTTTTACGGACTCTGTAGTGCATATCTTCCATAAACGGCAAAATCGCGGACATGGCCGCAATACCAGCCCACATTGCACGTGGCATATTACAAAGTTCTGCAATGCAAAGGACAATCGGCACGCATAAAATCTGACATATCTGCCATTTTGTTCTGGAAGAAGTGATATCAAATTCTTGTATCAGATCTTTCAGATTTCTTTTATAGGTTCTGTTTTTATGATTTCGATAAAATACGAAGCAGGTAAGTGCTGCACCTAAAGCCATTCCGACTAATCGCATCTGATAGCTTTTTCCCGTAACATCATAACCATATAGCAGCAGATACCCAAGAACCAATGTAGATTGATTAAACATGAATGGATTATGGCATCCGAACAGAATCAACACAGCCAGTGCCGCAATATTTAACAGCATTCCCAATACCGGTGAAAACTGATTTGCTAAATGCGGACATACAGTCATAATTACAAAGAACAAAGCCAAAAGCATCGTAGATTGTCCGATGTGGATCCCCAGATCCGCATTTCTAAACACCATGAGACATAATAAGACTACTACACCTACAATGCTGTTCTCCTTTCCAAATAGGATGCTGAAAATACTAACAAAGAAAAAACAAAATGTCATTGTAACAGCTATCTTCACCAGATATACCCACATATGATATAACTTTTCTTTTAGTGTTTCACTCTTTTTCAACAGGTTTTTAGAACCTGCCTGATTTAACTGCAACTCCTGATAAAATGTCATATAAATCCTCCCATCTTCTAATTTATCTTAAAACTATATAATCTCATCTTTCTACTTTGGCAGCTCTATAACAAATCTGCATCCACCATATTCACGGTTTTCTGCTTTGATTGTTCCTCCGGCACTATCTACAATCCGTTTTACAAGTGCAAGACCTAGGCCATTTCCTTCTGCTTTATGAGATCCATCTACCTGATAGAACTTGTCAAATATTCTGGATTTTACATCATCCTCTATTCCTGGTCCTTCATCTTCCAGAATGAACTTAACAGAATCCTGTTCTTGTTTCAGAAACATCGTAATTGTCCCCTTTGAAGGGCTGAACTTAATCGCATTATCCAAAAGATTTATCCAGATATGCATAAAAAGTCCTTCATTCCCAGTATATTTAACTTCCTCCAATTCTACCTGAAAACCAATTTCTTTTTCTGTCCATTTTGTTTCCAATGAAAGAAATGCCTGGCGGATCTGTTCATCCAGACGATATTCTGTTTTTTTCATTGGTATATTCTGATTCTCTAACTTGGATAACAGCAAAATATTACCAACCAATCCGGAAAGTCTTTGGGTGTTAAATAAGATTTTTTCTACATATTCCTCTTGATCCGAAGACAGTTCTTCTCCCTGAAGCAGCATTGTATATCCTTCAATGGCATTAATCGGGGTCTTAAACTCATGAGAAACATTAGATACAAAATCCATCTGCAGCACCTCTGTTGCACGAAGTTCTTTTGTCATAACGTTAAAACTTTGATAAGATTCTCCAACTTCTGCTATACGGCTGTTCGTTTCCAAATGCTGTTCAAAATCTCCCCTGAGAAACTTCCTTCATTGCTTTACTAAGTCTTAATTGGTTCCAGTAACTTTGCATTAATAAAGGAAGTGATCAGCCCTGCAATCAATGTATTGAAAATCAAAAGCCAGCCAAGCACAGGTATGCTGCCCGGCAGATTAAAAATGATTCAAAATAGCAAATAATAAAGCAGATATAACTGTTGAAAATACAAGTGCCAGCCAGATTGCACCAGTCAGACAGGATCGGATCCGCAATCCTTTTTCTTTCTTTTGTTCCATTATTTTTTCACCACCTTGTATCCAATTCCACGCATTGTTACGATTTCAAAATCAGGGTTATCTTTAAAACGCTCTCTGATTCTTCCTATATGTACCTCTATCGTATGTGGGTCTGCCTCCGTCTCGTATCCCCATACTTCATCCATCAACTGTTGTTTTGTAAATGTTCTGCCTGGCGAAGCTGCAAGCTTATATAAAAGCAGGAATTCTTTTTTAGGCAAAACAAGACTTTCCTTATCAGTTGTAACCGTCATTGCATCATAATCAAACTCTGTTGAACCGATCACAATTTTGTGTTCATTCAGTATCTGTGCACGGCGAAGCAGTGCTCCGACTCTTAAAACCATTTCATTCACATTTACCGGTTTTACCATATAATCGTCACTTCCCGAAAGAAATCCCTGGCGCATATCATCAAAGGAACCTTTCGCAGTGATCATAAGTACCGGTATCTGATATCCTGCTGAACGGAGTTTCGACACCAGTTCATAACCATCCATAACCGGCATCATAATATCGGAAATGATCAGATCAATATACTCTTTATCCAATACTTCTAATGCCTGTGCTCCATCCGATGCACTTTTGACTTGATATCCATTCTTCTCAAGCACTTTTTGGAATAGCTGGCTTAATTCTTTATCATCTTCTACAATCAATATTTGAAACACGTTTTCCTTCCTCCTTATTAAAACAGATACCTTGCCCATCCAAGCAGATGCTGTACCAAAAATATTTTTCTCTGACGCTTCTTTGTTAATTCGATTGGCTCTACATGATATGGATCATTATAAGTTCCGCCTTCTAATATCTGGCGGGACACTTTTTCATATTCCATCATGCCCTCTTCCAACTGTTTATTAATATCTTTACTGCGTATTACAAGCATCAGTTCCGTATCCAGATATGCACTTCTCATGTCCATATTAAAAGAACCGATTACAGACAGATCATCGTCAATCAGAATACTTTTTCCGTGGTATGAATAACCGCCTTCATATTCCCAGATATTAATTCCTGTACTTAAGATTCTATTTCTGTTTTTCGCATAATCGGTAGCCCCAAATGGATTCCCATTATTCGCAACTGAATTTGTCATGATAGAAAAATCTGAAACGTTCTCTGCAATCTCCTCCCATGTATTATACATCATATCATTACAGATAATATATGGCGTGTGGATCTTCACACGCTATTTTTTGCATTTTTCATCAATTCTCCCAATTGATACCACACTACTGGTTCTTTGGAACCTGTGTGAATAGGATTTGACACTAATGTAATCTTTTCTGTCTCAAAAGTTTCGTCCGTATAATTGGTCTGGCAGATTCTTTCCTTATTCTCTTCAAAATATTTCTGATAGCTGTTCTGCAGCTCTAAAACTGCGTTCTTTACAGATTTTCTATTTGCCAGTTTTTTATTGTCATGAAAATAACCACTGTCTTCTTGTTCCCATATCGTTTCAAAATACTCTAACAACTGGTTAACTGAATTTTCTTTCTTAGGTTCATCGCAAACCACTAACACATCTCTGTCATAGTTTTATGTCCCGGAAAATCACCCAGGAAATAATTGTATGTATTTCTTCCCCAAGAATATATCTCTTTCCATCTGCAATCAAATACTTATCATGCATTCTACCCATTATTTTCCACGGTTTCAACGGATTGGCCTTATTATACAGTTTAATTTCAACATTCTCATGGGAAGATAATCCATAGAAATACGGATTTCCTTCCATATCAATCCAGCTCTCCATTCCATCTACTAACAGACGAATATGTACACCTCTGTCTGCCGCATCATGCAAATATGTCATTCACGCAGTCGGTCCGCGCTGGTATGACGGGCGGCATGGTGAGCGCGAACTGCTGATCTCCTGCTATCGGACTTCGCTCATGCTGGCGAAAGAATACGGCTGCGAGTCTGTTGCGTTCCCGCTGATTTCCTCCGGCATTTTCGGCTATCCGAAGGATCAGGCTCTCAAAGTGGCGATTGACACCATTAGCAGTTTCCTTCTCGAAAACGAAATGACGGTGTACATCGTCATTTTTGACCGCAAAGCCTATCAAATCAGCGGCAAGCTATTTGCCGACATTGCAGCGTACATAGATGACCGCTATGTGGACGAGCATACTGATAATCGTTCCGAGCGGCTGCGCAGAATGAACGCCTTCCGGATGGAAGAACCCATGCCTTGCGAGTCATCCGTTTACGATGAGGCAAATGAAAGCTCACAGCTCTATGGCAGTCAGCTCCGAAAAGCAGCTACTCTTGACGATGCGCTGGGACAGATCGACGAGAGTTTTTCCGAGATGCTTCTGCGAAAGATTGATGAGCGCGGCATGACGGACGCGCAGTGCTATAAGAAGGCGAATATTGACCGGAAGCTCTACTCGAAGATCCGCTCGGACAAGTCTTATAAGCCTTCCAAGCCCACGGTCATTGCGTTTGCCATTGCCCTTGAGCTGCCGCTTGTTGAAATGAAGGATATGCTCATGAAGGCTGGCTTTGCGCTCTCCCACTCCAACAAGTTTGACATCATCGTGGAGTATTTCGTGGAGCATGGGAACTATAATGTCTTTGAGATCAACGAGGCTCTGTTTGCATTTGACCAAAGTTTAATAGGAGCATAAGGTCTATGGATAAAGTGTTTCAGAAATTTTTGCGAAGTGGTATTGACCTTTCGCCCGTAGGAGTGGAGCGTCGTGAAGATAACAACCCATACTTTTGCACGCCAAAAGGTGCATCTATTTTTGGCTGGGCGGGTGTGGACGGCATCCACTTCTGCTTTGTTCGAGACTTTGGCGGTATGGTATTTTCCGTCAGTCCCATGAACTCGGCTCCGGATTTTGTTCATCCGCTGGCAAACGATTTTGAAGACTTTCTGAGGTTGCTCCTTGCTTGCAGTGATTCGGCAGCGCTGGAACAGGCGTGGATGTGGGATAAAGCCCAGTTTGAAGCCTTTTTGCAGGACAACCCTCCAACGCAGGATCAGCAAAGAACGCTATCAGAGCTTGCTGAGAAAATGAAATTGACGCCTATGGAACAGCCGTGGGTATACATCAAAAAGCTGCAAGCATCTTTTGATTATAGTAAGATCAAGTACACCGAGGACTATTATGATGTTGATATGAACCCAGAAGCAGAACCGACCATGCCTGAATGGAAGGTCTACTTTGATGGAGACTTCTGGGGACATTCAGGAAAAGACCATGCCGGAACGGAAATCCGGTTGAATAAGCAATTTGACTGGGCGAGGCATCATTGGGTTATTCCTGCGGCGTATTCTTGCAGCAAGGGACTCGTCATGGACTTTTGTATGCGCACCCCAGGATGACATCCGCAAGTTCATGACGAAATGGGATTTACACCCGAAAACGACTCCTGCGAATACTTCACGCAGGAGCAGCAAATCAGATAGATTTAGACAATCCACTTTGCCTTGACTTTATTCCTCGTTTGGAATTGAACGGGAAAACAATGCGAATCTCCACGGCTGCTCGGTGGTTTATAATCCGGGTTTGCCGGATGGGATGATCAATGAATTGGAAGCAAAGTGGGCATTGGAACACTATGATTTGGATACATCCTATGGATGGATGATTTTTCGGGCAGCTTTTCCGTGGACAAGCAAACGCCGTCCTGAAATAAAAGCCCTCTCCCTTACAATGGAGCAGCAGTCGTGTCGTGTCCCGGGACCACATTTCAAGGCACACGCTCCCGGTGATTCGTTTTCTTTCCTCCATCCGGTCAGTGGAAAAAAATACACATTGACTGTACAGGAATTAGAGCAGCAGACAATTTCCGAAAAGCGTTACGGTTCTGACCGCTGGTTTTATCCTACGCATTTTACCGCTATGAGCTATACACTTTCTCCTGAACCGGACAGCGATATTTCGATCTGTGATTGCGCTGAGGGGGACAAGCCTTTGGAAATTGCGCCATGCTCTGACCGCTATGCACCAGAGGCACGAAACGATATTGCTTGTATCGGCATTATCGGCGGAGCGGACGGTCCAATCGCAATCGTGTGTGGAGACAGCTCAAAAGAAAAACTTCATGCAGTTTGTTCCTCTCTACACTTTGAGCCGGTGGAGGGTGATATTGAATGGCGTATCGTATTCAACATTAAAAGCTCCAATGAAATGTCATTAGAGCTAATCTGAGAAGAAATCGGAGGCGCAGAAGATGAAGCAGCGCATATACATCGCAATCGACCTGAAATCCTTCTACGCCTCCGTGGAATGCCGGGAGCGTGGCTTAGATCCTCTGGACACAAACCTCGTTGTCGCAGATGAAAGCCGGACGGACAAGACCATCTGCCTTGCCGTTACACCCTCCCTCAAGAGCTATGGCATCTCCGGGCGTGGACGGCTGTTTGAAGTCAAGCAGCGTGTGAAGGAAGCGAATGCCGGACGGCAGCACGATGCGCCGGGACTCAGGCTGGACGGTACATCACACTTCTTCTCGGAGCTGCAAGCAGACCCTTCTCTGGCGATTGACTTCATCATCGCGCCGCCTCGGATGGCGTACTACATGGAATACAGCACCCGCATCTATCAGATTTACCTCAAGTATATCGCGCCGGAGGACATCGTAGTCTACTCCATCGACGAGGTGTTCATGGACGTGACGGACTACCTGAACACCTACAAACTCTCCGCCCATGATCTCGCCATGAAGATCATCCTCGATGTGCTTGAAACAACCGGCATCACGGCAACCGCAGGAATTGGCACGAACCTCTTTCTCTGCAAAGTGGCAATGGATATTGTAGCGAAGCACATCCCCGCCGACAAAAACGGCGTCCGAATAGCCGAACTGGATGAAATGAAGTTCCGGCGTGAGCTTTGGGCGCACCAGCCTCTCACGGACTTCTGGCGCGTGGGTCGGGGCATTGCCAAGAAACTTGAGCAGAACGGGATGTTCACGATGGGTGATGTTGCCCTCTGTTCAGAGCGGAACGAGGACTTGCTTTATAAGCTGTTCGGCAAGAATGCGGAATTGCTCATTGACCATGCGTGGGGCTGGGAGCCTACGACCATTAAAGCAATCAAGGCGTACCGCCCCAGCTCCAACAGCCTCAGCTCTGGTCAGGTTTTGCACTGCCCCTATGAGTCGCAAAAGGCGAAGCTGGTTGTGCGGGAAATGACGGACTTGCTTGTGCTGGACTTGGTAGACAAGGGGCTTGTCACCGACCAGATGGTTCTCACAGTTGGCTACGACATTGAGAACCTGACTGATCCGGCGCGACGGGCAAGGTATCACGGCGCGGTGGAGACAGATCATTATGGGAGGCAGATTCCCAAACAGGCGCACGGGTCTATCAACCTCGACGGTCACACATCCTCTACCCGCAAAATAATGTGTGCCGTGTCAGAGCTGTTTGACCGGATCGTGGACAAGAATCTGCTTGTCCGCCGTATGTATGTTGTGGCAAATCATGTCCTGCCGGAAGCGGACGCGCCGAAGAAAAACGACGGTGCTGTCCAGCTCGACCTCTTTACCGACTATGCCGCCGAAGAGGAAAACAGAAAGCTGAGAATGCCGCCTTGGAGCGTGAGCGGAAAATACAAGCCGCCACGCTTGCAATCAAAAAGAAGTATGGAAAGAACGCCATCCTCAAGGCAATGAATCTTGAAGAAGGTGCAACCGCGAAAGACCGCAATGCGCAGATTGGAGGGCATAAGGCGTGAACGGAAAATACGACAAGATCATGGGACTTCCTCACCACGTCTCCAAGACCCGACCGCAGATGCCAATGTCAGATCGTGCAGCGCAGTTTGCACCCTTTGCCGCCCTCACCGGCTATGATTCTGCAATCAAGGAAACCGGACGTCTGACCGACGAAAGAATTGAGCTTGATGAGGGAGCCTTGACCGCTTTGAACATGAGGTATCAGCTTCTCATGGATGCCCTTGATGAAGAGCCGGAGGTTGAAATAATCTACTTCAAACCTGATGAGCGCAAAGCTGGCGGTGCGTATGTAACTGCAACCGGCGCAGTCATAAAGGTTGATGACTTTGAGCGCCTGATTACCATGCAGGACGGCACGAAGATTCCGATGGATGACATCCTAAGCATTGACGGAGAGCTGTTCTTGTCCTTAGAATAATGTCGCTTGCCATGCGACCAAATGAAGTGAATACCGAAGTACAATATGACTGTAAGGTGAGACACCAAGCAGTCATATTTTTATATACGGAGGTACAAAACATGAGAAAGAACTTGACGGAGATCGTATTCATCCTTGATCGCAGCGGCTCTATGAGCGGGCTGGAAGCAGACACCATCGGAGGCTTCAACTCCATGATTGAAAAGCAAAAAAAGAGAATGGCGAGGCATTGATCTCTACCGTTCTCTTTGACAACGTGAGCGAGGTTATCCATGACCGTGTGCCGGTTCAGAAGGTGGAGCCGATGACCGACAGGGACTATTCCGTTCGCGGCTGCACCGCGCTTCTGGATGCTATCGGTGGAGCGATTCATCACATTGGGAATGTCCATAAGTACGCAAGAAAAGAGGATGTCCCTGAACACACACTGTTCGTCATCACAACGGATGGCATGGAGAATGCAAGCCGCCGTTATGACAGCGAGACAGTTAAGAAAATGATCGAGCGGCAGAAGGAAAAGTACGGCTGGGAGTTTCTTTTCCTCGGTGCAAACATTGATGCAGTTGAGACGGCAAAGCATTTTGGAATTGGAGCAGATCGAGCGGTCAATTACCACTCTGACCGCGAGGGAACGCAGCTCAACTATGAAGTTCTGAGCGAAGCGGTTTCCACTGTCCGATGCAGCGTACCGCTGGGTACGAATTGGAAAAAACGTATTGATGAGGACTTCAATTCCAGAAAGGACGGGAAAAAATGAGAACAGTCACCGTAAAAGGAACAGGCAATGTTTCCGCAAGACCAGATTACATTATCCTCTCCCTGAATATTGAAGCCTTATCTGAGACCTATGACCGCGCAATGTCGGAAGCTGCCGAGAGAATCGAAAGACTGCAAGGTGCCGCAGTCTGCGTTGGGTATCGCAAAGAAGACTTGAAAACCACGAGCTTTGATGTCCAGACAAGGTACGAGAATGTCAAGGATCGGCAAGGAAATTACAAGCGAGAGTTTGCCGGATATGCTTGCAGCTATCGCTTGAAACTTGCATTTGACTTTGACAGCAAACAGCTTGCAAAGGTTATTTCTGCGATTGCGGATTGTGGGGCGCAACCAGAACTCAGCATTGCGTTCACCGTGAAAAACCCGGCAAGAGTCAGCGAAGAGCTGCTGATCAATGCGACGGAGAACGCCAGGGCAAAGGCGGAGATTCTTTGCAAAGCATCAGGTGGTACGCTTGGGCAGTTGCTTAACATCGACTACAACTGGGGCGAACTCAATGTGTATTCCAGAACAAGCTATGAGGTCGAAGACTGCATTCAGCCTCTCATGGCGATGAGCAAGTGCGCCGCACCAGAGATTGAGCCGGTTGATATTGATGTGACTGACACAGTGGCTTTCACATGGGAAATCCAATGATTTTTGACTTTTTGAAATCCGGTACTCAACAAACGCCCTTTTTGTGTCCGTTGTAAAGTGAAGGGACATTTCACGGAGGAATCTTCGGGGAATACGATTTTGGGAGATTAGCAAGCAAATCCGGTGAGAAAAAAAAAAAGAAAAATCAGTTAAGGGACCCTGCCCTTAACATTAGATTTTGCTTGTTGGGATAGCCCCAAACCCTTCTAATCTTTACGACGGAGGGCGCAGCATGGTACGAAGAACACGAGACATTCAGAAGAAGATTTGGCTGACACCACAGGAAGAACGAACGATTGCAAAGAAGATGGAGATGATCGGCACGGAGAACTTCGGTGCGTATGCAAGGAAGATGCTGATCGACGGCTACATTATCGTTGTGGACTACACGGAGCAGAAAAAGCTTGCCGCCGAAATCAACAAGATCGGCGTGAACATCAATACCGTCTGCCGCAGGATCAACTCGACGGGACGATTCTATCAGGACGATATTGACGAGCTGAAAGAAAAGATGGATGCTGTATGGCAGTTACTAAAATCAAAGCAATCCGAGGAACTTTGAGCAAGGCAATCGCGTACATTCTGAATCCCGAAAAGACAGACGAGAAGCTGCTGGTCTCGTCCTACGGCTGTGCCAGCGAGACCGCAGCGCGGGAATTTGAATGGACGCGAAAAATAGCCGAGCAAAAGGGATGAATCCGGTCAGGATCATAGCCCGTCATGTGATCCAGTCCTTTGAAATTGGAGAGGTCACACCGGAACTTGCCCACGAGATCGGCAAGCAGTTTGCAGATGAAATCCTCGGAGGAAAATATGAGTATGTGCTGACCACTCACATTGACAAGGATCATGTTCATAACCACCTGATTTTCAACGCGGTTGACTTTGTGGACTACCACGCATACAAGAGCTACAAGCGGATTTACTATGATATGCGTGAGGTCAGCGACCGGCTCTGTAAGGAAAACGGTCTCTCTGTTATCCCTCCCTCTCAGAACAAGGGCATGGGCTACAAGGAGTACACCGAAGCCAAACGCGGTACGAGCTGGAAGCAAAAGCTCAAGCAGACCATTGACCGGCTCGTCATCACAGCGAAGGACTACGATGACTTTCTGCGGCTCATGCAGGAAGCCGGTTATGAAATCAAGACCGGCAAATATATCTCCTTTCGCGCTGAAGGTCAGGAGCGGTTTACCCGTTCTAAGACCATCGGAGAAAACTACACCGAGGAACGCATCAAGGAGCGGATCGCCGGACGGACGCCGCGAAGAAGCCGGAAGCAGACCACGCCGAAGGGCATCTCTCTCATCGGAGATATTCAGGAGAGGATCAGGCTCATCGACAGCAAGGGCTATGAGCATAAAGCCAAGCTCACGATCCTCAAGGAAGCGGCACGGACACTCAACTATCTCACGGAAAACAACTTGCTCCAATACGACGATCTTGAGAAGAAGGTCGAGGACGTTCACAGCTCCTATGACCGCACCGGCAAGGAACTGAAAGGTGTTGAAGCACGACTGCGGGAAGTCCAGCCGCTCATCAAAACATCTCCAACTACCAGCGGCTCAAGCCCGTATATGACGCATTCCAGAAGGCAAAAGATAAGCCGGGTTTCAAAGCAAAGCACGAAGCCGAGCTTGTGATCTTTGAGGCAGCGAAGCACATTACTTGCTATGCAGGGAGATAAAAAACTGCCGAGCTTGAAGACGCTACAAGCGGAACAGCAGCGACTTCTTGATGAGCAACAGCGGCTCTATGATGAACGTGCGAAGCTCAAAAAAGAAGTAAGGCAAATAGAGACGATCAAGTCTAATGTTGATACGTTCCTCTCTCCTTCTGCTGACCATGACCGTGATCATCTGCGCAGCACACAGCGCGAATAGTCCTTTCAAAGCAGGGCATCTCCTGTTGACCGGAGATGCCCTGCATCCTGAAGAAGGTTCGAGAAATTGAAACTTTTTCTTTAATTTCTGAATCAACGAATTGCTTTTGAGAATGAAATCCAGTATAATATTATAAGCGATGTTGAATGCAAGCAAGCGAAAGGATGGTTGCCGTGCGCATAAGCTATAAGAAACTATGGATGCTTCTTCTGGAACGCGACATAAAGAAGGCTTCTCTACGACATGAGGTAGGGCTGTCTGCCGGAACATGGACAAAACTGAATAAGGGGAAGAAGTGTCCCTCTCTATTTTGCTGCGCGTTTGTGATTACTTGAACTGTGACATCGGAGATATATGTGAGGCTGTGCGAACGGACAAGAACTGAGTCCGGTTTTCGTACAGCTCTTTTGTAAAATAGGTTAGATAAATACACAGGAGGATTTTGATATGGCACGAGCCGCATCGGCACCGAAGAAGGAGATTTCTATGGAGGAAGCTCTGTGGAAGTCCGCAGATAAACTCCGTGGTTCTGTCGAGCCAGCAGAATATAAACACGTCGTTCTCAGTCTTTTCTTTCTTGAAGTTTGCCAGTGATAAGTTTGAGGCACAAAGGAAAGCTATTTCTGAAAAATACGGTGAGAAGTTTGTTGACAATGTTGCCTTCTATACGAAGGACAATGTATTCTTCCTGCCTGAGATCAGCCGTTGGTCTTTCATCATGGAGAATGCGAAACAGGATGACATTGCGTTAAAAATTGACACCGCCCTCTATACGATTGAGAAAGCGAATCCCGCACTGAAAGGCGCACTGCCGGACAACTACTACTCACGTCTTCACATCGACACAGCAAAGCTGGCATCACTGCTGGACGAGATTGATAAGATCAACACCGGCGATAAAGAGAATGACAATATCGGGCGGGTTTACGAATACTTCCTGAGCAAGTTTGCACTTGCGGAAGGCAAAGGCAAGGGCGAGTTCTATACGCCGAAGTGTATTGTCAATTTGATTGCAGAAATGATTGAACCGTATGATGGCATTCTGTACGACCCTTGCTGCGGTTCTGGCGGTATGTTCGTACAGTCAATGAAGTTCGTGGAGGCACATCACGGCAACAAGAAGAAGGTCTCTATCTATGGTCAGGAATATACAAACACGACGTACAAGCTGTGCAAAATGAATCTGGCTATTCGCGGCATCTCTGCAAACCTTGGAGAAATGGCAGCGAACACATTCACCAATGACCAGCACAAGGACCTCAAGGCAGATTACATTATGGCAAACCCGCCTTTCAACCAGAAAGAATGGCGTGGGGATAATGAGCTGACTGATGATCCGCGCTGGGACGGCTATGAAGTTCCGCCCACGAGTAATGCAAACTATGGCTGGATTCTGAACATCGTTTCAAAGCTATCTCAGAACGGTGTTGCTGGGTTCCTGCTTGCAAACGGTGCACTCTCTGACGATGGTACAGAGTTAAAATCCGCCGTCAGCTCATCGAGAACAATCTCGTCGAAGCAATCATCATCCTTCCCCGAAACCTCTTCTACACCACGGACATCAGCGTTACGCTTTGGATTCTGAACAAGAATAAAAAGGCTCGTGTGGTTGAAGAAAATAGCGAGGTAAAACGCTTCCGTAACCGTGAGCGGGAGATTCTTTTCATGGACTTGCGGCAAATGGGAAGCCCTTATGAAAAGAAGTATATTGAACTGACAGAAGAAGACCGTGCAAAAGTCACGGGCGTCTATCACGCATGGCAGCAGGAAGGCTATGAAGAAACTTATCAGAATGTGCCTGAGTTTTGTTACAGCGCATCTTTTGATGAGGTTGCAGAGAAGGGTTTTACCCTTGTTCCGAGCCGTTACATTGAGTTTGTAAACCGTGATGAGAATATCGACTTTGATACGAAAATGAAGATGCTGCAAAGCGAGCTTCGTGATCTGCTTGTTGCAGAAGAGAAGTCGAAGGCTGACCTGTTGACCGTGTTTAAGGAGCTGGGCTATGAAATCGAATTATGAACCCCTTGGTAAACATATTCAGCTTGTTGATTATCGAAACTCCGAGGAAGTCACCAGCACTGTTCTTGGCATAAGCATCGACAAAGAGTTTATACCTTCCGTCGCAAATGTAATTGGCACAGATTTGAGCCGGTATAAGCTAATCAGCAAGGGACTGTTTGCCTGTAACCCAATGCACGTTGGACGCGATGAACGTCTTCCGATTGCGCTCTATGAGAAAGGTAGCCCCGCAATAGTATCTCCGGCATATTTCATGTTTGAGATTATTGATCGCGACATCTTGAATGAAGAGTATTTGATGATGTGGTTTCGTAGACCGGAGTTTGACCGTGAATGCTGGTTCATGACGGATGGCAGTGTTAGAGGCGGAATTACATGGGATGATTTTTGCCGCATAAAGCTCCCTGTCCTTCCTACGCGAGACAATGTGAAATCGTCGAGTCCTACCGTGCAATTACCAATCGCATTGCTTTGAAGAGAGCGGAAAATGATAATTTAGCGGCTTGATAGTTGCGACAAAGTAGCTGCTGCATGACATTCAGCCGCATAATTTCCTCTGTGTTCCGGATGACAGATTCGTATAGCCTACGCTTAATCTCAAAATCTTGTACTTCTTTGTGGGCGGAACCGGAATTGAGAAAGACTCCATTTCCTGCTTGTTAATTGCCTCTGGTCGAACCAGACTGGGCGATTCCCATGAGTTTGCCTTTGTTTTCGGCAGAGCAAAGCGTTGTCATGATGTAATAGCTCATTGGCATAGCCGTTTTGGGACGCAATATCATGACGTGCTGATTTACACGAGCAGGAAGAACATCCGCTGGAACGATGCAGCATCGTGTAACCGATACGCCAGTTATATTGAAAAGGACATCATTTTCCTCGACAACCACATTTGAGAGTTGGTCTGCTTGTTCATCAGAAATATGAGCAAGGTCATCGTAGGAAAAGGCGTAATCAAAGACATTTGTGCTTCGGACAAGTGAAACACCTGACTCCTGATAGGCTGTTTTTCCGCCTTTCGGTGTTGCACCACTTCCAATTTTAGAGCAAAGTTGTTTCAGTGGGGCAGTCGGATATATTCTGCCACCTTCAATAAACATCCTGCGGTAGATTGCAGTAACGGTCGCAACCAAATTATCATTTACAGGAGGAATTGCTGTGAGCGATTTATGGAATCAAGTTAAAATGCAGTTCAAGGATTTTCCTGCTGAAATACGAGACCGTATTCAAGCAGAGCAGCAGGAAGTAATAGAGGAAGCAGTTCTCAGCGAACGAATCTGTTCTATCGAAAAGCGACACTGGCTTTGCTCGAAGCCAGTGTCCCAAGAGATCAGATTGTCGCATTACTACAAAAGCATTGGGATTTACGGCGAAGCGAGGCAAATAAATTCATCGAAGAAGCCGAGAATACCAGCTCCTGCTCTTGAAAATAACTCTCTCACCAGTGGCGAGAGTTTTACCACAAGGAACTGCCACTGATTGTCGTTCTCTGAGAATATTCAAAGGAGACACGACAATGAAAGAACAACTGATTCAAGAAGTGCAGCGTCAGATGCTTCCGTTTCTGAACAACGCACAGTTAAAACAACTTCAAAGCGTCCTTGAAGGGGTGCTGAGTGGCGTAGAGCTAAGTTACAGCGCGGGCATGGTAGAAAGCGCAAAGGTCGATACGGTTGCCTGTTTCATCAACGCAAAACGCATTGAAGGCTGCTCAGAAAAACCTTGAGCTATTACCGTCAGACCATTGTGTCAATGCTATCCGGCATTGAAAAAGAGCCACAAGAAATCGTAACTGAGGACTTGCGAAAGTACCTGACAGAGTATCAGACAAACCGTAAGTCAAGCAAGGTCACGATAGATAATATCCGTCGCATCCTGTCCAGCTACTTTTCGTGGCTTGAGGATGAGGACTACATCGTGAAAAGCCCGGTGCGCCGGATTCACAAGTAAAAACGGCAAAGGTGATCAAGGAAACCTACACCGACGAGGCATTAGAAATCATGCGGGACAACTGCTGCAATGTCCGCGATCTTGCGATGATAGACCTTCTTGCGTCCTCTGGAATGCGTGTTGGTGAGATGGTTGCCCTTAACCGTGATGACATCAACTTCAATGAACGGGAATGCGTTGTTTTCGGAAAAGGAAGTAAGGAACGGATCGTTTATTTCGATGCTAGGACAAAAATCCATCTCCAAAACTATCTGGAAAGCCGCACAGACACCTGTTCAGCGTTGCTTGTCTCGCTGACCGCACCGCATGACCGTTTGCAAATTGGCGGTGTTGAAAGACGGCTTCGAGAACTGGGAAAAAGACTGAATCTGCCTCGTGTCCATCCACATAAGTTCCGAAGAACATTGGCAACATCAGCCATAGACAAAGGAATGCCCATAGAGCAAGTCCAGAAGCTCTTAGGGCATCAGAAAATCGACACGACTATGCACTACGCTATGGTCAAACAGCAAAATGTCAAGCTGGCACACAGAAAATACATAGGGTGGGGTGTCACGATGAAAGAAGGATATAGGCTACTTGGAGACTTCATTCGCCAAGTCGATGTGAGGAACACAGACGGAAAAGAGGAAAACTTTTAGGTGTTTCCGTCCAAAAGATGTTCATTCCCTCTATTGCAAACACGGTTGGTACCGACTTTACGAAATACAAGGTAGTCAAACGGGGGCAGTTTACCTACATTCCAGATACTTCTCGGCGTGGAGACAAAATTGGTATTGCTCTTCTAACGGATTATGATGAGGGGCTTGTCAGCAATATCTATACCGTTTTTGAAGTGAAAGATGAAAACGAGCTACTGCCCGAATACCTAATGCTCTGGTTCAGCAGACCGGAGTTTGATCGTTACGCACGTTTTAAGTCTCACGGTAGCGTCCGGGAAATAATGGACTGGGATGAAATGTGCAAGGTAAAGCTACCTGTCCCCTCTATCGAGAAGCAACGCAGCATTGTAAAGGCATACAATACGATCACGGATCGGATTGAACTCAAGCGGAAGATAAATGATAATTTAGAAGCGACTATCCGGCTTTGATAAGCAGGATTTCATGATGGAGAAATATCCGACTCCTGAAACAACTTTGCAAAAAAGTCCCTCAAGGCGGACAACGCGACGGTTCAGGTGACTTTCATCTTGTTCAAACAATTTTTGATAGCCTTTTCCACGAAGACTTGTAGATTCAGGTAAACTTCGATCAACAGGAAATACATCGCCCACAGGAACCTTCCGCTTGTCTCGCAAAATGATGTTGATCGTCTACGGAAATATGATCTTCACACCGGATATTGTTTTTAGTCGCGTTGGTTCCGTGGATCGAGCAGTTATGGTTTCACAACACGAAGATGGTTGGTTATTTTCAGGGCATGCTTCGTGTTAGACCATACGATCCTAATACCGGCAGTTACTTTTGTGGTGGTTCAACCAACCTGTAATCCGTCAGCTTGTCACTGCTTCAGTAGGTCAACCATGCCATCAATAAACACAAGCATTCTAAATAGTATTAGGATTGTTTTCCCGCAGAAGGACATTGCACGCAATTCTGAAAATGGCGGATGGCTTGATTGAGATTATTGCAACCAATCTTGAGGAAATCCGTAAACTCAACGATGCCGCGAATATATTCAACTATCAAGCCGCTAAATTATCATTTATCTACGAAGGGAGGGATAAAAATGGATAAGGATACGCTGATCAAAATTGCCGAAGAACTTCACCAGGGAGCTTTCGACGCAAAGCCTACTACCTGATCATGCAGCAGTATCGGAAGAACCAACATAATTATGCCGAAGAGATGAAGGTTTCGCCAGCATTCTACCATACAGTCTATGATGCCCTGATGAAAGCCTGCTTTATGGAGATTGCCAAACTGTATGATAGCTCAAATGGAGTCGTGTCCATTGGAACCCTCCTTGCTAAATGCGAGGAAAACCAAGACCTTTTCCCAAAGTACAGAGAAACTTTGACGGTGGATCATGACGGAACAACCTTTTCCTACCCGGTCCCATATCAGCACCAACTCAAGCCACAAGAGGAATGCTTCTTTAAGAACCGGGTTGAGGCAGATAGAAAACTCTTTGCAGCGTTTGATATTCCTGATGCGGACAATGTTCCTGTTCGGGTGGATTTAACTTTCCCGGAGTTTTGGATCTATATCAGAAACGTTTCAACGGACTGAGCAAAAGAGAGATAACATCCGAATGCAACGGAATAAGCTCTACGCCCACAACGATGAACAGCGCATCGTGAACAGTGAGAACCTTCCGGATCGTTACCCTATTTCCTATCCGGACGTACAGGAAATGATAGACTTTGCACTCGATTGTACAGGGCTGATCCTCGGTGTTCTCACAGACGTAAACCGTGCAACGCAATACTCAAACATTGATGACTGGGAAGGTACACTCATGCTGGCACGTCTGGGTTTGAAGTATCAGGAGTACGACTTCCAGCAAAGTGAAAAGCTTTTGAAGCAGAAATGCAGAGGCAGTTAGGGGAAATGATAATGGCGAACTTCAATGAGCATTCTCTTGAAATGTCCATTATGGAGTTGTTTCAGGATGAAGGATATATCTATTTGAATGGTGAGCAGATCCATCGTGAACGTTCTGAGGTCCTGCTTATTGATGATTTGCGGAAGTACCTCCTGAACAGATACGCCGCAGATGGACTTACCCCAGCGAAGTTGATAGCATCATCCTTCGCCTGAGGTCTATTTCCGGTACGATCTACGAAGCAAACAAAGCAGTCTGCAAAATGATTTGTGACGGCTTCATCTTCAACCGTGAGGATAACACAAAGAAGGACATTTACATTGAGCTTATCGACTTCCATGAGCCGGAGAAAAACGTGTTCAAGATCGTCAATCAATTTGAAATTGAAGGCATCAACAACCAGCTACGCATACCTGACGGGATTGTCTTCATCAATGGCATTCCTGTTGTTGTGCTTGAGTTCAAGAGCGCAGTAAAAGAAAATACAACGATCATGGACGCCTATACTCAGCTTACCGTGCGTTATCGCCGTGATATTCCTGAACTATTCAAGTATAATGCCTTCATCGTCATAAGCGATGGTGCAAATAATAAATACGGTTCCTTCTTTTCCCCGTATGACTTCTTCTATGCGTGGAGAAAGATTGAGGCTGACGATAAGGAATTGGACGGCATCAATTCCCTTGTAACTATGGTGAGCGGACTGTTCCGCAAAGAACGGCTTTTGGCAGTCATCAAGGATTTTGTCTATTTCCCTGATAGCTCGGACAAAGACCTCAAAATCGTCTGCCGCTATCCTCAGTATTTTGCTGCGGTCAAGCTGTTTGAGAATATCAAGGCACATCTCAGACCGGAGGGGACGGCAAGGGCGGCACTTACTTTGGTGCGACAGGCTGCGGAAAAAGCTACACCATGCTCTTCCTCACCAGAATGCTTATGAAGAGTACCTTCTTCCATAGCCCTACAATCCTGATTATTACCGACCGAACTGATTTGGATGACCAGCTTTCAAAACAGTTTGTAGCATCCAAGAAGTACATTGGTGACGAAACCGTTGTGAGCATTGATTCCCGCGAAAAGCTGCGTCAGGAACTTCAAGGCAGAACAAGCGGCGGTGTGTACATGACCACTATCCAGAAGTTCACCGAGGACTTGGAGCTTCTGACCGATAGAGCAAATGTGATCTGCATATCCGATGTGGCGCACCGTAGTCAGATAAACCTCGATCAAAAAGTCAAGGTCACTGCTGAAGGTGTAGAGCGAACCTATGGGTTTGCGAAATACCTACATGACTCTCTACCTAATGCAACCTATGTCGGTTTCACCGGTACGCCCGTGGATGGTACGATTGAAGTCTTCGGTCCGGTTGTCGATGCCTACACAATGACAGAGGCGGTTAAAGACGGTATCACAGTCAACCTTGTCTACGACGGACGCGCTGCACGGGTTACTCTTGATCAGGCAAAGGTTCGGGAAATTGAAGATTATTATGACCGCTGTGCTGTTGAAGGCGCAAATGAGCATCAGATTGAGGAAAGCCAGAAGGCGGTTGCTCATATTGATGCGATCATCGGTGATCCTGACCGACTTCATGCAGTTGCGGAGGACTTCATTAACCACTATGAGACCCGCGTTGCCGAAGGAGCTACGGTCGCAGGAAAAGCAATGTTTGTCTGCTCTAATCGCAAGATTGCATACGCTTTTTATCAGATTATAGTTGGAATGAGACCGGAATGGGCAGAGAAAAAGGTTTGCCCTGACGGGGTTCAACTGACGGAAAAAGAGAAAAAGGAACTCAAACCCATCGAGAAGATCAAGCTCATCATGACGCGAAATAAAGATGACGAGCCAGAGCTTTATGAAATGCTGGGAACGAAGGATGATCGCAAGGAGTTTGACCGCCAGTTTAAGAACGTTAAATCCAACTTCAAAATTGCAATTGTCGTTGATATGTGGCTGACTGGCTTCGACGTACCGGCACTCGACACAATCTACATCGACAAGCCCATCCAGCAGCACAGCCTTATCCAGACGATTTCCCGTGTCAACCGTGTCTATACCGGAAAGGACAAGGGCTTGATTGTGGACTATATCGGTATCAAGAAAAACATGAATCTCGCCCTCAAGAAGTACACCAACTTTGAGAGCGATGAGTTTGAAGGTGTCGAACAGTCTGTCACGATTGTTAAAGACCAGCTCGATGTCTTGGCACAGATGTTCCACAACTTCAATAGCACGGATTACTTCAACGGCTCACCGAAAGAGCAGCTTGCTTGCCTCAACCGTGCTGTTGAGTATGTCCAGCTTACGGAAGATTTGGAAACTCGCTTTATGGCGGCAGTCAAACGCATGAAACAAGCGTTCAACCTATGCAGTTCAAGTGAGGCAATCTCTGATAAAGAAAAGGACTATCTGCACTTCTATTGTGCTGTGCGTTCTATTCTTTCAAACTCACAAAGGGTGATGCCCCTGACATTTCACAAATGAATGCCCGTGTCCGTGAACTTCTTGAGGGGGCAATTCAATCTGATGGTATAGAGGAGCTGTTTGAAACGGGAAAGCATATCTCAGTTGATATTTTCAGCGATGAGTATCTGGATAAGATCAATGCAATCCAACTTCCAAACACAAAGATAAAGGTGTTGCAGAGGCTTCTTTCTCAAGCGATTGATGAGTATAAAAAAGTCAACCGCATTATGGGCATGGAGTTCTCAGACCGCCTCAAGCGGGTTGTTGATGAGTACAACAATCGCCGTCGTGATGAGGCTTTTGCTAACGAAGTCCTTGACGATGTGGCAGAGCAGCTTGCGAAGCTCCTTGAAGAACTAAAAAGGAAAAAGATTCCTTCAAGGGCATGGGAATTGACTATGAGAAAAAGCATTTATGACATCCTCAAGGCGGTTGCCAAGAAGTATGAGTTCGAGTACCCGGACGATAAGATGATTGAATTGTCAAAGCGGATTAAGATTATTGTCAATGACAAAGCTAAATACACCGACTGGTCTACCCGTGATGACATTAAGGCAAATCTGCAAGTTGACCTCATTTTGCTTCTGGATGAGTTTGATTATCCCGGTAACCATTGATGATGTTTACAAAGAGGTTTTGGAACAAGCTGAAAACTTCAAAAGTACGCTCAATAACCCGCGTTCCATCGAAAGGAGTAGATCATGGGCAATTCAGTCATGTTGAATGGCGTCGAATATGCCGGGGAGCAGATTGCTTATAAAGACAGCACCTATGAGCTTGTGTCAAAGGTAGCATATCTGATCGGCGTCCCGCTCCGTATTTTCAAAATGAACACGAGCCGCCGAAGATAGAGATATACAACCGGCTTGAGCAGGATAAAATGCCCGCATCATTCGTAATCTATGTATTATCCGCACCGCCATTGAGCGCAATTACCGGAAAATAAATGACATCATGCGGATGGAATACCGTGGGCTTCTTTCGATGCCTGAGATCCTTCCAATGTCCAGTATGCAGCAGCTTTCAAATGACGGAATCAGCTTTATTAAAAAGTCGAGTACAAAGCTCTGCCACCACATTATCGAGATCAACCGGCTGATTTCAGACCGCATTAACAACTGCAAAAGCCTCTTTCCAATCTGGATTAACTGGGCGTACATAAAAGAGCTGTTCATTATGCCAAACGGCTTGACAGAGGACGGAACGAAAGATGCTGCGGACATCTATTACGCAAGTCTCTCCTACTACCCCTATCAAATGTACATCAACTGGGTACCGATGGACGAGGGTAATGTCCTCTATAATGACAAGAAGTTTGCTACCCTGCTTTATCAATGGCATTGCGACGCCTTCACGGAATACAGTAAAGTCTCCGATGCAGGGGCTTTTGTAAAAAACAATATCTACGACTTCATAGATGACAGTGAGAAGACCGTATTGGTAGTGGACTGCGAAAACTCTGACCCGTACAAGCTGTGCGCCACGCTCAAAACCTTGATTATGAGGTCATGCAGAAAATTACGGCGATCATTCTCTTTGACGACGTACATACCGCTACGGCATGGCGGATTCTTGAAAACTACACCCGCATCCCCGTTGAACATATCATGATTGAGCGGATTAAGCAGAACAAATCACTGGTAGACATCAAGCTCACCGCAAGAGCCTGTCAGGAACACTACCAGAAGCAAGTAGATTCCTTCGTCATTGTCTCAAGCGATTCCGACTACTGGGGCTTATCTCTTCCTTGCCGGACGCCAGATTCCTTGTCATGATAGAGCGGGAAAAATGCGGACCGGATATGAAGGCAGCACTTGCAGAATCCGGATATTCTACTGCTATCTGGATGACTTCTACTCCGGCAACAGCGAGGACATCAAGAAAAAGCACTGTTCAAGGAGATGTACCGCTGGATTGACAACTCCGTTCACCTGAATGTCAACGATATGTTTGATGCAGCTCTGCGAAACACGAGGATCGAAATGTCTCCCGCAGAGCGGCGGCAGTTCTATGAGAAGCACATCAGGCACATGACGCTGACTATCGACGAGAACGGAAACGTCAGCATTGAGCTGAAACGTGGATAGCCTTGGTTTCTATTCCGGGAGGAATGTGGATGGACAACAGATTCTATTTTGGATTCAATACATCGGAGGAACGGAAAAAGCGCAGAAAAGCAGAGCTGTACTCCATGAGTGAGCAAGTCAGCACCTTCTTTTGGGATGAAGCCCAGCAGCATGGATTGGAAATGCGTGAGGGGCAGCAGGATATGTCCTTTGAGATTGTGGACGCCCTCATAAACGATCAGCATTTTGCGATTGAAGCTGGCGTGGGCATTGGAAAGTCCTTTGGTTATCTTGTGCCGGTGCTGCTGTACAGCAAACGCATGAACAAGCCGGTTATCATCGCAACCTCGACCATTGCGCTTCAAGAACAGCTCTGGCGCGATGTCCATGCGGTAATGCCCCTTCTTGGGCTGAACAGAGATGTCATCCTCGCTAAAGGACAGACCCATTATCTCTGCAACAAACGCGCAGACGAATATATGTGTGACCCGAAAGCTGACCCACCGGACGCGCTCAAAGAAGGAATCCAGCAGGGGTATGAGGAACGCAAGGATTTCCCGGAGGTTTTGCCGCAAGGCATCTGGGACAAGGTAAACGTGCAGCGGTTCAGCATGAAGAATTGTGGCTCCTGTGAAAGAAGTGCAAGTATTACAAAGTCCGCGCAGCATTAAAGTTTACGGATGGAGTGGTACTGTGCAATCAGGATTTTTAACCCAACATCTCATGAAACTCCGGCGCGGTCAGGAAGGGCTGATTAACGCCGCCGCTGATCTGCTTGTCGTGGATGAAGCACACAACTTGGATGATAAGGTGCGGAGCTCCACAACGGAGCGTTTCGGGCAAGGTATGCTCTTTGGAATCATTAAGAGCGCATTCTATGAGCTGCGATCCTTTGACCAGAGCAGTGTGTCCAGAGAAAAGCGAGAGGCGGAAAGCTCAATTATCGCCTTCTATAACTGCCTGAAAGCACAAGTCCAAAAGCAGATCAACGAGGCAGAACAGGATATGCGCTACGCTGACCGCTTTTCTTCGACAACAATGGCAGTGCGATTGAACTGCTTACCGAGATGAACGCCGCCATACACAACCTTTCGTCCAGCATTCAGATTTATTCCAGCATGGATTTCAGAAACAACCGTTCCTTTGCTGCCTCTGATGATCTGGATGCCGTCAGCGAGTCCCTTTCAGAGCTTCTTGACCAGATAGACGATATGCTGATCTGGATTGAGCAGCACGGCAGCAACACGGAACTCGTCTATTGCCCTAAAACACAAAAGAAATTGTGCGCCGCCTATACTTCAATGGTGATGAAAGAACCATCTTGACCTCTGCCACACTGACGAACACCACGAGCGGGTCTCTGGAAGAACAGTATTCTTACTTTATCAGCAATACCGGCTTTCCCGCTGGTGATCGCGGCTGCTTATCCGAGCCAAAGCCTTCCCCATATCCATACGATGAACACGCCATGATCTACTATTGCGACGATCTCCCGCACCCGACCAGAGAACATGAAGCCTTCATTGAAAAGGGCGTGGAGCGACTGCTTGAGATCCTGAGCATTTCCAATGGAAAGGCACTCGTGCTGTTTACGGCAAAGACCGACATGGAAGAGGTCTACTCCATTCTCAGTGAGAAAAATCTTCCGTACAAAATCTTGATGCAGCAGCCGGGATCTTCGCAGGACAAGGTGCTGAATGAGTTTAAGGAAGATACGAACTCCGTGCTTCTGGGGACGGGTGCATATTGGGAAGGTATCAGCATTGAAGGAAAAAGCCTTTCCAATGTCATCATTTTCCGGCTTCCGTTCCCTGTCCCCGATCCAATTATCGAGTATAAGTGTTCCGTTGCTAAGGATGCTCTGATGGATGTTCGCGTTCCCGAAATGATTATCAAGCTCAAGCAGGGCATCGGGCGATTGATCCGCAATTTCACAGACACCGGCATTGTCTGCATCATCGACCGAAGACTGCGGGACGAGCCGCCGGAACGCTATCATGACATTACATGGGACTCCCTGCCTATCAAAAATCGGACAAGCAGTTTGGAGGAACTGAGGAAGTTTTACGAAAGTCTGCCCTCAGCCAAGGAATGATGATACAAACGGCATTCTCTTCGGAAACATAGAGCAGCCCCCCAAAAAAACGACAATCAGAAAACGGAGGTGTATCATGTTGTACAATGAAAATCTGCACGAAGAAGAACAACATCTGATCCAGCAGATTGCCGAGCAAACAGAGAGAGAAAAATCGACTGGGAACTAACAGAGTATAATCCGCTGTCATTTCTGAATGAGGACAAGATAGACAAAAACCCGGCAGTAATCTGTCAGTCCTTCTCCTTTGGAGCGATCATCGGCGGATCCGTTACGAGCTTGATGTCATGGAGAATATTGATGTGCCGTCCGGTATGGGAGACTACACCATAACCTTGACGCGGGATGAAACCGAAAATTATCTTAAAATTGAGGATGCGCTTTCCTTTGACTGTGACCGCTATGAATGCACACCGGAGGAAGTGGCAGAGCGATTTGCGGACAGCCCCATTGTACGTCTCTGCAACGCCATCATTCCTGCCACGCTTGGGCAGGAGGATTTAGAAGAGGTCTTCACATGGGCAAGGTTTTTCAACGAGACTGGCATTTCTGCAAAGCTGATGAATCATCCGCTGACCAAGCTCTGTGAAAAGCTGTTCGACGAACACCGTCTGATGGACTTCCATCGCTGTGTCTTGGATGTGGGCTATCGAAAGCTGCTCCTAAATGAACTGGCTCATAACTAAGACACGGAAAAACGCCCCCGACACTGTGCCAGACGCACAGTGCCGGGGGCGTTCCCGTTTCCAGCGATTTATTTTTTTCTCGGCAAGGGACTGTTCATAAGGTGACACTTTCCGTTTTGCGATTCCGCGAAAATTCGATGTGTTCCATGGAGATGTTCACTGGGCAGCATACGCCGTACACATTTCCAATAATCACTGAGCAGTGCAATGTGTATTCACTATCGGGAAATACTTCACGGTTTTCACAACTCTTGATTCAGGAGTGGGATTTTTTTGCCTTATTCCCGCGTGACATCAAGGGAAACCGGATTGATAACGATGATAGATTTGCCCTTTTGTGGGCATATCTCACGGTGTTCCCGGTACCGCTGGGGCATCCATTCCATACTGCGAGAATATAATCGGCGTGATCGACCATGTACCGATTTCTCTTGTCCATGCAGTCCGACGTGTACTCCCGTTGCAGCATGGTCTCCTTGTCACACTTTGCCGCGATATTATAATACCGTTCCCGTGAAGCCACAGACCATTTGATTGCTTGTGTCTCACAAGGGATTGCACTTTCCAGAGTAATGTGAGGGTATTTTGATTTCAAATCGAGTACAATTTCCGCAGCGTACATATCGACGCCAAGAGCCATGCCGGTAATAAAATGCGTGACGCCCTCGTTCTCAATGAGTGCTACAATCTGATCCCGCATAACAGACTTCAAAGAAGTACAACGCTTATCGGATTCATCAAAGCCGAACGGAAGACTCTGCGGTCTATGACCGGTAAACGCACAAGTCATGCCTTGAATGGATTGCTTTTTAACTTTTTGAGCAGACTTTCTAAACTCAATAATGCGCAACATGACACCCCTTCTTTCACTCCTTTTGGTAGGTAACTCCATTCTATCACCCTCATCACGGACAGTCAACGCATTGTCGTTAGTAAAATCAACGACGTCGTACCGTGGATAATGACACCGCCGTTAGGTACACTAAATGCAAAGGTGGTGAGGCTATGCGAGAGAAGAAGGACATCAATATTGAAATCGGCGGCAATATTCAAGTGGCAAGAGAACAGGCGGGCTATACGCAGGACACGCTCTCAGAAATGCTTGGCATGACGCCGAATCACCTGAGCGCTATTGAGCGTGGTGCTTCCGGTATTTCTCTTGAAGCCTTGCAGCGTCTTTGCCGTTTGCTGGGCGTCAGTGCGGACCGAATTATTTTGGGACCGATGAGCCAGAAGCGGAAGCCCTTGCGCTTGCCAGACGTATTTCGGATATAAAGCCGGAATACCGGCAACAGGTTCAAGAGCTGCTGTCCGCTATTTTGAATATGTCATAAAGAGCCTCTGCCGACGCCCAAAACGGGCATCGACAGAGGCTCTTGGTTCGTTTTCCGGCATTCAAACAAGTGCCGAAATCGACACTTATTTCCGCGCTAAAGATGAAACCACGCAGGGAATACAATCACTTAGGCTGGTCAATTTGCACCGCTCTGGGGCTTGCAATCACAGGCTTTTCGCCCCTTAACTGTCTACACCTCGATGCCTTGCGGGAGAAGTGCGGACAGGCGATGAGATCCGCACGGAAGCTCTGCTTGCAGCTATGGACGCAGCGGACGCAGAAGCGGTTATACTTCCGGCGTCCGCTATCTCCTATGAAGAACGACCACTCCTGCCGCCATTTCTGACTTCTGCTCACAGCTCAATCTCTCCTTTGTGCTTTTTGGGAGGGCAGCACTCCTTCTGCTTTTCAGCCTTCGCAGACTTGAGCCTGTCCATGATGGAGGACTTCTCGCCCCTTTCGGGGCTTTGACTTCTGCGGTCTTGTCCTCCTTCGGACCGTTGTTGATGATCCCGTCAATCATGCCGTAGTCATCCTCCATCGACATCTCTGCCGCCTTGAGGTAGTTTTCCTTCTCAAGAGCTGCCATCCAGCTTTCCTTGCTGATACCGAGCATTCCGCCCTTTGCCGCATGATCGGCAATCTCCTTGGCATCCACGCACAAGCCCTCGGTATTATCGGAATATAGACGGTAAACCTCGCACCCCTTCTCCAAAGCCTTCTCAGCCGCCTCCTGACCGGCGGGAAGAACGCCAGCCCATGCGTAGCCGTAATCCTTCATATCCTGCACAGTGAGCGCAGGGTCGGGCATTTCCGGCACTTCCTTGACCTCAAGGTCGAGAAGGCGGAGCGTTTCATCGTCAAAGCCGTTGTAGACATCATCAAGGACGAGCTTACCGCGCTCATCGACGATGATGCAAGCCGCCTCATCGCCGTAGGCGTCATGCTCCATCAGGTAAAGCTGTGACCGCCGACCTCGTGCTGGTCAATGGTGTGCCACGTCCCGATGTGACCGGCAACCGTCAGACCGGAGGTATCGGCGTTCATCTCAAAGTCCTTCTGCTCGGTAGCTTCCTGTTTCTGCTGTTCCTTCGAGATCATGGGGATTGCCACAATCTTATCGCCCAACTTAACAAACTGCTCCGGCACTTTGAAGTGGTCAGAGAACTTCTGCATCTGCTCTACGGTCAGAGAGCCGAAGCTGTCATCCGTCAAGCCAACTACCATGAATGTTCCGGCAACAACGTCGTAGATGTCACCGTCCTCATCCCGCAGAGCGCGGTTCAGGGGCAAACCTTCCAGCTTACCTTCCTCGTTGCAGATTAAGGCAACCGGGTCTTCGTAGGGATAAATTGCCTCGATATAGCCGCCGACCTCATGCTGCAAGGACTCCAGACCGGAGTCAATCTCCTTCACATAAGGCTCCTTTCCCGGCTCAACGACGAGAACGGCGATAGTGCTGTCACGCTCGGCGGCTTCCCCTGAGCCGGTAATCCGGTATTCATCGGGAATATCATCAAGCTCCCCGTTAAACTGCCTGTCCCAGCGTTCGCTTGCAACGCGGACATAGCCCTCATCGGTGAAACGTCCCTGCTCAGCCATCGCAATGTCGCGCCCATAGCGTTCATAGTCGATGTAGTTTGCCAGAGGACCGAGATCCTTTTCAGAGTAAATACCGGCTTCGTGGGCGTAATAATAGCCGAGATCGGATTCGTCGTTGATACCGGGCATGATGTCGTAGCAGTCCAGATTGAACGTCAGGTTGATGAGATCGTCAATATCGCTGACCTCATCGCAGCCAGATTCCATAATGGCAACGAGCTTTTCCTGATCGCTCGGGGAAAGCTCGTCAATCAAAGCTGCAAGGTAGTTGAGCTTATCAAGGCTCTCGTACTCGCCAAGCATCTTCTGAACGCCATAGATCGGGCATTCGTAGTCGGTGATAAACCACTCTTCGTAGGGCTGACCGAACTCATCCTGCTTGCCGATCCCGATGCGCTCAAAGACGTTCTGCATCTCTTCTTCGGTTGTGGGAACTTCACCCACTCACCGACCAGCATACCCTCATTGTACTTGCCAAGGTTCGTGACGAAGGCTTCAAAATCACCGTCTAATACGGGCATAGGCATCCTCCTTTCAGTCATCCACCATGCCGTCCGGCATGATATACAGTTCCTCAAACTCCGCGTCGGTCATGGCTTCGAGCTTCCGGACGGTCTTATACATCAGCTCCGCAATCTCACCGTCCATGTCGTTCAGGGTGACGCTCTTCATATCGTCGATCAGCCGCTTCCGGCTGGACGTGTTGAAGCAGCACATCAGGTTGAGTTCTTCTACGGTAAAGTTTTTCATATCAGAGTACCATATCCTTTCCTTTCGATTTCTGCGGTTTCGGCGTGTGGGTCGGCTGTGCCTTCTGTGCGGATTTCAGTTTGTCACGGATGGATTCACGGGCAGCGGGCTTCTTCGGGATGGTGTCGTAGATGGCAGTTCCGGCATCCTCCACATAGGCGCGGACATACTGGATGCTCTCAGAAAAGCGGATGGGGCGGTTCTTGTCCTCGATGTTGGTCAGCCGGACTTCATCAGCGGCAAAATCAACCGCGTCGATTCTGCACTTGATGCCGTCCACATTCAGCGTTGCGCCGACAGGAATGTAATCTGCGGATTTGAGTTCCTTGAAGGTTTCGCCGTCCTTGCTGAGAAAGACATCTGCACCGGACTTCCAGAGCTTGTGAGAACCGGCTACCCACGCACTTTCACGCAAGCCAGTGACCGGCATGGAAGGCTTACCGCGCACCTTCTTTTCAAGGAGCTTTGTGCCGAGCAAGGGCGCGGCTTTTCTCCGCGTCCTTGCCGTACAGCTCAAAATAGCCGTTCTGGGCAAAGCAAACCAGCGCGTCGGGATGCGCCTTTTTGACCGCTTCGTACTTGCGGAGTTCTGCAACGGTCAGAGAGGCAAGCCCCTCCGTCCTCTCCGCCTCCGGCAGTCTGTTACGACGAGTTTTCTGCTGGGACAGCACTTCCGCCAGAGCATCCGCGTCCTTCGGGAGCGTCCGGTGGGCTTGTACGCCGCCATGCTCACCGACCAGAGCCATTGCTGCATCGAAGCTGCTGCGGCAGGGGGCGTCCAGCACAAAGCCATCTGCAAAGGTCAGCCGGTCGTGATCCGGCGCAACCGAGTTCTGCGCTACGTTTGCCGCCTGTTCCCGGTAGTTGATCTCAAAGACATCTCCGAAGACCTTGCCGCGCTTAACGGCTTTCGGGACAATGACACGAGCAATGCACTCGTCGTAGGTCTGTTCCGCATAAAACGGAAGGTGTTGTGATCTCGCGTTCCCTGAATAAAGACCTGATTTTCATTGAGGCAGTGCGTCCCATGCGGACGGCAGAACCACATCAGCGTCCTGTCTTCGGGATTCTGGCTTTCGGCGGCGCGGCGGATGATGCGCTTGTCGATGTCGAAGTCTTCCTTGTAGCTGTCTACATGACTGTCCACGAGCTTCTGAAGCTCCGCGATAATGTCAACGTCTGTGTATTTCTTCATGCGTCTCCTTTCTCACAACTCCATGTCGTGCGTTTTGGATTTGACCGGAGACTTCTTCTCCGGCTGTGTTTTGCGGCAGCTTTGAGCTGATCGCGGATGGAGGGCTTTTCCTGCTCCTGCTTGACATATTCCAGCGTCGGCACCAGCTCACGGTAACAGCCCTGTGTTTTCCGCGCCGCATGACGGCGATGGATTTTGAACAGCGGCTCACCGTTCTGCGTGACCGTGTTACCCTCGATTCTAACGCCGTTCCGCGCCAGCAGATTGAAGGAGTGATTGGAGGAGCGATAGGTTGCCCTCATGCCGTCGTTGTGATAGGCGATCAGCCCCTTGAGCGTGTCCATGACGGCGGCTTTGATTTCCTTCTCTTCGGCAGTCAGTCGGTGTGCCTTCGGTGCTTCCTCCGGCAAGGGGCAAAGGGAGACTTGACCTCCACAGTTTTTACCTCAATAGAGGTAATCTCATCGTTCTCCCATGCAACGACCTCCGGGTCTCTTTCCGTTGCCTTCTCAGAAGTGACATCCTTTTGAGCTTCGGTCTGCTGACGAAACGCATCGACGAAAGGGCGGTCAGTCCGGGATTGGGTTTATCCACAAGGAAGCGGGAGGCGTTTTCGGGGCAGACATCAACGCTCTTTGCCCACTCCTTGAGAGGATGCGGAATGCGCCCGTCAAAGTCTTTCTGCTGAATGGTGTTTGCGAGGACATACCGGACGCGCTCCGGAGAGAACTGCTCAAGGACACTTTTACGGCAGCATCCGCATCCAGCCGGTTATCTCCGTAGTTGGAGCTGATCGCCGCTTCAATCGCTCTGCGGCATTCCTCGTTTGCAGCAAGGGGCACGATATGCTTCCATCTCCCCGGCTTCATAGGCGTAATTTGCCGTCTCACGGTAAATGGGGACTTCCGACATCGGCTCTGCGGGCATTTCGGTATCTTTCTCTGCGGACTGCGCTTTCTCTGCCAGCAGCACCTTGAGCTTGGCATCAATGCCCTCGATCATTTCAGCCGCCGTCTTGCGGATGGTGTCCAGAGCTTTTCAGCTCCTTGGTTTCCTTGCCGGAAGACCAACCGGCGATATAACCGAAGGAGTAGTCCGAGGTTTCAATGCCGTACCGCTGACAGACAGTGTAGGCTACGCTTTCTGCCTCAACCTCCTTGGTGTGACGATCCTTCTTGTCTTCGGGGGCGGTTTTCTCGTCCGGATTAACGGCGTGGAGCTTTGCGTGAGCGATCTCGTGAATGGCGGTCTTGCCCGTCTGGATTTCGCTCATGCCCTCCTGAATGGCGATGCGGCTTTCAACCGGAGAGAAGAATCCCTTTGCGCCGCCCGGAATGTCCTCAAAGGAAACGGGGACGGGAGATTCCTGCTTGAGCGCATCGAAGAACGCCTCGTAGTTCTCGACGGTGCCTTTCAGTTCATCGACAATGATGTCCGGAAGTTCCTTGCCGTCCGTCTGGGAGACAGCGAACACGCTAACCACCTTGAAGGCAGGGCGCAGAACCTCAACCGTCTCTGTGACAGCCTTCCCATCTGCGCCGATCACCGGCTTCTGCGTCGCGGGTCAATCTTCTCACGCTCTTCCTGCACCTTGTACGGCGCGGGTGCAAGAATCTTGATGCCCTTTTCGCCCTTCATGCCCTGACGGTCAAAGTTGCGCTGCCACGAGGTATAACCGGCAACATAGGTTGCCTCTGGCTTCTGCATCGCAATGAGCAGCGTGTTGTTGAAGGAATAGTTGTAGAACTTGGACATCGTGCGGAGGTATTCCTTGAATCGCTCGGATTCAAAAAGCTCCTTGATGCCCTGTTCCAGCTTGTCCGTGATTTCGCGGACTTGCTGTGCATTTTTGTTTTCAGCCATCTCAAACCTCCAATTCTTATTTGTTCCGGGGAGAAGAAACCCCGTCTGGGATTTGCTCAATAAACGAGCCTTTACCTCAGACGGGGTTTCTCTGCGTGTCAGCCGACGATGAAAGATGTTATCCTCCTTTTCCCATTCAATCAGCCGGTCAAACATATCCGGGTGCTTTGTGACCATGTGCAGCAGCTCCGAGTCACTGGCGTTGGGACAGAACCAGCAGCCGTTTCTCCGACAGTGAGTGTAGATTGGGGAAAGCAGCCCGTGTTCCTGACAGAGCTTGTAGGCGTCCGCCTCGGTCATACCGTATTTGGCAAGCAGACTGACCTTCGTTATTCCATCCAGACGCGCAAGGCGTTTGGGTTCGTCTTGTGCTATGCCGACATAGCTCACGGTGTCCGGCGAGAGTGTGGCATTGTACTTGCGGACTGGCGGGATTTTGCAGTCCCGATTGACTGCACACATACCAGCCCATGCGAAGCCGCGAACCTCGCCCTTATGCGGTCCGCGGGTGATGACATGATGGAACACATTATCGTAGGTCTTATCGGCATGAAGAATGGTGAACTTGATGCCCAGCTCCTTTCGCAGAAGGGCTTGAGCCGGTCATAGATGAAGTCCCGGTGTTCCGGGACTTCACCGCTTGTGTTCTGATTAAACATGACCTCGCTGAAAACCGCCTCGTCCAGCGGCTCATTGTGCTGTGCCGCCAGCAGGAGCGTCGCTACACTGTCCTTGCCTCCGCTGCAAGAAGCAACATACTTTGGGTGGATCATCGGTCAAACTCCATCTTGAAGCTGACGTATTTTCCGCCGCTGTCATCCAGCCGAATGACAGCATCGTAGAGCTGAGGCTTCTTCGGCGTGTAAAGCCCGGTCACGTGGCACCAGCCCTTGTCCAGCAGCTCCTTTGCGATCTTCTTGGTCAGCTTCTTTTTCTTGCTGGAAAAGAACTTGTTGTCTTCCCACAGGCAGAAGGAGCAGTCCTTGTTCGAGCAGTAGAAGTTGCCCTTGCCGACGTAGACCGGAGAGCCGCAGCGAGGGCATTTGCCGATTTCCTCCTTGCCCGTGCCGAAACGCTGGGCTTCGGCATCGGAGAAAGGGATAGGCTTTGACAAGATCCCCGGTCATCCGGACAATGTCGCTGAGGAAGGCGTCCGCATCCGCATTGCCGCGCTCAATCTCCATGAGCGTGTTTTCCCATTCTGCTGTCATTGTGGGAGAGGTGATCTGTTCCGGCAGGACGCAGACAAGGTTGCAGCCGTCCTTCGTGGGAATGAGGGATTTGCCTTTGCGCTCTGCAAAGCCGGATTTCACCAGCTTTTCAATGATCCCGGCGCGGGTCGCGGGTGTTCCGAGACCTTTCTTCTCAGTGTCATCGTCAAACTGATCGTTTCCGGCAGTCTCCATCGCAGATAGGAGCGTGTCTTCCGTGTACTGCTTCGGGGCGTTGTGAAGTGTTCCGTAACACTGGCAGATACACCATCCAGCATATCGCCTTCGTGGACTTCGGGCAGAGTCTTTGCGAGATCGTCCTTTTCCTTCGTCTTGAGGGAGGACTTGAACAGCTCTTCGACAGCTTTCCAACCGTTTTGCACGACGGTCTTGCCCTTGGTTTTGAACGCATAGCCATCGCAGGAGAGCGTGATCTGCGTTTCCGCGTAGGTGTGCTTCTCGCCGGTCGCACACAGAAGGCGCATTCCGACAAGATTGAGGATTTTCTGCTCCGACTGCGGGAGCGCCGAAACATCCTGCTTTTCGAGCTGGACAGTCGGGAGAATAGCGTGGTGATCTGTGACCTTGCTGTTGTCGGTTACGCGGGCAATGTCCGGAGTAACCGAAACGTCGGAGAAAAGCGGAAGCTGGCGGCAGACGATAGAAATGACCTGACGGGCAGTGTCCTCCATATCGTCCGTGATGAACTGGCTGTCTGTGCGCGGATAGGTCAGGAGCTTCTTTTCGTAGAGTGTTTGTACGAGATCGAGCGTCTGCTGGGCGGTGAAGCCGTAGTATCGGTTTGCCTCGCGCTGCAAGGTGGTCAGATCATAGAGCTTCGGAGGATTGACGGTTTTCGTCTCCCGCTTGAGAGAAGAAACGACGGCTTGCTTTTCTCGCAAGCCGCCGCAATTCTTTGCTTCCTCTTCGGTTTTGACCTTTTCCAGATCAGCGGTCAGATCGCCCTTGCCGACATGGACGTTGAAATACTTCTCCTTCTGGAATGTGGAGATTTTCCCGTCACGCTCCACCAGCATTGCAAGGGTCGGCGTCTGGACGCGCCCGACCACCAGCTTCTTGTGATAGAGCGTGGTGAAAGGCGGGTGCCGTTGATACCGACAATCCAGTCTGCCTTCGAGCGGCTGAGTGCCGCTTCATAGAGGCGGTCATATTCCTTGCCGTCCGGAGATGGTTGAAGCCTTCGCGGATGGCGGAGTCCTCCAATGAGCTGATCCACAGACGCTTGAAGGGCTTGGTGCATCCGGTTTTGTCGTAGACCAGCCGGAAGATCAGCTCACCCTCGCGTCCTGCATCGGTTGCGCAGACCAGCTCGGTGACGCGCTTGTCCTTCATGAGAGGACAGCACCTTGAACTGCTGTGCTTTGTCCTTCGTGACCTCAAACATCCAGCTTTCCGGAACAATGGGCAGATCGTCATACCGCCACTTGGCATACCGCTCATCGTAGGAGCTGGCGTCTGCCAGCTCCACCAGATGACCGAAGCACCACGAAACGATGTAATTGCCGCCCTCCATATAGCCGTCCTTTCGGGACGTTGCGCCCAGAACCTTTGCGATGGACTGGGCAACGCTGGGCTTTTCAGCAATGACTAAGATCAATCTTCATCACCATCCGTTTCAGCGTCCTCCGCAATCTGCGGCTCTTCATCCTCGTTGATGTACGGCTCTTCCTCGTAGCCTTCATCATCAAAGAAGTCCATGTCCTCATCCTTGGGCTTTCTGCCCTTGACTAACTTGATGTAGTAATAAGCTGCACCCGCAGCACCGGCAAGGGCAAAGATGACGAGGATCATGCCGACGTTGGATTTCTTTTCGGGCTTAGGTGCGGCGACATCGCTTTCTGCATCCTTGTCCGGCTCAGGTGTAACGGGGGCTGTGCCGGTGCATTCACTCATGTTGGTCTTGCAGACCGGGCAGTCGGTGTTGACCTGACCGACAGCGCACTTTTCCTTGCAGTTACAGGTGGTCAGAGCCGCCGCAGTGTCATCATCCAGCAGTGCAAGCAGATCGCTCTCATCGACCATGTTCAGGAAGTACGTCTGGTACTGTTCCTCATCCTCGTTGATGGGCGCATCGTAGTCGATGACAATGAAGAAGGTGTTGCCGTTTTCGTCTGAATGGTGATGAACTGCTTGTTGGTTGCCTTGTCATAGAGCAAGTCGCGGGTGTAGGCGTTGCCCTCATCGTCAATCGGCTCACCCTTCGGCTTTTCCGGCGTGGGAGTGACTGTGGGCTGCTGTTCGGGCTGAGTTGCCTCCGTAACGGGAAGGTTCTGCTCGGTGTCATCGGCATAGGCAAACGCCGTGACAGAGAAGCAGGACAGAACCATGACGCAGACCGCAAGGACGGTCAGAAAACGAAACTTCTTACGCATTGTCGATTACCTCCGTATTTCCGGCGGACTTGGTGCCGCCCTTCATGGAAGACAGGAACGCCATGATCTGATCCTTGTCCATCACCATAGAGCGCACGGTATTGATGATTTCAAGGTTTTCCAGCTCTGTCTTCTTGTCGTACAGCTCCTTGAGCTGACCTTCGATTTCGGACTTCTTCTTTTCAGCCTTCTCGATGTCGGAGAGGACTTTCTGATACTTGGGATTCATGAAATAACTCCTTTCTTTTAATAGGCGGGTCTTCCGAAGGCGTAGAAATGCTGCTGCCAGTAGGAAGAATTGATGGATGTGTACTGAATGGGATCGCCGCAGTGGATCATGACCCCATCGCCAACATAAATGCCAACGTGGGACACGCCGGGGTGTCATACGTTCCGACAAAGAAGATAAGATCACCGGGCTGGGCATTTGCCTTTGAAATCGGCGTACAGACGTTGTAAAGCCCCTGTGCGCCCAGCCGCCCGGTATTCACAAGCCCGCTGTTCGTGAGAACATAGCTGACGAAGCCGGAGCAGTCAAAGGATGTGTCAGGATTAGAGCCGCCCCAGACATACGGATAACCGAGATACTTTTCCGCCTCGGTGATCAGCGTTGCAAACTTCTCATCGTTCAGGTATTCCGGGTTGACATCGTAATCGGCGGGCGGATTGGTGATGTACTTGTCCACATAGGGAGAGTCACCGAATAGATCCTCACGGTTGCCCAGCACAGACATATACGTTGCGTACATGGAGAGCTGATCCTGAGACATGATGTAGACCGGAACGTGAGAGATTGAAGTTTTCGAGCGTCACATAGCAGATGTAGTAATCGTAGGGAACCTGATAGGTCTCCGTGTGCGTGTTGCCGTCTGCATCCGTCCATGTGTCGGTCTCCGTGCGGTATCTGGTTTCAACGATGACCTCTTCGGTGAGGATGTACTGCTTGTCGAACAGCATTTGGAGCGTACCCTGTACCTCAGCCAGCGTGAACTCGCCCTCGTGGAGAGCCGAGAGAATGGAGATCAACACATAGGGGTCATGCTCAATGTCATCCAGATCGAAGTGATATTCGTCGTAGTCATGGGTGCTTTCGTAGTTATCCAGATAGCTTTGCAGCTCTTGCTCCATCTGGCAATACTGCGCCTCTGCGCCGAGCATCGCGTCATCCTCGCTGAGATAGGAGGAAGCGATAACCGACGAACCGGTAGAGGTGAGCATCGAACACGAGCTGATACCGGCACCGAGCAAAACGAGAAGGGCAATTCCGACCCCGATCCAGATGAAGACCTTCTTGTTTTCTCAAAAACTCCTTGATCTTGTCGGATGCCTTCTCACCGAGCTTTTGCCGGTGTTTTTGTGGCAGTACCGGCAGTCTGAGAACCGGCTTTTCGAGCGGCGGCATATCTTCTTGATGTTCTGCTTCTGGTAGTGCCTGTTCATGTTCTGTTTCTTCATCTCAGGATGCTCCTGCTGATTTCTCTCATATTGGAGCTTCGCATCAGCAACATCCGCCTTATGTTCCAGCTTGGAGACCTTCTCATAGGGCTTGTTGACGCTGTTTCCCGATGATGGCTGAAATGCCGAGCGGCAGTCTCAGCGGCGATCTCCGTTTTATGCGCCGCCTCAACCGCCGAGTTTTCCTGTTCAACCTCATGGATTTTGCCGTGAATGCCGGAAGCGAGGGTGTCACCGACCTTGCGGACGGTTTTATCTGCCTCAAATTGCAGCTTCCTTTGCTCTTGGGCTTTTTCAGCTCATCCTCAAAATGAAGGCGGGTTTTGCCCTTTCCGGTCTCTTCATCAAAGACACGCTCTTTCTTGAGAACCTTGTGCGTGGGCAGCTTCTCACGGGCGGCATCCAGACGCTCATGCGCTTTCTCGGACTTCCTTTCGAGCTTCTGCATCCGCTTCGTGGGCGGGACGGCATCGTCGATGATCGGCTTTGCGGAAGCAGTCTCCGCCGCTTGGGAGAGAACGGCATCTGCATCCACGGCTTCAACTGCCGAGGTCTTGCGCAGCTTGTGTGTGACAACTGTTTCGGCAATCACCGTGCCGGTATGAGAAGAAACGCCGTGCTGCTCCCAAACAGGAGGCTTGAACGGCGTTTCCGAGGGCAGCGGTTCAGTTACATTCTGGGGTGGATTTTCTGCCCTTTTCTCTTCTGTGACGGACGTTTCCGAGGGCGGCTGTGTGTCGTTATTCTCGGCGTGTTCCGCCTGAAACTGACGCTGTTGACGGCACATCTGCACCTTTTCTGTTCCTCTGGGGAAAGAGCTTGAAGGCGCGGCTGTCTCAGCGGGCTTGACCAGCTCCGCATCTTCCAGCCTTCCCGAAACGCGCTGCTCGGTGCCAGCCGTCAGGTTTTCTTCGACCGCGCCCTCTCGCGTCATCCGCAGGACAACCTTATCGCGGGCTTTGAGTTCGGGTTCCTTGGGCATCAGGTTTCACCTCCAATCCGCTTGTAGGCAAGCTCGGTGTACGCCGGATTCAGCTCGATGCCGACGAAATGACGCCCCATCTGTGAGGCAACCATGCCGGTTGTGCCGCTTCCCATGAACGGGTCAAGCACAATACCGCCTTCGGGACAACCGGCGAGAAGACAGGTCTCAACCAGCTTCGGAGGATAGGCGGCATAGTGACCGCCCTTGAAGGGACGGTGTTGATCTTCCAGACATCGCGCTTGTTGCGAAGCGGATTGATGGCACTATCCTTGATCTCGCCATGCTCACGCGGGCGGTTGATGGACTGCGGCTGAGGCTGACCGGGAACAGGCTTACCGTACTTGTTGCCGCCTTTCATGCCGCGCTTGAGGCGTTCTGCCGTTGCGGGGCAATCGGCTCGGAGATAAGCGTTTATCGTTCAATTTACCGCTGATATTGTCCTCATACAGCTTCCTTATCAGACGATTGATTTCACTCACTCGTTTCTGCTTTTTGGCAAGCCTTTCTCCAGTCTGACTGATAACTCTCCCTGCTGTTCTTCGGAAATACTACATACCTTTCCCTAAACTCTGCTTCATTCTCCACTGCATAATCACAAGTTCTTTTATGGTTTCCAACACGCGTTTTCAATGCCTTTGTAGAAATGCTATGGCTGGAACACACTTTCATACATCTGTTTTCCCAACGCATTATTAGAACAAGAGTATCTGTCCTCAGGAGCATGATATACCATTTCCCCTGCCTTAAAATAGTTTTCTTCCATACCCCTTTTGAGTGTCTGTGATTATACATTTTGCTCCACAATCAGCACAAAACACCTTGCCGGTAAGAGGATTGCTTTCCCTCAAATACTCCTATTCTTCTCGGTGTATCTAACAATTTCTGCACTGTTTCCTATGTATGTTTATCAATAATTGGCTCTTGGGTATTTTCAAAGATTACCCACTCGGATGAGTCCACTTTAGTAGGTCGCTTATCCTTGTATGACTCCTTTTTGTTCTGAAATTGACAGTACACCTGATGTATTCCATTCTCGTCAAAATGGTCTTAACTGTACCGCCTCTCCACGCATAGGGATGTTCCATGTCGAAAGATTTTACATTAGCCCCTGCCACGCATACCCAAATAATACTCAGGTCTTTCCACCTTGTCCTCTGCCAGTTCCCTTGCAATCTGGTAGGTCCTTTTCCATTCAGACACATATTAAATATTCTGCGGACAACTTCGGCTGCTTCTTCGTCAATCTCCCACTTATCGGGATTGTCAGCACTTTTTATAACCATAGCAACAACGATTGTTTGTGTGTGCCTTGCCACTCATTCCCTCGTCTTTAATACCGCTGTTATCTTCGACTGGTATCACGCACATACCACTCGTTCATAATGTTCAAGAATGGAGCAAATTCTGCACTCTCTACGTTCGCTGTCAACACCATTGGAGATTGCTATAAAATGTACTCCCTTTTCCCGAAACATGACTTCTGTGTAAACTTACTTGCAAATAATCTCTACCGATACGGCTCATGTCCTTTACAATGACAGTTCCTACCTTGCCAGCTTCAATATCCGCAAGCATTCTCTTCCAGTCGGGTGTGTCAAAATTAGTGCCAGTCCATCCATCATCTGTGTAATGCTCGATATTCTCATATCCATGCTGTTCCGCATACTGTGTCAGCATACGCTTCTGATTGACGATACTGTTTGACTCTCCCTGCACTTCATCATCCTTTGAAAGTCGCTCATATAAAGCTGTGATTTTAAATCTCTTATCCTTGATTTTCATTGCTATCCTGCTCCTTTGCATTTTGAATATTTCCACTGCCTACTCTCAAAGTGTATTACATCCGTGTATTGCTTCGGAGGCGTCGTGAAGTGTTCCGTAACGCTGGCGGACACACTATCCAGAACATCGCCCTCATGGACTTCGGGCAGGGACTTCATGGAATCGTCCTTTTCCTTCGTCTTGAGGAAGCCTTGAACAGCTCTTCAATGGCTTTCCATCCGTTTTGAACGACGGTCTTCCCCTTGGTTTTGAACTCGTAGCCCTCGCAGGAGAGCGTGATCTGCGTTTCTGCGTAGGTGTGCTTCTCGCCGGTCGCACACAGAAGGCGCATCCCGACAAGATTGAGGATTTTCTGCTCGATTGCGGGAGCGCCGGAACCTCCTGCTTTTCGAGCTGGACAGTCGGGAGAATGGCATGGTGATCCGTGACCTTACTGTTGTCGGTCACGCGGGCAATGTCCGGAGTAATCGAGATGCCGGAGAAAAGCGGAAGCTGGCGGCAGACGATGGAAATGACCTGACGGGCAGTGTCCTCCATATCGTCCGTGATGAACTGGCTGTCTGTGCGCGGATAGGTCAGGAGCTTTTCGTAGAGCGTCTGAACGAGATCGAGCGTCTGCTGGGCAGTGAAGCCGTAGTATCGGTTTGCCTCGCGCTGCAAGGTGGTCAGATCATAGAGCTTCGGAGGATTGACGGTTTCGTTCCCGCTTGAGAAGAAACGACGGCTTGCTTTTCTCGCAAGCCGCAATTCTTTGCTTCCTCTTCGGTTTTGACCTTTCCAGATCGGCAGTCAGATCGCCCTTGCCGACATGGACGTTGAAATACTTCTCCTTCTGGAATGTGGAGATTTTTCCGTCGCGCTCCACCAGCATTGCAAGGGTCGGCGTCTGGACGCGCCCGACCACCAGCTTCTTGTGATAGAGCGTGGTAAAAGGCGGGTGCCGTTGATACCGACAATCCAGTCTGCCTTCGAGCGGCTGAGTGCCGCTTCATAGAGACGGTCATATTCCTTGCCGTCCCGGAGATGCTGGAAGCCTTCGCGGATGGCGGAGTCCTCCAACGAGCTGATCCACAGACGCTTGAAGGCTTGGTGCATCCGGCTTTGTCGTAGACCAGCCGGAAGATCAGCTCACCCTCGCGTCCTGCATCGGTTGCGCAGACCAGCTCGGTGACGCGCTTGTCCTTCATGAGCGGACAGCACCTTGAACTGCTGTGCTTTGTCCTTCGTGACCTCAAACATCCAGCTTTCCGGAACAATGGGCAGATCGTCATACCGCCACTTGGCATACCGCTCATCGTAGGAGCTGGCGTCTGCCAGCTCCACCAGATGACCGAAGCACCACGAAACGATGTAATTGCCGCCCTCCATATAGCCGTCCTTTCGGGACGTTGCGCCCAACACCTTTGCGATGGACTGGGCAACACTGGGCTTTTCAGCAATGACTAAGATCAATCTTCATCACCATCCGTTTCAGCATCCTCCGCAATCTGCGGCTCTTCATCCTCGTTGATATACGGCTCTTCCTCGTAGCCTTCATCGTCGAAGAAGTCCATATCCTCATCCTTGGGCTTTCTGCCCTTGACGAACTTGATGTAGTAATAAGCTGCACCCGCAGCACCGGCAAGGGCAAAGATGACGAGGATCACGCCAATGTTGGATTTCTTTTCGGGTTTAGGGGTGGGACATCGGTTTCCGCATCCTTATCCGGCTCAGGTGTAGCGGGGCTGTGCCGGTGCATTCGCTCATGTTGGTTTTGCAGACCGGGCAGTCTGTGTTGACCTGACCGGCAGCGCATTTTTCCTTGCAGTTACAGGTGGTCAGAGCAGCCGCAGTGTCTTCATCCAGCAGCGCAAGCAGATCGCTCTCATCGACCATGTTCAGGAAGTACGTCTGGTACTGTTCCTCATCCTCGTTGATGGGCGCATCGTAGTCGATGACGATATAGAAGGTGTTGCCGTTCTTCGTCTGGACAGTGATGAACTGCTTATTAGTAGCTTTGTCATAGAGCAAGTCGCGGGTGTAGGCGTTGCCCTCATCGTCAATCGGCTCACCCTTCGGCTTTTCCGGCGTAGTAGTGGTTTCAGGCTGCTGTTCCGGCTGGGTTGCCTCCGTGACGGAAGGTTCTGCTCGGTATCATCGGCGTAGGCAAACGCCGTCACCGAGAAGCAGGACAGCACCATGACGCAGACCGCAAGGACGGTCAGAAAACGAAACTTCTTACGCATTGTCGATTACCTCCGTATTTTCAGCGGTCTTGGTGCCGCCCTTCATGGAAGACAGGAACGCCATGATCTGATCCTTGTCCATCACCATAGAGCGCACAGTATTGATGATTTCAAGGTTTTCCAGCTCTGTCTTCTTGTCGTACAGCTCCTTGAGCTGTCCTTCGATTTCGGTCTTTTTCTTTTCAGCCTTCTCAATGTCAGAGAGGACCTTCTGATACTTGGGATTCATGCAAAACTCCTTGCTTTTAATAGGCGGGTCTTCCGAAGGCGTAGAAATGCTGCTGCCAATAGGAAGAGTTGATGGATGTGTACTGAATGGGATCGCCGCAGTGGATCATGACCCCATCACCGACGTAAATACCGACATGGGACACGCCGGGGTGTCATACGTTCCGACAAAAAGATGAGATCACCGGGCTGGGCATTTGCCTTTGAAATCGGCGTACAGACGTTGTAAAGCCCCTGTGCGCCCAACCGTCCGGTATTCACAAGACCGCTGTTCGTGAGGACATAGCTGACGAAGCCGGAGCAGTCAAAGGATGTGTCAGGATTAGAGCCGCCCCAGACATACGGATAGCCGAGATACTTTTCCGCCTCGGTGATCAGTGTCGCAAACTTCTCGTCGTTCAAGTATTCCGGGTTGACATCGTAATCGGCGGGCGGATTGGTGATGTACTTGTCCACATAGGGAGAGTCACCGAATAGATCCTCACGGTTGCCCAGCACAGACATATACGTTGCGTACATGGAGAGCTGATCCTGAGACATGATGTAGACCGGAACGTGAGAGAGATTGAAGTTTTCGAGCGTCACATAGCAGATGTAGTAATCGTAGGGACCGATAGGTTTCCGTGCGTGTTGCCGTCTGCGTCCGTCCATGTGTCGGTCTCCGTGCGGTATCTGGTTTCGACGATGACCTCTTCGGTGAGGATGTACTGCTTTTCAAACAGCATTTGGAGCGTACCTTGTACCTCATCCAGCGTGAACTCGCCCTCGTGGAGAGCCGAGAGAATGGAGATCAACACATAGGGTCATGCTCAATGTCATCCAGATCGAAGTGATATTCGTCGTAGTCATGGGTGCTTTCATAGTTATCCAGATAGCTTTGCAGCTCTTGCTCCATCTGGCAATACTGCGCTTCTGCGCCCAGCATCGCGTCATCCTCGCTGAGATAAGAGGACGCAATGACCGACGAGCCGGTAGAGGTGAGCATCGAACACGAGCTGATTCCGGCACCGAGCAAAACGAGAAGGGCAATTCCGACGCCGATCCAGATGAAGACCTTCTTGTTTCTCAAAAACTCCTTGAGCTTGTCGGACACCTTTTCACCGAGCTTTTGCCGGTGTCTTTGTTGCAGTCCGGCGGTCTGAGAACCGGCATTTCGAGCGGCGGCATTCCTTCTTGATGTTCTGCTTCTGGTAGTGCTTGTTCATGTTCTGCTTCTTCATCTCAGGATGCTCCTGCTGATTTCTTTCATATTGAGCTTCGCATCAGCAGCATCCGCCTTGTGTTCCAGCTTGGAGACCTTCTCGTAAGGCTTGTTGACGCTGCTTTCCCGATGATGGCGGAAATGCCTCGCAGCGGTCTCGGCGGCGATCTCCGTCTTATGCGCAGCCTCAACCGCCGAGTTTTCCTGCTCGACCTCATGGATTTTGCCGTGAATGCCGGAGGCGAGAGTGTCACCGACCTTGCGGACGGTTTTATCTGCCTCAAATTGCAGCTTGCCTTTGCCCTTGGGCTTTTTCAGCTCATCCTCAAAATGAAGGCGGGTTTTGCCCTTGCCGGTCTCTTCATCGAAGACACGCTCTTTCTTGAGAACCTTGTGCGTGGGCAGCTTTTCACGGGCAGCATCCAGACGCTCATGTGCCTTCTCAGACTTCCTTTCGAGCTTCTGCATCCGCTTCGTGGGCGGGACGGCATTGTCGATGACCGGCTTTGCGGAGGCAGTCTCCGCCGCTTGGGAAAGAACAGCATCCGCATCCACTGCTTCCACCGCAGAGGTCTTGCGCAGCTTGTGCGTGACAACCGTTTCGGCAATCACAGTGCCGGTATGCGAAGAAACGCCGTGCTGCTCCAAAGCAGGAGGCTTGAACGGCGTTTCTGACGAAGGCAGCGGTTCAGGTACATTCTGGGGTGGATTTTCTGCCCTTTCTCTTCTGTAACGGACGTTTCCGAGGGCGGCTGTGTGTCGTTATCCTCGGCGTGTTCCGCCTGAAACTGACGCTGCTGACGGCGCATCTGCACCTTTTCTGTTCCTCCGCAGAAAGAGCTTCGGAAGGCTCGGCTGTCTCAGAGGACTTGACCAGCTCTGCATCTTCCAGCCGCTTTGACACGCGCTGCTCGGTGCCAGCCGTCAGGTTTTCCTCAACTGCGCCTTCTCGCGTCATCCGCAGGACAACTTTATCGCGGGCTTTGAGTTCGGGTTCCTTGGGCATCAGGTTTCACCTCCAATCCGCTTGTAGGCAAGCTCGGTGTATTCAGGGTTCAGCTCTATGCCCACGAAATGCCGCCCCATCTGCGCGGCAACCATGCCGGTTGTGCCGCTTCCCATAAAGGGTCAAGCACAATGCCGCCTTCGGACAACCGGCGAGAAGACAGGTCTCAACCAGCTTCGGAGGGTAGGCGGCATAGTGACCACCCTTGAAGGGGACGGTGTTGATCTTCCAGACATCGCGCTTGTTGCGGAGCGGATTGATGTCACTGTCCTTGATCTCGCCATGCTCACGCGGGCGGTTGATGGATTGCGGCTGAGGCTGACCGGGAACGGGCTTGCCGTATTTGTTGTCGCCCTTCATGCCGCGCTTGAGGCGTTCCGCCGTTGCGGGGAGCAATCGGCTCGGAGATCGCCTTGTAGTCAAAGAAATACTTCTTGGACTTG
>SCPO01000190.1_pt1 | contig 60808 bp, 59 predicted proteins | sample 6106821 | NCBI WGS metagenome assembly SCPO01 (sample SAMN10720448, study PRJNA508395) | human gut metagenome | isolation source: Participant 2 stool, 0 month | host: Homo sapiens | collected 2017
ATCCTAACGCAATGATCTGCTATCTTTGCATTCCGAGTTCTTCAAAAGGCAATTTGCATTTTCATCAGTTCTTCACAAACAGTCAACTTCTGCTCATCCATATTGCTAATAGCAAGCCAGGGGAACGCTTTATATTTCTTAGTGTCACCAATGAGAAAATTGTATCCTATCAACTCATTTTCACGGAGAACGAAATAGAATTGTGGACCTGAACCCGGAACTGACTTTTCCATAATTTGTTGCATTGTTTTCACGCCGCCGTATGCTGGAATAAAACCTATTCGCTCAAGGGCATTTAATATGTCAATCCTTTTATCTGTGGGTATGTCTCTATAATTGATAATCTGTTCCATTTGCTCTACCCTCATTAAAGTTTAATTTGTCAGGCTCTAATTATACAACTTTTCTGTTTAACGGTCAAAGCGGAACTTCAACAGGCTTTCTATCAGCCGCCCGACGATATGTTCCTGCATATCTGTGTTGATCTGTCCGTCCATTTTCGCACAAGCGCGGATATATCCGGCATAATGGGATAGGACGGCGGCAACAGCTTCCGGGTCGCCCTCGCTTGCCTTAACGATTGTTTCATAGGAAGTAGCTGGCTCATAGGACAAGCCCTCCAACTCTGCCCGTAGCCGCCGTAAAATCATCTGAATACGCCGCCCGGTTGTGTTGCCAGCCCGTCCATATCTCCGTCCAATCTCCCTATGCGTCAATCGTTGGAAGTAGTACAGGAAAATGATTTCCTGTTCCATCTGTGATAGTGCGGACAGGGCTGCGGCAAGCTCTGGACTTTCAAAGCACCATCTGACCACAGACGAAAAGCGGATAGCTGGTCATGCCGGATTGCTCCGCAAAGTATTTATCTGTGGTACTGAATGGATAGTGTTTTCTTCTATCAGATATTCAAGCGAGATTTCCCGCTTGCGGCGGCTGCGTATGCTCCGGGCTGCGTCTATGGCAGCGTGGCGAATAACGGTCTTGCAAAAGGCATCGTGTGTATGCCGGATATGTTCTTGATACTTTCGTGTTCGGTCATGGAAAACCCTTTCTGAATAATGGCAGAGGGCGGCAGCATCTTGTGCTGTCGCCCTCTTGATTACCGAACAGCAAAGACGGGCGGGGCTGTCAACGGCGGCGCATTTGCGCCGTTCATCTTGACCGTTGACAGGCTCGGCTGGTTTATATCTGCTCACGGCAATTCACTCTCATTGATAGGAATTGCCTCAAGTTCCGTATTCAAATTGTTCCAATAAGAGCCAATATCCGCACTTGTGAAATACTTAAACCGCCTGCTGCTGACTTCAATTCGCCGTTTTAACCCCATAGCAGGCGTAAATCAAATCGTAGCTTGTTCCATCTGAGAGGTTAAATCTAAAGCTGGTCACATCTGCTCCGGCAGTTTCCTCAGTCGTTTTGTCTTTTAGGGATAAGCCCTTGAACTTATCATACAGGGTCTTTATATCATTTTCAGCAACAACTACTTTCTTTTCTGCTGATGCAGGCACTCCGTCATAGTGGTACATTTCAACGTTTTCGACATCTTCAACCTCAAATGGGAAGTCGATTTTGACAGGCTCATAAGCAATGTTTATAGGTAACAGAAAGAGAGCTGTAAAATTGCAATGGTACAGAGAGCGATGGAAACGAGAACAGCAATCGTTATCTTTTTCTGCCTCTCTGCTTTTCTTTGCCTCATGGCGCATAATAACGCTTTCGCTTTCTTCGTGAAGAACATCTTCGCTCGTGTGAAAGCAATTTCTGATAAATTGCGTTACAGTCAGCACAGGCGTTCAAATGCTCTTTACCATCTCTGCGCTTGCTTCGCTGCAAGCATCGTCAACATACAGCGGAAGAATATCTCGAACAATATCGCATTGTTTACTCATGCTTTTCATCCATCCTTTCTTGAATTTTTAGCTTTGCACGATGATAAGTAACTCTCGCCCATGATTCTGTTTTTCCAAAAATTGCAGCGATTTGTGAAAAAGATAGTTCCCCGAATACGCGAAGCTGAAAGACTTCTTTGTATGGTTCTTCCAAACGGTGAAGAACGAGGTGTATGCGGAACGCCATGTCAGAATCTGCAACTGAGTTCTCAACATTTTCATTTGATGGCAAGTCATTGATTTCACTCACATCAGCTACTCGCTGACGGCTTCGCATTTCATCATGGTAAAGATTTTTTGCTATGGAGCAGAGCCATGTCAATTCATCTGACCTACCTTTGAATTGTGATGTTGTAGAAACAGCCTTATAGAATGTGTTCTGCGCGATTTCCTCTGCTATCTCACGATTTTTGGCAAGAGAAATAGTATACGAGTATACCTGTAAATAGTAGGCTTTATAGAGCTTTTCATAGTCCATACTTGTCATCACCTCCTTCAGCTTCATAGGTTAGACGGAGAAATCGGAATTTCGTTACAAAGAAGTTTGAAATTTTTATACCTTTACGCTACTCTTGCTTTGTGCGGACTATTGGTAGACGCGCATTAACGGCAAGTAAAGAGATTGCTGTGTCAGCTTGATATGTTCAAATGCTAATTAAGTATAGCATACAGCTATAAATTTTTCTATTGCGTTCCCCTGACTTCGGAATAGTGGCAGGGCTGGCTATCCTTGTTTTGCTTTGTGCTTCTCTACCGTACATGAGCATTTGCCGAAGGTATATCGACTTCAGGATTCTCATACAATTCGGGCGAGAGAAACGCCGAACCGCTCAAAATGAACGTGTGCAAGTCATCTCGTATGTCGAACAGACGGCAGTGCGGAACCGTTAATTCGTGTTCCTGACCGATTTGATAGGCAGCGGGCTGCTTTGACAGTACGCTGACCGTCTCAATAATTTCGTCGGAACGCGGACCGGCATAGCGCTCCAGCTGATCGCAGAACGGATCCAGCTTGCTCCAATCGAATGCTGCCGCATTGAAATCGTCCGATGTTGCCATTGCAATGCGACTTCCGTTCGCTTTATACTGCCGAAGCAGTTTTTGAAACGGAATACGGAGCGAATAGTTCAGCGTGCTCAGCAGCGTCTGTTTTGGCTTGTCCCAGCCCAGCTCATAGCTGGGTTTGTACGTCGAAATCATTCCTTCACAGGCAGCAATCACACTCGTTGAAAGCTTAGAAACTTTCATCAGATTCGGTGCTTCATCAACAATCAGCAGCTTGCGCGTGTAAATCGTTTCCTCGCCGGAACTCCACTCACGCAGAGCAGACAGATTCTCGATATAATATTGATCGTATCGAGCATGCATAAAGACGAGGAACGGTGTCTGATTGGCCTTATCAGCGGCATGCAGCAATCTGCATTCTGCCGCCTGAGGGCAATCTTTTCCGGGACATTCTGCACGCGTCTGCACATCGCTGCGCTGACAGCCGCCATGGGCAATATTAAAATCGTTCGGGCTCTCGAGCACGCGAACGAGATCGCGGTTAGGAGCGTTCTCCTGTATCAAGTCGCGCAGCTCGTACGCCTCGGCGGTTTTCTCAACGACAAGGATAACGCCGCCGAGCGACTTGGCGTAATCACTCATGCGAACGAACTCGCGCGTCAGCACCTTGACAAGCGCACGCACCAGCGTAGACTTGCCCATCCCCGGCAAGAGCGGAATGGTTGTGACTGGCACCTCCGCCTCGCCAAGCATCAGGCGGACAGTATCTCCGAGCAGCTCGCGCTGCCCAGATATATATGTTACCCCGTGTAGAAAAGTACTCGTCAAGCTCGTCCATCACTTGTCCCGTCAAGTCGGCAATACAGTGCGGAGAATGCGCGCACCACTCCAATGCCCGAAACTCTTCGTTTCCACCGAAACTCGAATCAGTAAATTTTTTAACGTCCTTCATGCCTCATTCTCCTCCGATTCATCAATTTCTGCAACAGAATCAGCTTCGGCTTTGCAGTCGTCCGATTCGAGTGAAAACAGGCTCCCAAGGTCATTCCCGATGCTGATTTCATGCTGTTTGAACAGCGAAAGCAGGTCATTGAGAGCGACACCCATACAGGGCAGCGGCTTGTCAGCAGGCGACAGCTTGTACTTCCACGTCGTGTCGCGTCCGCCGGTGCGGAACGGAATGCCGTCCTCTGCTAAAGCTGCCTGCAACGCCGCTTCGGCAGAAATGTCGAGTTCCACGTCCCTCTCTTGCAGCCAGTCCTTATATGCGGTGAGCAAGCTCCTGCGACCACAGATCACCAAGAGAGTTGTCTGATTCTTGAGCGTACGCAGCCATGCCACCGACTGCGAATCCCATGTTTCCCCTTCCTTACGGATACCTGCAATGTGGTCATGCAGATACTTCTTGAAGAACAGGAGGAAGGTGTACGCATTTTCCGGATTGAGCTTTGCAGTGGTGTCTTCCGGCGGTTTGGGAGACGTTTCGGGGAGAATTGTACCCCAAACTGTGTGAAAGAACGCCGATGCCTCATCATAAATGCAGTAGTTTTGCTGAGTACCCCAAATCAAAAGCATTTCTAGTACAGCAAGCAATTTTGCCTTTACATGTACCATTGTATCAGCAGAGTTACATGTAAACCTGCCATCATGTTTAGATGGGATAAACCGCGCTGCACGCCGCTCAATCTCTGCGGCAAAGTCTTTCGGATTTTTACGACAGAGCACAACAAACTTCCGCAGGGTATTCTGGATATTGCTGTGCTGTGCGAAAAGTCTTTGCAGCATTTCCTCGTCGTAGTTTAACAACTCGTTGCCGTCCAACGTAAAAATTGTACGTTCGCTGCCGGCCAGCTTGCGACCCAATACCACAGGAACAGAGAACGGGTAGCTCTTACTTACTGTGTTGACCACAGCCTGCGGGATACTGTTCTCCAGCGCGACCAAACGGTTGACAACCGGTGCTGGGAGCGTCATACTTTTCTTACCGGCAGTGACCTTCAGCTTTGCATAATCTGCAAGGTCATCACTCGGCCGAGCTGCACAAAGCTCACGGTGCGGCTGCCAGCTGTGAGGTACAGTAGCCGTCCAGTGCTTGCCTTTCCATTTCTCCGGACCGCCGCAGGTACGCAGGAGTTCCTGCAGAACCGGAGACTGGGAGACGGTATGAATCCCGGTAAGTACGACGGCAATGCTGCCGCCAAACAGCGGGTACAGAATAGAGAGCAGCGGTGCGGTAATGCACAGGACGAACAGCATCAGCAGCGTGGCGTTCTTCTGGCACAGCTCCGGCAGCTGGAACAGCGCCTGGAACGCATCCGAGCCGCTTGCGTTCCGGTAACCCGGCAACCGCGCCGTGTCGGGGTCAAGCGAAACATCGATGGACTCGATGTATACGTGCTTGCTGGGCTTGCTGAACTTGTTGAATTCCTGTTCAGAAATCCGGCTCCACTGATTGCCACGGAGAACTGCATATCCAATGGGATTCCTGCAATGGGTCACCATGCAAAGATCCACATCATCTGTGCTGCCACTAATATCGCAACCCAGCTTGGCCGCTACGTCACCAATAATAGCGGCGGAAGAGCGATGGATCGTGTTTTTGTTCTTAATGATCATAATAATTACCTCCTGATAAGTGATTCAGGCGCCTGTTTTTTAAGCTCATTTTGAGTATAAGCTGCCTTTTCTGCAATTTCAATGCTAGCATTTCCAAGTTTTTATACTATAGAATTAGGAGAAAATCGTATGGAAGTAAAAGGTGAAATATTCCATGAAAATGTATATTCCCTATGGAATGTCATGGACGCACCTAAAACAAATAAAGCTACAAATACACCATTTTTCAAAAAGTTAAATCGAATACACAACTTATTAAAACGCAAAAATATAATGAAGCGTGAACTGAGCAAAGAACATGCCTTAATGGATTGCATACAACTTCTTATCATTCTTACATACAAATACAAAATCTCCGAAGATAAGGACGAAAAGTCTTTAATATTATCCGTTTTTTCAATCCTGAAATCTTGGATTAAGGAACGTTTTTGGAAATATAATGAAGCTCAAGAGCAATCAAGTTTTAAAATTTTGTCTCTGCATCATCAAAAGCAAAGCTGGTATAGCTATATAAGAGAGTATTGCAAAATCTGTAAGCCAATGGCAGAATTCAATGCTCCTACTGAAAATCTTCAAAAGATACCATCTCGGATATCCAATATACATTCTGTACTGACCACACAAGGTGAAACGGAAATAAACCAATTAGTTAATCTGTTCTACGAAGAAAATGCAAATAGTTTCCATTGTGCTGAGCCTAAAAAAATAATCAAACAAAATATACACAACTTAATATACGCGATGATTCAGTATCCGCATTATTTTACGATTCTCCATTTTTATTTCTTTATTGCATTTACAAAAAATCGTAAATTTTTGCTGGACAATCATTCGTCAATACCTGCTTCCAACACCCAGTTCTGCCCTACACTCTTCTTTACTCAAGAAGAAAGAATGCTATTTTCAGAAGATCATTACGTCGATCTGTTCAATAAAATTGCAAAAATCTTTCATGATCGTCCAAACTCGATTTGGAATCGAATCAATATACATGCCGAGCCCAACTTTCTGCGCCTATATTTTCTTGTATCCTTATACAATCGCAACTGCGATGAAAATCATATATTCGACTGCTACGATATAAATCACGGTTTTCAAGAAACACCTCTTGATGCAGAAAATTTGAATATGATGGCTATCGACCTGGCAAGCGATGATAGTTACGCCGATATTTCACATAGTTATGATGAATACAACCATATGCGACTATACTCCCAAGGGAAGACTTCAGAATTTAATCAGGCTAAATCAGATAATACTATACTGAACATTTTATATCAGTTACGGCATCAAAATTATCTCGTTCCAAAAAAGATGAGTTGATGAACTGCTTACAAAAAGAACCTGGCTATAAGTTAGCACTGTGGATTAAAAGAGTTCTTGAACCTCGCACAAGATTAACTCTCGAATGTGGTGTCGAGCCTACTTCTCACGTAAAAAAAGCCATTGAAAATTTGTATTTAGCATTGCAGGAATTAAATGATACGTGTTCAACTGGACTTGGTATGGTAGAAGCAATCGAATACTTTGAGAAAATAAAGAAAACAGAAGGTTTGAACATTGCTCGAAAAGAATTACTCCAGATACTACCTCACAATTTTCAAGGTATACCTGTCCCGTCCGCAGACCATCCGGAACTGCAGCTCAAATATCAATATGATTATATCTACGAATATTTGAAGGTTCGCGGATATAACTTATCCGGCATTGGATTCTTTACTGAAATTGGCAGTAAATCTCATAAACCTATTGCATATAACTCGAATTACAATATGTTGGCAAAGGATATCCTATACTTTTCTGAAACTATAGAACAGCATCGAGAACTTCTCTATCCGCTATGGTTTAAAGAACAACGCACTAATCCTCAGAAACACACTATCCTTACCGCAGAACAACGAATGGCTATTCTACAACTACAAGAAAGTATTATTCAATGGAACTGGGAAACATCTGACTATATCCAACTTATGCAGGTATACCATGATCCACTCGCATTTATTAATTGGATTAAGAAAGAACTCCGCTTACAAGCCACTAATGATATAAATCGCACAAAGTCATTTAAATATATCGTTCTAGAAAATATGGATAAATTTAAATCCTTAACAAGTTATTTTGCTGCCGCTGCCTTCTACCAGATGATCAGCAACTTAATCTACTTCCTGCGTGAGGAGATGCTGTCGCTGCTCTAAATCCTTGCGGTGCGCGAATATCTATCAAGGGGGGATATCTGTTCTTTATATACTATATAGAAGTCCCCCTTCAGTGGAATGAATCATCAAGTCGATCTACGGCTATACTAATTGCACAAATCGCATTTTATTATATAATTTGTGCATTACATAGCATAAACTTGAAATTTAAAATCATTTATGCTATGCTTTTATCAGGAGGGTTGCCGTATGATCGCTTCACACAAGCTCAGAAAACGAAATATCTACCTAAACAAGCTCATCGCCTTTCAGGACACCAGCCGATCAAGGTCGTGACCGGCATTCGTCGCTGCGGCAAATCCAGTCTGCTCAAGCTGATGGCTGCCCATTTGCGTGAGAACGGTGTCAATGATGAACAGATCATCGAAATAAACTTCGAATCCTACGAGTTCATCAAAATGACCTCAGATGACCTGTATCAGTATGTGAAAGAGCGTTCACTGCCGGGCAAGCGGATGTATCTGTTTTTCGATGAATTGCAGCGTATGGCAGGCTGGGAAAACACGATCAATGCGTTTCGCGTGGATTTGGATTGCGACATCTACATCACCGGCTCCAACGCCTACCTGCTTTCGTCGGAATATTCCACCTATCTGTCCGGCCGCTGTGTGGAAATCAAAATGCTGCCGCTGTCGTTTGCAGAGTTTATCGATTTCCATGGTTTCACTATTCAAGAGGTCAAAAGCGCGCTCGGCGGTACGAAAAAGCAGGCAGTTGATGCCGACGGTACCCATTACGAGCTGCGTGAGATTTTTGACGCCTATATGCGGTACGGCGGCATGCCGGGTATTGCAGATGTCGGGTTGGAACAGGACAAGGCCCTTACCCTGCTGGACGGCATTTATTCGACCGTTATTGTTCGTGATATTCTAGAGCGCGAAAAGCGCAGAGGTCAGCGACAGATCACAGACGCCATTCTGCTCAAAAATTATTCTGTTTTAGCAGATAATATCGGCAGTTCGGTTTCCGTATCCTCCATCGGCAATACGCTGGTCAACGAAGGCCTGCTCGACGAGGGCCACCGCAAGACAAAGCCCAGTGCGCATACGGTTCAGGCCTATGTGAATGCGCTGCTTGAAGCATACTTTTTCTACGATATCAAGCGTTTTGATATCAAGGGAAAGGAGTTTCTGCGCACACTGGGCAAGTATTACATCGTAGACATTGGTCTGCGCAACTATCTTCTCGGGTTCCGCAACCGTGACAGCGGCCACGCGATTGAGAACGTCGTTTATTTCGAGCTGCTGTGCCGCGGCTATGATGTTGCTATCGGCAAGGTCGGCACTGCCGAGGTCGATTTTATTGCAACCAAGGCCGATGAAAAGCTGTATGTGCAGGTAACGGAATCCATGGAGAGCGAAACCGTGCGTGCGCGCGAGCTTGCTCCGCTGCAGAAAATTGCCGACAACTACGAAAAAATCGTACTTTCACTCAATCCAGGTCTGGATTCGTCCTATGAAGGAATCAAGTCGCTGAATCTGATTGATTGGCTGCTGGAAAGTAAATAACAAAGATAACCGCCAGGTTCCTCATGTCGGAGAAACCTGGCGGTTACTTTTGAATATCAAATTTATCCGATGTGGCGCTGTGATGGTGTGGCGCTGGGAACAGCCTTTACCGCCTTACTCATCTCCTGCATCAGAGAGGCGTAACTGAGGTCAGACGGATCATCCGCATAGCGGATCCAGTAGTGGTCGTGCGCGACAATACCGTGCGTCTTGCGGCAGATCAGTTTTGGCTGGTAGAGCGTCAGTCCGGCGATGGCGAGCAGCTCTTTGGCATTCTGCCGCGTGGATGGGAAACACCGGTCGGCGAAGAATTTATCCAGCCGTGCAGCCGTCGGCGTCGCCTTGCCGTTCATGCCGAACAGCAGCACCGGCAAATGGGAAGGATTGAGCACCGTAAACTGCGGCTTGTTATTCTCATCATAGCAGACCTGTACTACGGGCGTCTCTTCCCAATAGATTGTGAAATCAACAGGTTTCATGCGAAATACTCCTTTAGCTGCTGCAATCTTATCTGCAGAATCGTACGGCAATAGTCGAGCATCTGTGCAGACAGCGGCAGACCATCGAATACGGTATCCGGAATGCTGTCCGGCAGGACAATCCCGCTCGGGAGCTGATTTACCAAGTGCAGCTGTTTGGAAAAGCTCGTAGAGAATGGTTTGGCTTTGCAGGAATACAGATATTGTTCAACCGGACGATACTCCGCCTGCATGAAACCAAGTGCATAACCGTTGTCAAACAACGGTGGAAAACGGTATGAACCATCTGTTTCGTCCTTGAGAACGCCAAAATTATTCAGATGACGATCCTCATTGCAGATCAGGAAATCAAACAGCAGCATGGTGTTCAGATAGTCTCGTGCATCCAGCCCGGTCAGCGTACGAAACAGGTCAATGACAAGCGCATAGTTTTCTTTTGCGGAAACAGCCCATTGAATGGGCGCATCCGAACTTTCCACCATGGTCTCAAACGAAATATAACTCTCGTTCTTGTGACAGAAGTTGTGCGAAATCGTACCAAGCAGGAGTTTTTCATCGTCTACACGAATGCGGCATAGCTGATATTGCACGACAAGAATATGCAGCAGTTCACCAACACGCGAAGCAATGACTTCTGCAATGGCATCCTGATATTCACGCCCATGATCGACGCGATTCGCTTTGACATAGCAATCGGTTTCCGGCTGATACCATTTCATTGCGTCGCCCTTGCTCATAGCTGAAAGCAGTGACGGAATACTCGTCGCAGTTTCAATAAAACCATACAACGCACTCACCTGCCTTTACTACATTATATAGATTTCTTCCATTGGGACGCAAAAGATCATTGCAAGAATATAGAGAAACAAACAACTCCCGGCCGTGAAGATTGGTCAGGAGTGAAGAGTGCTAAGAGCTGGAATTATGGAGTTTTTCGAAGAAAACTTATAATTCAATCTATAACTAAAAACCGGAGCGAAGGCGATATCTGCACTGTGTAAACACGAAATACATAATCTGCGTTATGCCTTTACGCGCTACAGCACTTCGTACAGCTTGATAATACGTCCGAGCATCAGCGCAGACAGCACGGTTCCTACACCGATGCCGTAAAACGGGCTGTGGTTGATGATACACAGCAGGGCGCTGATCGCAACCATAGAAAGGTCAAACGAGTTCTTGACCGCGGAAAACCGCAGATGAAATACTTCGGAAATGGTGTTCACAATACCGTCTGTCGGCGTGAGCACCATTTTGCTCTTCACGCACAGAAATACGCCGGCCGCGGTGACAAACATGGTCAGCGTAAAGCAAAGCAGCCGCGTGGGCAGCGCGAACGGCAGCACAGGAATGAGCCAATCGTACACATCGGTCAGCACGCCGAATGCGAACGAAAGCGGGATTTCGAGCAGATAAGTAAGTGTAATTCTGCGCGACAGAATGCACTGCATCACTACAAAAATCAGATAACAGATGATGGACGCGGTGCCGAGTGAAATGCGATAAATCTCCGAAATGGCATACATAACCGAGCTGAATGCCGCCACACCGACGTTGTAGCGCACGTTCAGCACAACGGCCGCCGCGATCAGATTAAGACCGACAATGTACCAAACGGCACGCTTACCGGTGCTTGCAGTTGTTTCCATGTGCATTCTCCTTTAGCTGTTTTTCAGATTGTCCAACGTCTGAGTAATGAGTTTGAGCAGTGTATCCCGCTCCTCCGCGCTGATATGGTCAAGCAGCACATCGCCGAAGTCGGTGCAGTTGCGGTGCATGGTTTCGTGCAGCTCCTCACCCTGAGCGGTAAGCGTCACGGTTTTGTATCGTGCGTCATGCGAAGACACATGGGTGATGAGCAGGCCCTTGTTCACCATGCGCTCGACAATGGCACGCGCCGCCTGATGCGTAATCCCGAGGTGGGTTTTCAGGTCAGCGGCGGCGCTTTCCGGGTGCGCGTGGAAGAACAGAAGCGCGTCTGCCTGATCGGCGGTCAGACCAAGTTTTTTCAGATCGCGATTGCGCCGCTGTGTGATGGTATTTGATAGTTGCTGTATCTTTCGAGATAGAATATAGGTAGACTGCATGAATATCACCAGATTTTTATATAATATACAATACGTTGTATATTATCAGAAGAGTGCCGTTCTGTCAAGACGAATTCTTCCCCCGCCGAACAATTCCGGTTGTCAAATCTGCTGAAGCTGTGTTATGCTGTTGCTATCAGCAAGGCACTGCGGCAGGAGGCGTTGAACAATGGATCAGGGGCATATCATATTCCGTGTACTGCATCACGAGAATATTTCGATCACAATGGATGCAGGCGTATCGCTGTTTTTCGGTCTGCACGGACAGTACACGATTTCCACTGCGCAGGAAAGCTACACCATCGGTGCTTCCGAGGTATACGCCGTATCTCCGTTCACGCTGTACCGCGCTGTCAGCGGAGAGGATGCAGGCGTACTACAGATTACGCTTTCGCCTGAAATTCTGCAAAAGGCTGACTGGCCGCAGCGGCAGATGATCGACTGCTATCTGTCCCGCAGTACACTGACGGATTCGGTCGCGCAGGACATTCGCAGACGGTGTGCGACACTGTTCCGGCTGTATTTTCAGCAGACTGATCAGGTGGAACTGCAGCGGCAGGCGGTATCGCTAGCCTCTCTGCTGTGGAGCCGCTTTTCCACAACCGACTCGGTTCAGCCGGAAGATAGCATCAACACGCTGAAACTGCTGGAATCCGCACTGAAAATGATCCATACGCAGTGGAACCAGTCGATTTCCCTGTCCGAGACAGCGGCACAGCTGTATGTATCGGACAGCTATATCTCGCGTGTGTTCAAAAAGTATGTGGGAACCACATTTACCAAGTATCTGGTCGATCTGCGGCTGTCTCATGCGGTCAATGATCTGAAAGGCACGGACTCAGTAACCGAGATTGCCTATCGAAACGGTTTTAAGAGCGATAACTCGTTCATCGACTTTTTCAAGAAAGCCTACGGGTGCACACCGGGCAAATACCGTCAGCAGCTGAAACAGTCTGCCGATACACCGGAGCCGCCTAAAGAGGATGTTTCGGATTGGCTGCAGGAACTGCTGCAGTATGCAGACGGCGCAAGCCTGTATTCAAAGAGTGCACCGACTGTCATTCGCAAGACGGTTCGTCTGCCTGAGACGCAGGATGGCGAACCGATTTGCCAGAGTTGGCGACAGATGGTGAACATCGGCTACGCGCATGACGGTCTGATCGGCTCGGTGCAGGAGCAGCTGCGTCGTGCGCAGAAGGAGATTGGCTTTACCTATCTTCGGTTTCACGGCATTTTCGATGATGATATGCATATTTATCAGGAAAACGAGGATGGTTCACCGTGGTTTAATTTTGCCTACGCCGACCTGCTGTTCGACTTCATTCAAGAGATTGGGCTGATTCCGTATGTGGAGCTCGGTTATATGCCGTCTAAATTGGCAAAAACGCAGTATACCGTGTTCGACAATCCGGCAATCTGTATCAGCATGTACAATGATTCGGAAAAGTGGCAGGCATTGGTGCAGGCATGCCTGTCGCACTGGATTGACAAATACGGTCTGGCGAATGTGCGCAAATGGCGATTCACCGTGTTTTCGATGAATTACAGCAGACTGCAGTATACCGCGCCGGTCATGTCACACGAGGACTACTGCAAGATGTTTGAAGTGACCTATCAGACGATTAAAATGATCGATCCCGAACTAAAGCTGGGAGGTGCCGGATGCTTTCCGGGTATTGCACTTGCACCGGACGGTCTGCGTCGGTTTCTTCTCGATGTTAAGGAGCTCGGCTGTCCGCCGGATTTCATCACGGTACAATGCTATCCGCACGAAGACTTTTCACAAGATAGTGATTTCTTCTATTTTACCTCTAAACAGACCTCGATGCCGTCGGTGCTGAGTAAGGACAAGAATTTTACCCTGCACTTTCTGCAGCGGCTGAACCGCATCCGACAGGAAATTGGCTTTGCAGACTGTCCGGTTGTAGTTGAGGAGTGGAATTCTACCCTGTGGCAGCGTGATCTGTCAGGCGATACCTGTTACAAAGCGGCATGGCTCATCAAAAATGTTCTGCAGAATTATGATCAGGCGGAATATCTCGGCTACTGGCTGCTGACCGACTTTCTTGACGAATGGCTGGTACCGGGCGGCGTATTTCATGGCGGATACGGTCTGTTTACTATCAACGGAATACCCAAGGCCGGCTATCAGGCCTTGCGGATGCTGGGTCGAATCGGTGAGCGCAAAATCGCTTCTGGTGAGGGATGGTTTGTCTCCCGAACCGAAAACACGATTCAAGTCTATCTGTACCATTACTGCCATTATGATGCGCTGTACCGCTACCGCTATCAGAAGCTGACCGACCCACACGATGCCTACAAGGTGTTCGAGGTTGACGGACGGCTCAAAATCGAGCTGGAACTCTGCGGATTGGACCCGGGTATATATCGGCAGGAAAGCTGGACGCTCAACCGGTCGGCAGGCTCAACATTTGACAAATGGCTGGAAATGGAAGCGCCCAGAGTCATGACGCCGGAGGATTTAAACTACTTAAACGATATGGCACAGCCGCTCTGTAAAATTCGAGATACGGATACCGCAGGTGCGCTACACCTGCAGACGGAACTGGAGCCGCATGAGGTACGTCTGATTGTGCTGAAAAGCGGGATGGATAAGATACCCGCGCAAGGAAATCCGTCATTTTGCAGTCTGATATCGAAAACTGAACTCTATCACACAGAAATACTCTGTCACGCAGAGAAACCGCCGGAATATCGGGAGCGATATTCCGGCTTTTCTGTATTCCTTCTCCGCATTTGCGAGTAAACTGTAAGCATGAAAACGAGCAGACCTGCAGGAAAACGCTCACATAAGAAAGAAAAAGAAAAGGGGAGAAAAACATGGCAGCAACAAGACAGACTGTGCAGAGCAATGCAAGCACAAATGTAAAAACCAGCATCTTTGAAAAGATCTCCTACGGTATGGGCGATGTTGCATGCAACGTAGTATTCGCACTCACCAGCGGTCTGATCACGTACTTCTACACCAACGTCATGAGCGTATCGGCGGCTATGGTCGGTATGATAATGCTCATTTCGCGTATTTTTGACGGTATTTCCGATGTGGCGATCGGCCTCATCATGGACAAGGTGCATTCAAGCACGGACGAGGCCGAGCGTGGGTGCTCTGGATGGCACTTCCGTACGGCATTTCCGCCGTAGCGCTGTTCTGTCTGCCCGCAAATGCAACAGCGGCTGTGCAGGCCATCTACATTTTCATCACCTATAACCTGTGTACAACGGTTGTCTACACTGCACTGAATCTGCCCTACGGCGCAATGGCTCCGCTGATGACCAGTAACGAGCAGGATCTTGCCCGCATCAACCTGTTCCGCATGGCGATGTCGCCGATTGGCAACATGATCGTTTCTGCGGCCTCCCTGCCCATCATCAACCGCATGGGCGGCGATCAGGCGGCGTGGATCAAGGTAACGCTCATCTACTCGGTAGTCGCTATCGGCCTGCTTCTCTGGTGCTTCTTCGGCACCAAGGAACGCGTCAACACCCAGGCAGCACAGGAAGCAGAAAAGCTGCCGGCAAGCGTTCGTTTTGGCGCACTCATTCACAACAAGTACTTCCTTATGATCCTGTTCGCATCCCTGTTCCTTGCGGTTTACCAGACCGTCAACGGCACGGTTGCAACCTACTACGCACAGTATATTCTCGGCAACAACGAGTATTATAGCGTGCTCAATCTGGCGGAAAACATCCCGCAGGTAGTCGTTATCATGATTCTCGCGCCGTTCATCAAGAAGTTCGGCAAGCGCAATCTGGTTCTCGCCGGTGCAATTCTGACCATGGTCGCTCAGCTGACGCTGCTGGCAGTCCCGGCAAATCCGGCGTTTGTTGCCGCTGTTGCTGCAATCCGCGGCATCGGCAAGGCTCCGCTGTTCGGCTGTGTATTTACCATGATGGCTGACGTTGTCAACTACGGCCACTGGAAGACCGGCGTTCGCGTACAGGCTCTCATTTTCAGCGCTGCAACGGTCGGCCAGAAATTCGGCGGCGGCATCACCGGTGCAATTATCGGTCAGCTGATGGACAAGTCCGGCTTTACCGGTCTGGCGCAGGAAATCCCGTCCGCAGTAGCAATGGTCGAGAATCTGTACATCTGGGGCACGGTATTCGCCTGGGCGATTATTATCGGGCTGATGCTGGCGTACAAGCTGGAGAAAAACTATGACGGCATGATTCGTGACATGGAGAACAAGGGTATGCTCAAGCAGGCAGACTGACAAGGAGAATCGCAATGTATCAGAACTATCAATATGAAGTAGATCCCAAGGACCCGCTCAAGCCGCTCTATCAGGGTACATTTGAAGAAAAAGTAACGGTTGGCGGAAAAGAACGCCGCTATCTGGTATATATTCCGGAGGGCGCACGTCCTTCGACGGCAGGCGTGTTTATCCTGCCGGAGAATGGCAAGACCGCCGATGATCTCTGGCGCGACAGCTGGTGGCGCATGATTGCGGACACCGAGGAGACCAAGGAAAAGCTGATCGTATTCTTTCTCGAGCCGGAGAACGGTGTGTGGAACACAGACGAAGCTTACGGCAAGCCGGACGGCGATGTAGCATACATTGAGCAGGTGTATCTCGCGGGCACACAGCGGCTGAAGTTCTGCGTGCACGAGTCCAAGTTTTACCTGACCGGCTGCCGCGAGGGCGGCGTGATGGCCAACATGGCGGCGATGTACAATCCCGCCGTGTGGGCAGGCGTGGTCAGTGTGGGTGGCTCGGAGGTGCCGGAGGACTACCGCAAGGCGGCGGCAGCGGATTTCTGCACCAATCTGGACGGCTTTATCGACGAAACACACCGTCTGAACCTCAAAAAAAGCGATATCCCGATGCCTGCATGGGTGATCGACGATCCGGAAGTCCCGACCGGGACGGACAATGGTACGGCGGCTTACTGGCGCGCGTCCTGCGGCATCACGGAAACGGGGCACCAGATCATGCCCGACGTGATGGAATATGTCCGCACGGAGGAGCCGCCCTACGCACCCAATCAGGAAAAGCAGGCATTCCGCGTTTGTACGAGCGCAATCGCAGGCGCTTCCGCGGATTATGCCAATCCGCTGCTGCGTCGGATTTGGAAGGACTTCCTGTACCGGCAGCGCCGCTGGATGAGCGGCCCGGGCGGCGACCTGCGCGTCACAAAGGACCCGGTGGCCGACCTCGGTATGGAATACCATTACGAGGATCGGCGGCTGGATGCGCGAATGGTATGTTTACGTACCGGAGCAGGTCAAGGCGCAGCCGGAAAAGCCGGTTCCGTTGGTATTCGCGATGCACGGCTATACCTGCGCAGGCGAAATCTACGCGGGCAATTCCGAGTGGTACAAGGTTGCGGATAAGCATGGCTTTATTGTGGTGCATCCTTCGGCAACGCCGGGACAGATGCTGATGAGCAATCAGGCGTGCGACCCGGATAATGTGCCGCTGCCGGCATGGAACTTCATGCACAATGCGCCGGACGGACCGGATGAACTCCAGTTCATCCGCGCGATGCTGGAAAACCTGCGCGGCGCATGCGATTGACCGCAGCCGCGTTTATGCGACCGGCCATTCGCATGGATCGGTTATGACGCAGGTTCTGGCGATGGCGATGAGCGAGGTATTCGCGGCGGTCGCGCCCTGTTCGGGTATTGTTTTTCAAATGCCGGATATGAATATCCGTGCCCTGCCTGAGATCGTAAGCCGTAAAGATGTTCCGGTACCGATCTGGATGTTCGGCGGCGAACAGGAGGCTTGGCTGCTGCCGAACAAACCAACGGCGGACAACGAGACCGGCGACAGCCTGCGCATCTGGCGTGGCATCAACCATATGATGCCCGAGATGCCGGACGATTTCTCGACCGGCTGGACGGTGCACGGCCGCTGGAACGATCTGACCTACCGCCGCGGCGACGGCGCGCCGATGGTGAATTTCACTTGGGTGGACTATATGCCGCATGCGACCATGACTGAGATGAGTTTCCGTATCTGGGAGGAGTTCTTCAGCAAATTCTCTCGTGTAGACGGCGAGATCAAGTATAACCCAGGAGTATAGATGAGCAAAACTTGTTTTGCGTTGCCGACATATAAGCACAATGCAGCCGGGCCTCTCAATCACGAGAGACCCAGCTGTATTTTTCTTGAGATTCAAGATAAAGTGCCATTTGAGTATAATATCCAATCTTGCGTTCGAGCGTTTTCACAACAGAAAGGTACAGCAAAATGGTGTTTGGCAAATGGTATATGCACATCTATCAGATCAAGGGAGAACAGGTCTTTGTTGAATATGTGATTGACAGACGACAGGATTATCGATGGCTGATTCAGTAAAATCCCCATACATCATCTGACGAGCGCAGGCAGAAATGTCTGCGCTCGTTTTATAGAATTCACTCGCATTTAGATATGTTGAGATGCAGAAGAAACCTTGGAGCATCTTCGGTAAAAGGTATTAGGCTTCAGCCCAGTCTGCCGCATGGCCTCAGCCGCGGTAATCTCTCCTGCACGCCATCGCGCAACGACCCGCTCGAAGTTGTCCGGCAGAGGCATCGGCCTTCGGCCGGTGTACTTGCCCTTTGTCTTGGCGATGGCGATACCCTCGCGCTGGCGCTGTAAGATGTACTCGCGTTCTAGCTCTGCGACTGCCGCGAACACGGTGAGCATAAACTTGCCGGTGGGCGTGGTCGTGTCGATGGCCTCTTTGCGGCTGACGAACTCTACATGTTTTTCGGTCAGTCGTTCCACGAGATCAAGCAAGTCGCGCGTGTTCCTCGCAAAACGGCTGATGGACTCGACGATAACCGTATCGCCGCGCCGAACGTAGTTCATCATGCGGGTAAGCTCCGGGCGGTCCGCGTTTTTGCCGCTCGCCTTGTCGATGAAAACCTCGTCAACGCCGAGCTCGCGCAGCAGAACTTCCTGTCGAGCTGTGTTCTGCTCCTCAGTGCTGACGCGGATATATCCAATCTTCATGGTGTATCTCTCCTTTAAGTATGGTATAATGAAAATAATAAGGACGGTGACGCTAATGGATAAGACAATCGAACAGGTAAAACAGTTAGCGCACCGTTATGGAGTGCCGAAATTGGTATTATTCGGTTCGCGTGCCCGCGGTGATCATCACGCTCGCAGTGATTATGATTTCGCAATCTGGGGATGCACGCCGCAGCAGCGCGCGCAATTCAGCGATGCTGTCGAAAACGATTTGGACTCGCTGTATTCAGTTGATCTGGTGTTTGTCAGCGAACACACCGATGCCGCATTGCTTCAAAACATAGAGAAGGACGGGATTTGCTTGCTGGACCGTTACAATACGAATTTCGAAAATCTCACCAACGCTGTTGAACGCTTGCATGAAGGCGTGCAGGCGTATCAAGAGAACCCGGCTAAAATCATTCGCGACGGTGTAATCCAGCGCTTTGAGTTCACCTGCGAGCTGGCGTGGAAAACCACACGCGAATTTTTGCTCGATCAAGGTTTTACTGAATTGAACAGCCCGAAATCAACGATGCGCAAGGCGTTCTCGTACGGTCTAATTGACGATGAACAGGCGTGGATTGCACTGCTGAATGCCCGCAACCAGACCTCGCACATTTATGATGATGCAACCGCACAGGAAATTTACTCGCAGATTGAGGGCGAGTTTGTATCGCTGTTTGATAAGCTTATCGAGCAGTTGAAATGCGGTTAATTTGAGAATTGCTTACTATGCTGAATATACAACAGACTAAGATTACCGAAATTTTAATAACATTGCTATGTCCTGCCGCATGGCAGGACTGGAGATGACCGATGAAATACGGGCAATGTGCCTTGCTATCTATAACGGCAGCACAACTTTACAGGATTGCCTGCATAAGATCAATGCGAAATACCTTTGAAACTCATTTATGTCAATAGGATCGCCGCACATTCTGACATATTGCAAAAGTCCGAAAGCGACCCTATTGACATAGTTTTTCGTTGTTTCAGATGGGTATAGCCTAATGACACGCTCAAAAAATACCGACTCTTGATGAGTCGGTATTTTTGTGTTTAATCATCGTCGATGATGTCGGCCAGCAGACCGATAATAGTCAGCGCACCGAGAATGACTTTTCCTGCGTTCATCTTTTCACCTCGTTTCAGTTGTCAGAAAAGTTTTCGACAGCTTCAATGATTAAATCAACAACAGCGCCAACGGCTTGGAAGATTGGACCGAGCGGAATCATAAGCAACATCTCCTTTCCTTAATATGCGTACAGCAGTTCGCCGGTCATCTCGTGGAGCAAGGTCGGGTCGTACAACATTTCCTCGATTTCCTCCTCGGAACAGCCATAGTCCAAGAGTGCCTGCACCTCATCAGCAGAGACACCGAAGGCTTTTGCAACGCTGAATAAGTCATCGTAGTTCACGTGTGCATCTACGCAGAAGTCGCGGTAATATGGAGAATAACGCCGCCACCAATGCTCATAGCTGGTTCTCGGTGCGAATGCCCCGGTAGTGATACGGCCACTGCGATCAATTTTCAATATCTCGCCCTCCTTTGGCTCCAGAATATCGGTGGGCGCTTTCAGCCGCAGCTTTTTGATTGTTTTACACAGGATTTCCTGAGTGGAAGCGTAAATCAAGAAGCCACCATAGAACATCACGCAAAGCGGATTGTCTCCGACCACGAACCAGATGGAGTTGTCCTTATCTAGAACCGTAAAGACAAAGGAACCCTCGACCTTTTCAGCCATAGCTTGTAGGCTGTCGAAGTCGAGGGTTTTCTGCTGTTCAAGAAGCTGTACGGCAACGTAGCTGTCCGTTTCAACACTTGTCATCGGGAGATTTTCTTCCATACGGAGTTCTTTGTCATTCCAGAGAACGCCATTATGCGCGAGAGCAAAGCTGCTGCCGTCAACTTTGCCGAGAAACGGATGATTATTCTGGTTGAACTGCGCGTTGCCCTGTGTGGTCATACGGTATGACCCATGACCGCGTTCACACCGTGTGGAATGTGAATCTTCATTTTTCGAGCGGGAAGGGGCGCTTATAAATGCGCAGACGGCCGTTGAAGCTGTAGGCAATACCTGTCGCGTCCGTACCGCGAACTTGGCACTCTCTTGCGAGAGTGTTCAGGATTTTGTTTTTCGTATGGGTACTCAGGCACTCCTTAAAGTCGATTAAACCGAATAAACTGCACATATTACTCCTCCTCGCTTGCAGATACAGGTTCGTTAACGTAAAGACGACGCTCCTTCAAATACTGAATAAGCTCCGGCTCAGTGACATCATCCAGAAAATCAAACCAGCTAAGCTCCTGTACAACGGTATCGGACATAGAAATGGCCACCTCGACCAGATGATTTACCATCTGCAAGGTGGCTTTGAGGGTATTCAGCTTGAGAGTGCCGCGGAACATTCGGATTTCAACAGTATCCGGGTTCGTAAGGTTGACCGCCGTATAACGTCCGGCGCAGGAATTCTTTGCATGGCTCATCTGCTCGGACGGCGTGAGGCGAATGCCATACCGTGCTGCCCAACGGTTCATCTGGGACTGGGTGCGGCGGCTGAACCGTAATAGCTCTGCCCAGAACTTTTCGACAAAGTACAGCAAGCGGGCAATCGCGGCCTCCTGCTGCTCGTAAGTACAGCCGAATGCCAAGCGAGAAATATGTACGTGAAGCCCGCAGGTTCCGGCGGCATGGCTCAGATACCCCATGCTCTGAGCTTTACGGAGAACTTCCGCCCATGGCATTTCGTTCAGGTGATATTCGAGCGTCATCGGGTGTGTAACGAGCTCCAAGCCTTCATCCAGACTGCCGTCCGTCTTGATGTAGAGATTTTCGGCATCCTTGTTGGCGATGTCGAGCAGCTTCTGCGCATTGCTGTTCACCGTGCCGCCGTCATCGATTTCGAGTTCCATGCCGAAATGACGCAGACCCTTGCCATGGAACACGAGATCAGGCGTGCTGTATTCGTGGATGACCTCGCAGTGCTCATCCCAGCAGGATGCGCAGTAGGCGTTGTCATCATTGTCCCAATAGGTGCGGTCGCGGTGAATAATGCGGTTGCAGTCCTCGCAGCGGACGTAGTATTCATCAAAGCAGTGGTCGCAAAGCGTGTGCGTATCGTCCTCGACGGCGTTTTCCTCGTAGACTCGCTCGGCACAGTGGTCACAGATCACGGTCAGGCGATCTGCACAGTCCTCGCAGAGCCAATCACCCTCCACTTCAAACATCTGGTCAATCGGATGCTCTTCGCCGCAATTTGCACAAATTCTTGTTTCGCTCATTGTCTGTTCCTCCATTTCATTTGGTAAATCTTAATATTCTTCAGCAAGCAGCATAGTAGAATGCGTCAAATCGTCGATGACGAACACTTTCGCGTCTACTGCATCGTCACACGGTACATCGAGTTCGTAGCGGTAGGGCGGCTGTTCCTGCTCGTGGACAATGTGTTGACCGGTCGGTGTTTTTGTCAGCTTGAATACCTGCAGGTAGTCTTTTTCCTCAATCTCCATCGTCAAGACCATGTGCCACATAAGATGAACAAGCCATGAGGGAATCTCGCTTTCTATCCCACGCGTCAGGAACTTTTGATTGTTGAACATTTTCGTTTCCTCCTTTTTGACAAAAAGTAAGCTCCTGAGAATATCCCAGGAGCTTCTACTGATATAATATATAGATCGAAATGGGGGGAAAACAGAAAAGGCCTGCCAGCGCAGGCCCTTTCCAAAAGAGGGGTGAAATCGGGCGGTTTGGGTATCAGGAACGCCCGAAGGATCAGTTCTGATTTTCTTCGTCGTGCCGCTTGACCACGCGGATGCCGATCGTCAGCAGCACGGCGGAAATGATGGCTATGGTGAGGACAAAGCCGTCCTGAAGCGTAAACAGGAACCGGTCGGCCAGCATGACCGTGCAGATCAGCACGCTGCCGAGCGCTTCAAGCTGAAGACCGCGCCGACGCGATAACTTGGAAAGCATATGCTCTGCCTCCTTTTACTGAACGCCCATTGCCGCCAGAATGATGCGCATGATGACAAGGCTGATAGCCGCATCAAGCAGGCAGACGGCGATGAGCAGCGGATGCCACTTCTTGTTGGTATCGGTTACGAGCACGATGCGCGCATAGTGGCCGATGAGCGTGCCCATCAGGATACACGCCGGGAGCATCATGGAGGCCTGACCGAGCGTCAGCGCGCCAGCCTCATACATGGAAGCAGCGGTCGCGCAGCCGGAGGCCTTGGCGAAGAACGCCGAGATCAGAACGGCGAATGCCTCGCCCGGCAGACCAAACAGTCCCATGACCGGCGACATGACCGTGCCGAGGATGTCCATCAGACCGGTCTCCTTCAGAATGTACACCAGTACATAGCCGAGGATCATTGCAGGGGTGATATTTTCAATGCCGACCTTGAAGCCCTTTGCGCAGCCCTTGAGGAAGGTATCTACGATCGAGGGTTTCTTTGCCTTTGCCGGTGCGGCCGCAGCCGCCGTATTGGTTGCCTGATTGCTCATTTCTGTTACCTCCTTATGCCTTGCCGCGCTTTGCACGCAGGATCAGACGGACGATGTTCGCGCCGATCAGCTTGCAGACGAACATGATGACGATGCACGGACCGAGTGCCACCGGGCAGATCGCCACGAGCGGCGCGCCGCCGGTGATGGTGTTGTTGATGCACGCAGAGCCTGCGTACTGATACGCTACGAAGATCGTGCGCTCGTCATCCGTGATCTCGCCGTCCTCGTACAGCTCACGGGTCATGACGGCCGCAACGTCCGAACCGGTAAAGCTCGAGATGAATGCGATGCCGCACTTGCCTGGGATGCCGAGCAGCGGACGAAGCAGAGGACGGAACAGGATGTCCGATGCCTTGAATGCGCCGAGCTGCTCGAATACACCGAGCAGGCCGCAGAAGAACATGACCGCCGGGATCAGGTTGAAGCCTGCCATGAAGCCGTCCTTCGCGCCGGTGCCGCCCTTGCCGATGAGGTTCGCACCTGTGTCACCGATCTGTCCAAACGAGCCTGCCAGATTGGTAAAGTCAAGCACCTTGATTGGACCCTCCGCCGTGCGGAATGCACCGGACAGCACAAGAATGAGCACAATCAGTGCCAGCCACGCGCCAATACCGATCTTTTCCTTGTTTTCTGCCTGTTTCTCTTTGTTTGCCATGAGTTTATACCTCCTTATCCCTTTTGCACCGCCGCTTATTCGGCAGCCTTTTCAAAATCGTCGTTCAGCGTTTACGCTGCGCACGCCGCAAGCACGCTGCGCTGAAACAGCGATTCTACTTCCGCATATTCGTCCGGGGTGTGATTGCCCTCGCCGCGCACGCCCATGCCGCACACCGTCGGCACGCCGCACGCTACCGTAATGCCGGAGTCCGACAGACCGCCGACCTGGAAGCAGCCGATCTCACCGAAGCCGCAGTCCTGTGCGGTGCGCTGCAGATGACGGAACAGCGCCATAACGCCGTCAGTCGTATCCATGCACTGCATGACGCGGCTCAGATCGAGCTCCGCCGTCGTATCCGGCACCGAGTTGTGATTGGTTGCGCGGTGCAGGATTTCAAAAATTTCGTCGCGCACCTCCGCGTTCGGAAAGCGGATGCCGATGCGCACCTCGCACGAGTCGGGGATGGTGTTCTCACCGATGCCGCCGTCCACCATGCCGCAGTTCATCAGTCTGCCGCGCATGATGTCGTTCTGCGACTCGATCTCAACGATCTTGTGCGCTGCCTCGAGCACCGCCGAGCGGCCCTTCTCCGGCGCAATGCCCGAGTGGGATGCTCTGCCGTGAATCCTGATGCTGACCGGGCCGCCGCCCTTGCGGCCGACCACGAAACGGTTGTCCATGTAGCCAGTCTCGAAGTTGAACGCCGCGAGCGCGCCTGCTGCCTCCTCTGCGAAGATCTTCTTCGCGTCCGAACGCATATGCAGGTTTTCCTCGTCGCTTGCGAAGATGAACTTGATCGGACGCTCCTTCCAGTCCACGCTGTCGAGTGCCTTGACCGTGTACAGTGCCATGACCAGACCGGCCTTCATGTCCAGCACGCCGGGGCCGTGCGCCATACCGTTCTCGTCTACGCGGAACGGATTTTCCTTCACCGCGCCCTCCTTGAACACGGTGTCCATGTGGCCGATGAGCAGCAGAGGCGCTTTGGCGCTGCCGGGGTTCCACTCGCCGATGAGCATGTCACCGGAGTTTTGAATGGCGCGGACACGGGTGTGGATACCGGCGTTCTCCATCTCGCGGCGCAGGATGCTGCATACCGCGTTCACGCCGTCGATCTGCAGGGTGCCGCTTTCTGTGTTCACCAAATCGCGCCAAAGCTTCAGCATCGGCTGTCGGTTCTCGTCGATGTATTGACGAATCTGCGTGTAAATTTGCTCCATTTTTTGTGTACCTCCTTGATTGGAAAACCTGTTTATTTATAAGTCTCAGTTCACAGCATTTTCACCGCCGCGCCTGCAATGAGCACGGACACAATGGTAACGGTGACGAAGCCTGCCGTCAGCATCTTCGGCAGCAGGAAATTCAAGATCGCTTTCTTTTCCTTCTCGTTTCGTCCGAATGCCTCGGAGACCTCCTGCGGAATGAGCATGGTGGTCGGGAAACCGAACGTGCAGCTGATGCCGTAGGCCGCCGCAAGGCTGATCGGGATGCGCAGCAGCGCACGGCAGCGCGCCGCCATGGTTCCGAAAACGCCGCAGGCCGCTGCGGTCAGCAGCGCAGGCAGAACGGACAGCACCTGCTCCGGCGTGGTCTGCGCTAGATTGGAAAAGATCAGAATGGTGACGAAAAACGTGATCAGGCTGGAGGCCTGCGTTTTTCCGAGGATGCTTTTATCGAGAAAGCCCAGTGCGAAGAATACCGCGCCCATGATCAGGCACATGACGAAGTAGTGAACCGCGCCGCCGGTCAGCTTGGACGCATAGTACGCGATGACCGCAACGACTGCCAGCTTGGCGAGGTACATCGAAGGACGCTCGCAGCATTTCGGCAGGTGGAGCGGACCGTGATGCGCCGCAGCGTTTTCTTCCTGCAAAGTGCTGTACTGCTCCACGAGCACCACGTCATCGCGGATGAGCTTTGCGGTGCGGCGAAGCAGAAGGGACGCGATCGGTACGCCGATGAACTTCTGCGTCACGTAAAGCACGATGCAGAACGTCGCCGCCGTCGTGAGGTTCATCTCCTTGAGCGTGCTCGTCATGATGAGCGTTGCTGCGCTGCCGCCTGCGAAGATCGGTGCGCCGGCGATCGCCATTTCGCTGCCGATGAACGGCCGTCCAATCAGTACGATTGCTGAAACTGCGCCGCACACGCCGCACAGCGCCGTGACGACTACCTTCCACTGCCGACGCAACTCCGCGAAGTCGATCGTCGTGCCGAGCGACACGATGAGCAGGCCGGCAATGATGTTGCCGAATCCGGTGATCTGCGCGTCATCGATCAGTGTGCGCGGCAGGATGCCGCTCAAGCCTGCAAGCAGCAGGATCGCAATGCTGAGCACCGTGGAGAATATTGCTTTGGTTTTCTGAGCAATCAGCTCGCTGACTGCATAGATGCAGAATAGAATCGCAAGTGCGCTGATCGGTGTCATAAGCCTCATTCCTTTCTGTGTCTATACCGTATCATAAATTCGTTATGCCTGTCCAAATCATAAAAGTTATAGTGACGTTATAACCGGGACGGAATAGTATTCCTGTACAGTTTAACGCCCGCTTTTTATGAAAAACAGACAAAAGAATAGGCGCTGTGACTAAATCACAGCGCCTTTGCTGACATTATTCAGTATACCATTCTGCACTTTTGTCCATTTCACTTTTGTTATAACCCAGTCATAACAAAACGGAATAGTCTGTTATAACCACCAAAACGTCTTATTTCTCATTCTTCGGGTAAAGCTCCTCCAGCATCTTCACAAATGCCTGTGCTTCCGTGCTCAGCATTTCGCGGCTGCGCTGGATCCAGCCCACATTGATCTGCACCTGACAGTTTCGGATCGGGATGGTGCGGATGCCGTACTCCGCGAAGTCAGGTGCGCTCAGTCCCGGACCGAGGCGAACCACATCGGTCGAGCGCAGCAGTGACAAAATCGCCGCGCTGTCGTTGACATAAACGACGCGCTTGAACTGCTCCAGACGCACGCCGTCGATCTCCAGATAAAAGCTCAGATTGGAGAAATAATCGTCCGGAAGGCGGACGAACGGATGGGGCAGGAGCTGCTCCATCGTCACCTCAGACGCATGATACAGCGGATGGTTCGGCCCGATGTTGGCATACCAGGTGTCCGTGCCTAGCGCGTGAAATTGCAGGTTTTTGAACTTCAGCATGTGCTTGAGCTCCTTCACCTGCACGTTGTTGCTCATCACAAAACCAATCTCCGCTTCGCCGTGCTCCACGCTCTCGATCACCTGCTGCAAACGGTTTTCCACCAGCTTGAGCGCTACGCGGTTATCGTGGTAATTGTTGTAGAACTTTGCCATCAGACGTCCCATCGTGATGATCGGATAGGACGCGATGGACAGCACCGGCGCGTGCTCCTTCTCCGACAGGCCCTGAATGAGCTCCATCTGGTTGATGATCGTGCGCGCGTACTGATAGAGCTTTTTGCCCTCGTCGGTCAGCGCAACGCCCTTGTTCGTGCGGTTGAAGATGCGCACCTTGAGTTCGTTTTCCAGATTGCTGATGGCCTTGCTCAGATTGGGCTGCGTGACAAACAGCTTCTCCGCGGCCTTGTTGATGCTGCCCTGCTCCGCAATGGCGACAAAGTAGGTAAGCTGCTGAATCTGCATAACTCTGTTCCCTCTTTTGCATGTAGTATCTTCAGTATAGCATATCCGGGCGGAAAATGTCAGCCATATTTCTATGGGGAATACAGCTGATGCGGATGAAAAGCATGTGGGTATTTTTCTCCAAAACTCCATAATCTCGTTTTTCAGTACTCCCTACTTCAGGTCAATCTTTACGGATGGGAGCAATTCGTTTGTTGTCAAAAGAGAGCTGAAGGAGAGGGAGGACACCGTACAGCAGCGTGAACCGCGCCGGTATGGAGCTGGGTGAGCGCATCGGGATGCTGGACGACCCCAGCGCTGCGCGTACACATTTCCTGCGAGACTACATTATGGGCCGCATTTGACACCTTTTCTTCCCCATACAGCCGGAGAACTGCCAGTAATGGTGGTTCTCCGGCCTTTGTGTCTGTGCTTCGGCATGATGAAAAGTAAGCGAAATCACTTGCAAAGGGTTTCGATTTTGCACGCATATAGGCGTGATATTAGCTGTAATGTACCTTGTGTATTCCATACCATACAGAAATATATTTTTGTATTTACGCAAATAGCATAAAAGTATAATTAAAGCGTGTTTTGCCTATTCTCACTTACAGATATAATGAGAATAAGTTAAAACAATAGCGTAATTAGGAGGCTATTTGCGTGAACAAACTGGAACTGGGGCAGAAGATCCGCGCATTGCGAAAGGAACGAAAACAAACACTGGAAACGCTGGCGGAGGCCGCAGACATTGGACTGGTCTATCTGGGAGAAATCGAGCGCGGTATCAAAATGCCGAGCCTTAAAACCTTTATCAAGCTCGTAAATGCGCTGGATGTTTCGGCGGACGAGCTGATTGGTTTGGAAACCAAATCCGGTCGGGATTATTATACGCAAAAGCTCTCTGAACAGCTCCAATCGCTGACACAGGAAGAAGCCGCTGCAGTGCTTTCGATTTTGGAAACAACGATACAGCAAGTCAAAAATTTGAGAAACGAAACGGTCTGATTGAATAAATCAGACCGTTTTTTCGTGACAAATTTTGTCGTATGTGCTATACTCGAATTATGCTATTAGCTTAATTATAAGCTAATATAAATTTGGTGACAGCATATAGATCTCACGAGGGGGAACGTAAAATGAACAGTACGAAATGGAGAAAAATAATAACGTGCATATTGGCCCTAACTTTGCTAGCCGGATGTTCAGTTAGTGACTCACTGGGTATTACCACCCATTCGGCACAGGATGTCGAAATCCCTGCAGCGGATCAGGAACGCTTTTCGATGCTTTTCCACGATGAATATGTCGATCAATTCCAGTTGGATGTCGAAAAATTCAGCCAGCGTGAACAAGCTCTGCAGCGAGGTTACGCCCTTGTGAATAGCGAGGAGTCCGAATCCCTTGAGCGAGGGAAAAATTTATTCACTGGTTTCTGCTACTCAATCACTTCCAGAGGATCTACACTGCAGTACTTTGGCGAACTCAAGAACAATAAGCCGGATGGATTCGGTGTGATCTATGATAATTCGATGAGCTATTACACCTATATCGGCAACTTCTCCAAAGGTAAATTCAGCGGTTACGGAATTCAGTTCTCAGATAAGCTGAATGATAACGGCAATGTAGACTATGCCGTTCAGCAGGGCGAGATTTCACCTGAACTGGCTACTAAGCTGAGTGATTACTTTGACCATTATGTGACCTATGAAGGCGAATGGAAAAACGGTGTAAAAAGCGGACGCGGTAACGAATTCACTTTAACTTCTGAATCCGGTTATCCGGAACTCAAAAATTATTGGGCTGGCTCCTACTATCCCGTTATCTATTCCGGCCAGTTTTCCAAGGACCAATATAACGGTAAAGGCCGACTGTTTGAATATGGCCGATTGACCTACGAAGGCAGCTGTAAGAAGTCTCACCCTAATGGCGAAGGTACAAAGTATTATTCCAACGGGCAGGTGCAGTATGAAGGCCATTGGAAGAATGGTAAATACGATGGTTCCGGAACGGCATATAACGAGGACGGCTCTGTTGCATACTCCGGCAAATGGAGAAATGGCGACTACGCGTAAAAAGAGGATAAAATCATGATTGATTTATCACATATTCCATCTAAGCGCCAAGCGGAACAAGAGAATCGCTTCACTCTCTGGGGACATACATTTTCGGTCGATCCGGATATGATTCCATACAACTCGATTCGAAAACAATTTCGTGGATTAGCCCATGAGGCAGAAGCGAATTTTGAGAGTCGTGTCGTTAATCGGTGTAAATCGCTGGACGATTTGATCAAGTACGGTTCAGATATTTTCGGAGAATGCATGCAGCCTCTATGGAATGCATGTGTACAAGCCTTGATTTAGGTCGGTATCGTACACATTGATGTAAGCGAATTTATCGCTAGATACCAAGACTATTACGACTATTGGAATGAAGCATTTGACGTAGTAGCCGACCAATACGCAGCAATCGTATGTAATCAAGCACAGTTAAATGCTTATCGAAAACAACGCCGCGAAAATCGCAGTCGCTTGGAAGGCGGCGGTTTCGGATTGGCCGGAGATGCAAAAGGCATTGCAGTGGCCGAAACCGTCAATCTTGCATTTGGCGCTGCACATATGGTATTCAACGGATTAGGCAAACTCGGTTCGTCTATTGCTGCAAGCAACAAGAAAAACCAGATCTTTCACAATCCCCAAACGCACAGCAATCTCGCCTATGCAGTTTATCGTTCCGCATTTTTCACCCATACCGCATTGATTGCATGTATGAACGAGGAATTAGGAACAAGTTACTTTACGGGAGCCTCTTCAGCATTGCAAGCAACTAGTGATGGTATTTTGCACAATATACAGCAGTATATGGCCAACAAAGATGCTGCATGGCAGCTGCTGCTAAAAGGGTTATCTATGAACCCCTATCATATTGGTTTTTACCAGTATATCATTGATTATTATGCTGATCCCAAGGGGGAGTTGGAGCAATTCGCTGATTATTGGGGCATTAATATATCTCATTTGAAAGAACTTGCCATAGACGAATGCTGCAAGAAGTTCGATGTTTCCACGGTTGAGACTGCCCGAGCATCTCTGAAACAAATGCAAATCTATATGGACAAATACCATTTCTATGGTGATTTTCCAACGAAAACGCGTGCAAAGAAAGTCTTAAAGGCGTATCACGATTCGCTTTGTTCCGTAAGGTTTGATCTTGCTAAAGCAAAGCCGTATATATGCGAAACGCAGGAGCAAGCCAAGCATATGCAAGCGCAAGTGGATTACATCGAATCGATGATCAAGAGTCATACACTACGAGATGAACTAGATTGTATAGCCGCTCGGCAGCAGCTCGAAAATTTGGAGCAAATCAACGGTGAACCGGTTATGGAAGAAGCAAAACGACCGTATACCATGGCATTGAATCAAATATGCGAAGATTATGACTTAAAGGCGAGAACTCTGTTCGGGAAGGTATATCGAATCGAGAAACTGTACAAGATGTTTTGGAAATCTATAACGATATGAAAAGAAGGCTGGATAACAATCAAGTCCTCAGCAATGCGCCAATATTCGTTATCGTCTGGAGGCATTGGATCTTGCTGAAGAAGAGAAGGTCAAAGTCCGAAAACTTATATTTGAATGTGAAAACAAAAAGGAACTAAAAAAGATACGTTCCATCAACTTTGTAGCCATTCTTCTGCTGATTGCTATGATTGCAATCGGTGCCTGCCTGCCGATTACTGCAACGCCGGAACTGCACGATATGCATGTCCTATATCATGGACAGGAGCTGTTATTGCACGATCATAATGTTGTATCCGGTGCACTTGGCATTGTCGAAGGTCTGAAAAACGGTGCGGCTGTGTTCGGCAAATCGGTACTGACGCTGTTTCTCAATGCTTTTGCAGATTATCTGGACGGATTTCACGGGACACTTGACGGTCACATCTTCTGGATGCTGTTCGGATGGATCAAGGCCCTGTGGGATAATATTTGGCTGACTTTCTGTCGTTATGGTGCCAGCTTGTGGTATACCTTCCGACAAAGCAACGGAATCGGTTATTGTGCCGGTTACATTACGTCTACTGTAATATCGTGGGTCATTTGCAGCCACTTGTCCAAGACGGAGGAAGAACATGTTGCTGCAATGAAGAAAAAGTAATATTTATACGAGGTGAGTAAAGTGAAAAAATTCTTATCAGCTATCCTATCGCTATGTTTAATGCTGCAGCTGTTCTGTATCGGTGCCGGAGCGGTATCAGCGGATCAATTCAAGGATTTGAAAAACCATTGGGCCAAAGGATATATTGATATTCTTTGCCAGCGCAATATTATCAACGGATACAGCAACGGTACGTTTGCGCCTAACAAATCTCTGACGAAGGCAGAAGCAGCCAAGCTGATCTGCTTATCCGCCGAAATTCAGCCAAGCTCCACCGTTGATACCAATTTAACTGATATCAACATGCATTGGGCTAAGAAGTATATTGCTGTTTTGCCGGAGACGCCGAATAAGAATGGTCAATTTCAGCCTAATACACAGATTACTCGTGCAGAGTTTGCTCAGATGGTCGTCGGTGCGATGTACGTTGATACGGCCTCGACGGATACCTCTGCTCTGCGCAAGCGCTTTAAGGATTGGGCTTCCATTCCGTCTGAGTCTGCAGAATTTGTGGCGGTTGCTATTGAAAGGGCATCATCAACGGTTATGAAGACTCTACTTTCCGCCCCAATGCTACGCTGACGCGTGCAGAAGCCTGCACCATGCTGAAACGCGCTTTCTATCCTGATGTAAAGCTGACTCCCAGCCATTACTATACGGATACCGTCGCCTACGCGAATAATGTTACGCAAATGGTCTGTGCAGCAGATGAAAGCCTGTATTATGTTGCCGATAATCAGGTCTTCCGTGCCGGACAGAGCGCTGCTGTTTTCCGCGCAGAAGATATCAGCTATACGGCAAGCGCAGATGAGATCCTAAGCCAACCGGAATCTAAGCATTATGATGGCCAAAGAACCATATCGCAGGCGATTGTTCACAGAAAGTCGAAGAATCCGGAAGCGTAGATTTTGATAACTTTACTCTTGCAGGTATCGCAGCAGATACTGAATCTGGCGATGTCTATGCCATTGTATGGAGCAAGGTGAAAGAATATCACTTTGTCTATAATCTATATATGGTCGCTGCATATGATATATCAGCACCAGATAAACCGGTTTCTGTATTTTTTGATTCAGGTGATGGGGATTATGCAGCAGCATTGCCTAATGGTGAAATGATTCAAAAATCCGGAGATTATATTTATTACGCAACTGGATATGATTCGGTGCATAGATCATCTTGGGCACCCGAAACACTGCGGTGGGATTTAACAAACAGACGTCTAACTGTACTGAATGAACTATATCTTCAGCGCGGCATATACAGCGTCGGAGTATTTAACAACTCCATTTGGTGTATGGCCGGCTATTCGGACGCAACACTCTGGAATATGAATACTAATCAGAGTTACGACTTCGGCGAAATCGGATTCGATACTGCCGGTGCATGGAAAAATAATTTCTATTTCTGGAATGGCAAGGAATCTGCACTCTACTGTGCAACCATTCCGGCATCTGGTTCGGGCAATCTTTCTATCCGTCGATTGGTTAGTTCCGAAGATATTCTCAGCACTGATGGATATACGTTTGGAAGATATGGCTATCAGGGTTATCCATTGTGGACAGCTAATTCGGATACCATATACTTCTACAGAGACAGCGCTAATGAAATCCGCCGCATTTACGGGAAATAATACATATCTATTAACTTCTAGTCCGTCAAATGAACTCCCTGCTTTCTGGCAGGGAGTTTCCTTTTGACATACTATAACATCTAATTTACAATCTACAGATTCGTCTCGAAAACTCCATAATCCCAGCTTTCAACACTCGCCACTCCCCAACTTTCACGGCAGGGAGTTCTTCGTTTGCAATCATCTTGCGGACCTGCTGGCGCGTTGTCTTGAGCAGGGCAGCCGTCTCTTTGACGGTTAGGATTTCATCGTTCGACATGGTAAAACCTCCTTGACATGGGTGAAAGCACATTTCACTTTAATTCATGTATGCTTATTCTAATGTTGGCGATTGAACGTCAAATCATGCTGTTTAAGCAGGCTCAAACACCCTGCAGCAGGCCGTTAGAACGAAAATTATAAATGATGATAAAAGAGAAAATTTGCCTGCATGCACTGATGAGAAATAGATTTATGACTTGAATGAAATATATCCCCCCCATCTCCTCAAACTTCCCCAACAATTTAATAAACTCAGATTTCCTAATCCTACAATCCTTCTGGACGGCTGCGAGCGAAACGCAGCCGTTCGCCTTTTCGCGATACGGCGCAGCTTTTTCTTCGTCTTTTCACGATACCTGGAGGCATTGATACAATCCAGCAGCTCGGAGAGCGAAATCGGGTCAAAATGCGTCATATGCAGCCGGTGGAGAAACTTATGCTGCTGATTTTCAACCTGAGAGCCAAGTTCGATCAGCTGACTTTCCCAGTCTTTAGCCTTAGTCAACTTGGTGATTTTCGAACGACCAAACCGCAATTCCAGTCGAAGAATATGCTCGTCAATCTTGATATCATGCCGTTTCTCAAGCTCATACGATTTATCATAAACCGAGAAAGCACAGCTTTTAGACTTATTCTCGATTGTCCATGAATGCTTATTGGCTCCCTTGAATTTTTCATCGGAATTTGAATATTTACCGAACTTAACCGCGTTGTAATGGGGGATAGGAAAGGATTTCTTGAAAATATCCAAACGATCTTGAACATCCGCCTTGCGCTCATAGTACAGATTGCAGGTCAAATCACACCGTGACAGCTTAAACCCCTTGAGCCGTCGGTCAACGCCGATTTTATCAAGGATATTCCGCAGACGGTGCTTTACCTGCTGCACAGACTCTTTGTCAGCCTGAAATAATGCGGTCGGTTTATATGTACTGGCAAGCAACGAAGACGGGTTAACAATCAGTATCAGTCAGCACGGATGCGAAACAGACTGGCCAAGCTGTATCTCAACGCCGATGTCCTTAAACTGCGGCATCTGGTAATACGGCGAAAGCCCTAAATTCCCTTTGCCGGTGCGAATACACTCGTTTTGTTCGATAATATTCTGAATTTCGGAATATTTGCATTGTAATTTCAGTGAAAAGGTGTGAATGCCGTACTTATTCGTAATCATTTGCTGTTCCTCCGTTTCTGAGCGCATACCGTGCAGCGCTTGCAGGTTTTGCGTTCGTGCTGCCCTTGGTATTCGAGGATATCGCATACCATGCAGCTGTCGCTATAGATAAAGTTATGTACCTGGTTCAATTTGAATTTTATCGTTTTAGCGGCTTTAGGCGACTGCTTTTTCGCCTTCTTGATAAAGCTATTTGAGATAGCGTCATCATCGCCGTTCTGATCGTAGAAGATGACACAGTGCGCCTTTCGTCCATCACGTCCCGCTCGGCCAATCTGCTGGATGTAATCCGTCATGCTGATCGGTGCGTTGAAGTGTACGACAAGTTCAATGTCGGGAACATCAATACCCATCGAGAACGCGGAAGTTGCAATCATAATCTTTCTTTTGCCTTGCAGGAAGTCGAATAATAACTGTTTTTTGCGACGTTCCGGTTTAATTCGCGAGTGATAGCGGGTAACATCGCCGGGGTATATTTCTCCCAGAATGTTGTACAGCGCATCTACATATGTAGTCGTCTGCGCAAAGATCAGCACCGAACCGTCTTTGTGATACTTATCAATCAGCTTACAGAGTTTCTTGATACGAAATTCCAGCCGTGCCTCCAGCGTTTTCTTGTTGCAAGTGACATCCTTCTTGAGCAGAATAAGATTATCACGTCGCAAATCACTGCGGAGAATAACAGGCTTGTCCATATGCAGACTATCACGAATAATATCCATAGAGTCTGCCGGTATCGTCGCAGAGCAGGCACAGATAACCGGCTTGCGTTTCAGCTTGTTGATAAAATCGCCGATGTGAAGATAGGCATCTCGAAACGTATAACCCCATTCCATAATGGAGTGGCATTCATCTACAACAACCATGAAGATATTCGAATGCTGTATAGCTTCAATAAACGCATGGTTTTGCAGCCGTTCGGGAGTGACATAGAGAAAATTCAGCTTGCCCTTTCGAGCCTTGTTCAGTATCTTATCGATATCCTCTTTAGAGCGAGTCATATCGATATAATCGGCAGAAACGCCATGCTTCTGTAACGTCTGCACCTGATTGTATATCAGCGCAAGCAAAGGCTCGATAACAATCGTAAGCTTGTCGGAATGAGCAAGCCCAACGGTTTCATAGATGACCTGTTTGCCAGAACCCGTGGCAGCAATGACGATTGCGTCCTGTTCAGCATCCAGCGTATTCATCGGAATAATCTGAGCCTTGCGAGGCTTGTCGAAGCCAAGCTGTTTGAGTGCAGATTTCAAGTGTCTTTTCATATCCATAGAGATAACCTCCAACGTACTAAGATTATCAATATGTTATAGGAATGTAAAAAGATAATGCCGAATAGTGAATATTTATCAAAAATAAATTACATTTTTCGGAACGAATGATTTTCTTCTCAAATACCTTAACAGGATAGTTTAGGCCTGAATATAGCAGTATGGATAATAAAAAGTGTAAAAAGGTTAGAATAGATAAGCGCGGTTCATGCGCAAAATGACAGGCCCTGCCGTTCGGAAGTATCCGATTGACAAGGCCTGCGTTGTTGTGAGATATTATCGAAAATCATCAAACAGATTTTCAAAATTCAGATTTACATTTTGATAATTTGGCGTATAATATAAATAAAGGTGGTGATTTTCAAAATGCAGATGGAAGATTTGATTGAACTTGCAAAACGTGTGCAGGCACAACAGGCCGAGGCGCAAACCGTTGAAGTGAAAGCTGCACATCGCGGGTGTCCAAGCAAGCTGCGCGATACGCTTTCCAGCTTTTCAACCAGAACAGCGGCGGTATTCTCCTGTTTGGATTGGATGAAAACGAACATTTCGCAGCAGTCGGCGTGTATGATCTGCAGGATTTGCAGAAAAAAGTAACCGAGCAGTGCAATCAAATGCAGCCGCCGGTTCGTGCTCTGTTTACCACCGCCGAATACAAAGGTGTGTGGATTTGTTCGGCAGAGATTCCGTCCATTGCCTATGCCGAGCGTCCGTGTTACTACATCGGTGCTGGCATTCAAAACGGCTCTTATGTGCGTGTGGGCGATGCCGACCGTCATATGACCGACTACGAAATCTACTGTTTTGAGGCATACCGCAACCATATGCACGATGATGAGCGCGTTATTGAGCGTGCAACGATAGGTTTTCTCGACAAAGACCTGCTGAACGCTTTTCTGACCGAACGCCGTATATCGCGTCCGCAGTTCGCGCAGATGAACGATACGCAGGCTATGGAAATGCTGTCGATCACTCGCAACGGCATACCGACTATCGCTGGTCTGCTGAATTTCTGCGTTTATCCGCAAGGTTTTCTGCCCGAGCTTGGCATTACTGGCATCGTTGTTCCGGGTACGGAAATCGGCGATACTGCCGACAGCGGAGCACGTTTTCTCGACAACAAGCGTATGGAAGGCACGATCGCCAACATGTTTTCCGAGGCGATGGCATTCTGCATGCGCAACATGAAAACCGCCACGATCATTGACCCGGAAACCGGCAAGCGATGTGACAAAACCGAATATCCGGTCAGCGCGATACGCGAAGCTGTGCTGAATGCGCTCATTCACAGCGATTACAGTATTTACACCGAGGGCACGCCCATTCAGATTGACTTTTTCAGCGATCGGCTGGAAATTCACAGCCCAGGTTCTCTATACGGCCGTATGTCGGTCGAAGATCTCGGTTTTGCACACCCCGATGCCCGCAATCCGGTCCTCGCCGTTATGACCGAAAGCCTGACAGATGCAGAGCACCGTTATTCCGGCATCCCGACTATGCGCCGCGCTATGCAGGAAGCAGGACTTCCTGCTCCGGTATTTATCAACCGGCAGAATGAGTTTGTTGTTGTGCTGTACAATCATCCTGCTGAACCGGAGAACCCGGTTATCACAAGCCATACAGCAGACAAAACAGCTGCACTTCTGCAATTCTGCCGCACACCGCGCACCCGCAAGGAAATTGCAGATTTCCTTGGCATTGGAACCGTGTACCACGCCAACAAGCGCTACATTCAGCCGCTGGTTGAGCAGGGTAGGCTGAAACTCAGCATTCCGGATAAACCGTCCAGCCGCAAGCAGACGTACACGACTGACGTTTAAAGGACTCCTGACTCTTTATGGGTCAGGAGTTTTTCTATCTCAAATTACGCAAAAAGGCGGCCGCAGTTTTTCAAATCCGACATATCGTGAAATATATACTATAAACATGAAGGATCAAAGGAGAAAGTCGAAGGACAAGTGTCGATGTAGTTCTGTTGATGTCATGCCATCCCTCCCGAAACAGTGCCGGGACGTTTCGGCTCGTTCCGAAACTTCCTGCTGCTTCTATTATCTCATGTGGGGGAAGCTGCGGGAGGTTTGACGGTTACCTTCGCTGCACGCAAAATCCACATAACACAGCAGCCGGGGCTCCCGTAATTGAGAGTCCCGGCTGTCTTATGCCGAAAGATTTAATTTTTTACTTGCTCATCTCGCAGAAACGCATGAGGATTGCGGCAACCTGTGCGCGGGTTGCGTTATTCTGCGGATTCAGCTTTCCGTTCGAGCCGTTGACGATACCGCTCGCGACCGCCCACTGCATTGCGTTTACAGCGTAGCTGCTTACGCTTGCAGCGTCAGAGAAGCTGTCGAGCTTACCGTCTGCCTTCGGAGAACCAGCGTAGCGGTACATCATGGTAACAAGCTGCTCACGGGTGATGTCGGCGTTCGGGTTGGTGCCGTCGGACACGCCCTTAGCCTTTGCCCACTCCATGCCCTTCTCGTACCAGGTCGCGCCGCCGGTGGTGTCCTCGCCTGCGTAGCGTGCCAGAACCGTCATCAGCATACCGCGGGTGGTGGACGCATTCGGGGAGAACTGGTTATCGTCGGTGCCGTTCATCAGGCCCTTGTCGGTGACGTACTGAACCGCGTCAGCGTACCATGCGGAAGAAGCAACGTCATTAAAGCCGTTCTTCGAGGGCTTGGGGGCCTCAATCTTGCTGAAGGTCGGCGTAATTGTTACTTTGCTGTCAGGCATGGTGAAGGTGTACTGATTATCGCCCTTCTTCGCAACCGCAATCGTGCTGCCCTTCGCGTCGGTGACAGTCAGCTTTTCGCTGATAGCCTGCATCCGGGGTGACGGTTACGGTAACCGTATTGCCCTTTTTCGCCGTGTTCTTGTCCAGAGCAACCTTGCCGTTCGATGCAGTGGATGCAGAAACGGTATTGGTCGGGGTGGTGGAAGAACCGGAGGACGACGAATGACTGCTCTTACGAGTGACCTTAACTACGCAAGTCTTTTCTACATCGTTGTAATTGTCCGTGCCGGTATATTTTGCAGTGAAAGTGTAGTTCTTCGTTGCATTCGGCAACTGTGCGGTATACTTGCCGTCCTTTTCGGTTACCGTGATGTCGTTGTCACAGGTGACAGCGAGCAGGCCCTCGGTCGGGACACCGGAAACCGTCAGCTCAACCGAGCCGCCGCCGGTAAGGGTAGACGGAGTTGCGGAGATCTTGATAGAGGGTGTAGCCTTATTGACAGTCAGAGTAAACTTGTCAGACGCAGCGCTATAATCTGTGCCACCAGCAAAACCTACAGAAATTTCCGTGGTGCCTGCACCGACGATGGTAACCGTCACGGTTCCATTGTTATCCTGAACAGTAGCAACGGAAGGATTGGAGCTTGTCACAGTGGCTGCTTTATTTGCTGTATAGGTAAAGGTAAACGGCTTATCGCCATAGGTAGCAGCGGTCTTGTTGTTGGAAATCGTGACGCTGCCCGCCTGACTTGCTACGGTAACAGGAACGACCGCAGTGGTTGCAGAAGTGGTATCAGAACCATTTGTAACCGTTACAACGCAGTAATAATAAGTCGTACCAGCGGCGGTGATGTTCGGGGAATACGTTGCACTTGTGGCGTTGGAAATCTCGGTACCGCCCTCGTTGCTGCTGCTGGTGTTGCTGTACCACTGATAAGAATAGGTAAAGTCGTGAACAGGCTCAGACACCTTGGCGGTCAGGGTAACCGCGCTACCGCCGACGTAGGTATTAGCGGACGCAGGGGACACAGTGACAGCGGGGGAAGTCAAAGACCAGCTACTATCATCGGCATAAACATTTTTTGTGGAGGTGGAGCCTTCTGTCACAGTGACTTCTTTCCATTGGCCAAACGTATATCCCGCTCTCGTGGGCGTGTCTGTTTTGCCAGTATAATCCGGAACGGCATCTGTCGCGGTCAAAATATAATAGGCGTTGCTAGTATTGCCATTTTTCCCCATTCAAGATTGCCCTTTACGCTACTTGCCTGAGATTTTGTGCGGAGATAATACTTTACATTGTGGGCGGCAGCAATACAAGCGTGTGTAAGCGCTGGATCGCCGTTATTAGCCCCGTTATAGTACAATTCACCGATTTTTGTCGCACGATGCAGGTCAATCACATTTACGCCGGTGCATCCGAAAAAGGCATTTCTGCCAATATCATTGATCCCATTTCCGTAGGAGATGTATGTCAGTCCGGTACAGCCAGAAAAAGCACTTTCGCCGATTTCCGTGAGACTGTCCGGAAATTCGAGAGACTTCAGACCCTTGCAATTTGTAAATGCATTATCCCCAATATTGGTCAGTCCGGTCGGGAAAATAATCGTTTCAAGAGCGTTCAAGCCATTGAACAAACCGGCAGAAATCTCCGTGGTCGTGCATCGGCTCATATCAACTGTTTTGAGCTGATTCTGCCCCATAAATAGTAGCGGATTGATGGATACATTTCCGCTCGAAGTTTGGAAAGTCGGAACGTTCTTTCCAAAAGTCACCGTTGCCAAAGAACCGATATGTCCATCCCTTTCTGTGATCAGAAATGCCTGCTCTCCCAGTTTCTCAAGATTGTCAGGGAACGTGATGCTTGTCAGTGCGTCACAATCACGGAAGGCCTGATAACCGATTTCTTTAAGGGACGTGGGCAGCGTAACATTTTGCAGGCTGGAGCATCCGAAGAATGCTTGTGTGCCGATCTTTGTCAGGCCGGAGAGAATACTCACCGTCTGCAGTCCTGTGCAGTTGAGAAAAGCCTTCTCGGGAATTTCCGTGATAGAATCTCTCAACGTCACCTTTTTCAAGGTCGTTATCTGTGCGAAAGTACCTGAGCCAAAGGGACAGTTTACATCGAGTTCTTCCAATTTGTCGCTATTGAAAGACCAGCCGGGGAGTTCAGTTGTCACATTGCTACCAATCGTGAGTTTTTTAATTGGGCAACCGACAAAAGCGCCGTCCGAGATGGCGGTCACAGCAGAAGGCACTGTATATTCATCTCGCACAGCAGAGCCGCCCGGATAAGCGATCAGTGTTGTGCCATCCTTGTTCTTGTTGAATAAAACGCCATCAACGTCTGTTTGGAAATTGGTATTCCCATTCAGGTTAAACACCTTAGCAGCAGAGGTGTCGAGTGCCCACTGTTTAATGGTACTCACATCTGCGCCAATGTCGTACTCCGAAACGGCTGTCAAGCCGTTAAACGCGAAGGCACCAATAGAAGTAACACCTTTGGACACAACCACTTTGGTAATATTGCTGATTTCAACGCCGGTCAAACTTGCCCGCCAGGGTTGTGTGGCACTTCCATTGTTAATGTTGGCAGTATAATTTGCCATAGCGCCAGAACCAGAGATGGTCAGGGTATAGGAACCGTCCCCATCGTCATCAGTCAGCGCCCACTGGACGCTACCCTCATTGCCCTCTGCGCCGCAGCTGCCCTTCAGGACAGAGTTGATTTGAGGTGCGGCTTCATCATCCCCATCCGCCGCAAACGCCACGGTCGGCGCCATTGTCAACAGCATGCAAAATGACAATATTGCCGATAACAATCGTTTTTTCATAACTTTTCCTCCTTATTTTATCAGCCTTAACGGCATCAATATAAAAAACGCTTTCAAGACATGGCTACCCATGATTTAAAAGCGTTTTCATATCTTTGAACAACACAAAAGGGTAGAGTTTTACTTGCTCTGCGCTGTGAGCAGTGTATTGCACCGCGAATCGGTCTGTCAAGTTCTTTTTCACGGTGTACACCTCCTTCTGCCAAATAAAGCGCAGAAGAGGTTAACAGCGTCTTCGCTGATGCTTGCAACCAGCTATCATTGCGGCTTTTGCCGCTTTAGACCCTTCTGGCTTTGCGTCCCCGTCTTTCGACGGGTTTGCCTATTTCTCAGGCACTGTGCCTGAGTTCTTAATTATTGTACCATAAGCTGTATAGGTGTGCAACGGGACAGCTATACAATTCGTGTCATAAAAACGACATTTCGTGCAGCGATCTGATGAATATCACCGTTCAATCCGGTGCGCGCAGGACTGCGAGTGTGCTTTTTATTTCCACTGGGTACGGTACTGATGCGGGGTAATGCCGGTGCTCTTACGGAAGGCCATAATGAAGTGCGAAGCACTGGAGAAACCGCAGTTATCTGCGATGGTCTCAATATTCTGCGAGGTGGTGAGCAGCTGCTGTTTGGCGGCGCTCAGACGCACAGTCTGCAAAAACTGATGCGGTGTTGCCGACTGGTACTCCTTAAACTTACGCATATAGTAGCAGGTGCTGAGCGCAGCGCGCTGCGACAGGTGCTCGATGGAGAGCGACTTATCCGCGTAATTGTACGTCATATAGTCGGCCGAGTCCTGAATGGCGATCTCGAGATCGCTTTTTCTTTCCGAGCACGAGCAGAACGAGCAGCTTGTTGATCGTCAGGGAAATAATATGCGGATTGGGCTGGTTCAGGTGCACCGAGACCATGATGCGGCGGACACATTCCTCAATCTCGGCATTGCTTCCGGTGGGCAGGATGAACCCGTGCGTATTGAGAATAAGATGTGTATAGGCCGTGCTGCCTGCAAAGTGGAACCAGCGCATGCGGATCGGTGTGAGGGCGTGATAGCTGTGCGGTTCTCTGCAGTCAAGCAGAATCAGGCTGCCGGGACCGGCAGTGCGTGTTTCACCGCGGTAGGTGACCGACAGTTCGCCTTCATCTACAACAAGCATCTGGCAGATATCCAGATAATTGCGCTGCATACCGTATGTTTCATCGCAATGGGCGCAGGCAAGCGCGCTGCGGCTGCGATGGACGAGTACATTAAGAATAAGAACAAGTAATTCTTGCTGGATATGAGGAAAGAAAAACCAGGTTGCGCATTAAGCCGCAACCTGATTTTTTGCGGTGCGTCCGATATGGGCAGCAACAGAAGCCGAGGGTCAGCAAAAAAATGACGGGCAAACTCCCGAATCGACGAACAGAAATCACATAGCAGGCCGTATTGACGCTCAACACAAAGTCCAGTGCTGCTCGATCTGCTTGCGGATAAAAACTAACGACTTGTGAATGGTTTTTTTGAAAGGTTCACCGTATCCTATAGGTACGGTGAACCTTTCATTTTGTGTAAGCGAGAGGAGGTACGCATTTGGACCGGAAATACATTCAGTCAGTCAAACCGCTGACCGACCACGTTCTGCAGGTCGATTTCATATCCGGCAGCCGCCTGCTGCTGGATATGAAGCCTTATCTGGATAAATTCCGATTCCGGTCACTTTCCGACCCGCAGGTGTGGAACAGCGCGGTGACGAACGGCATTTTTGTCCGCTTCGGTGATGTGGAGATGAGCCATAACGAGCTGTTTTCCATGGCCGAGCAGGAACACTGACACAGAAAAGGAGGAAAATGGTATGAGTAAAAAGCAGATGATACGACAGCGAGGGCTGAGCGCATTTCTGGCGATGGCAATGTGCTTCGGTCTGCTGCCTGCGACGGCTTGGGCAGCGGAAGAAGGGGTTGCCATTGATGAAAGTAATTTTCCCAATAAAACCTTCCGGAACTATATACAGAAAGTGTTTGATAAGGACAATAACGACTTTTTCAGCGCGGATGAGATTGCTGCCGTGACAGAACTTACGTTTCAGTACCCGGATGACCCGAATACAGGTGTAGCGGGAATTACGTCTTTGAAAGGTATCGAGTACTTCACTGCCTTGACGAGTTTGGATTGTTCCTATCAAGACCTGACGGAATTAGACCTTAGCCGAAATACCGGGTTGACAAGTGTACTATGCTACGGCAATCAACTTACCGAACTGGATTTGAGTGCGAATACCCAGTTAATAGAATTGGACTGTAGCAGTAATGAGATTACCCATTTGGATGTCAGCAGCAATCATAATCTCGAAAAGCTGTCCTGCTATCATAATCGGCTTACCAGTCTGGATCTCAGCCGGAATAATAAGCTGACTTATACCTACTGTGATAGCTGGTGTCCTATTGAACCGGATGAGAACAACACGATCAATCTTGCTGAACTGGATGTTGACAAAACCAGTGACTGGGTTGGCGGCAAGGTTGAAAACGGCATTCTGACGATTGATGAAGGAGCAAAGAAGGTCACCTATAACTATCAGTGCGGTAATAACATCGAGATGCATGTCATACTGCATATTCATATATATGATGATTCCTGGGAATATAACGCCAATGAACATTGGAAGAAATGCACCAATTTTTGCACGGGTGCGAACCAGGGGATGATAAAGAGCCCTCATGATTACAAGGGCGGCAATACCTGCTCCATCTGCGGCTATGTGAATGCTGCCGACACATATGCTGTCACTGTTGAGGTTGATGGACACGGCACCGCCGGTGCGTCTCCGGCCTTCGCCAAGACAGATGAAACGGTCACGCTCACCGCGATTCCCGATACGGGTTATGCTTTTAAGACATGGGAGGTTATCCGTGGCGGCGTTGCCATTACCAATGATACTTTTATCATGCCTGCCAAGCCTGTGACCGTCAAGGCTGTTTTTCAGGAAAAAACTGCGGCTCCGGTGATCAGCCCTAACGGCGGCAGCTTCAATGATACGGAGACCGTTACACTTACTTGTGACACGGAGGGTGCATGGATATATTACACCATAAATGGTGTAAAGTCTCATTACAGGGATCCGTTCACGCTGACGGAATCGGCGAACATCACAGTCTGGGCTGAAAAGATGGGCAAAGCCGATAGCGATATCGTCACAGCTGCCTTTATTAAGATTGTCGATGGCGTTGCCGTTGATACGTTCAATTTCCCCGACAAGAACTTCCGCGATGTCGTGAAAACGTTTGATACTGACGATAACAATATCCTCAGCGATACTGAGATTGCCGCAGTAAAGGAAATCGACTGCAAAGGCAGAGCCATTACCAACTTGAAGGGCATCGAGTATTTTACTGCGCTTGAGTATCTGTACTGTTACGATAACGAGTTAACAGAACTCGATCTCAGCCGGAATACCAAGCTGAAAGAGCTGAATTGCAGTACAAATCGCTTGACGGTATTGGATCTCAGCCAAAATCCGAAGCTGAAAAGGGTGATTTGCTCCGATAACGCGCTGACCGCGCTCGATCTCAGTCATAATCCAGAGATGGAAGATGTGAACTGCTCCGATAACGCGCTGACCGCGCTCAATCTCAGCAGTAACTCCAAGCTGACGAATCTGAATGCATCGGGTAATATTCGCGAGATTACACTGACAGGCAATACCTTTGATCTGTCGAGCCTGACCGGCTTTGATGTCTCAAAGGCCAGAAACTGGCAGGGCGGCACAGTCAGCGGAAGCACCCTTACCGTGGATGAAAATGCCGCTGTCGTGACCTATTCCTATGACACCGGCTGCACCAAGACGGGACTGGAAAACGTCGTTTTCACGCTCGCGATTGCGGGACGCGGCACGGACATTGCCATCGACGCGGCGAATTTCCCCGACCCGAAATTCCGGGAGTTTCTTCTCAGCCCGGAGGTAAATATTGACCGAAACCGGGACAGCAAACTCAGCACATGGGAAATCGCGCTGGTGCGGGAGCTTGATATATATGGTGAGGACATCAGGGATCTTACCGGTATCGGGTATTTCACGGAGCTGGAAATTCTGAGCTGTGTCAGCACCCACCTCACCAGTCTGGATCTCAGTCAGAATACCAGGCTGACCGTTCTGGACGCAAGCCACAACGACCTGACCAGTCTGGATCTCAGACAGAATACCGGTCTGATCGAACTGGACGTAAAATACAATGACCTCACCAGACTGGATCTCAGACGGAATACCGGTCTGACCAAACTGGACGTAAGCAACAACAACCTCACCAGTCTGGATCTCAGTCAGAATACCAATCTGACTGAACTGGAAGCAGAAGGCAACGCCTGTACGATCGCTCCGGTCGACGGCAGATTTCATCTTGCCTCTCTGCCTTCCGGCTTCGATGCAGGAAAGGCCGAAAACTGGCAGGGCGGCACGGTCAGCGACAATATTCTGACGATAAACAGCGATGCCAAACAGGTTACTTACGAATATGACTGCGGAAATGGTCACACGGCAGTCTTTACGCTGGAAATCCCGACGCAGTACACTGTCACGGCTCATGGGCTGTACGGCGGAGTCATGGGGATTACCCCGGGCGAGGATTATATCGCACGATACACGGTCGGCGCTCAGGTCGGTCTTCAGATCGGCAAACGCGACGGCTTCACCCTGCAGGGTCTGACGCTCGAGGGAATCAGCGAAGAGCAGCTGCAATGGCAGGCGAAGGACGCGGAAAGCACAACTCGAGGTATTTCCTTCGAGATGCCCGCGCATAATGTGACGGTGACGGTCAACTGGAAGGCGAACGGCTCGTCCTCGGGCGGCGGTTCTTCCGGCGGCGGTGGCGGCGGCACGTCCACACCCGGCTACACCGTTTCTGCGGATAAGACCGAAAACGGCACTGTCACAGTATCTTCCAAATCTGCCTCCAAGGGCGACACTGTGACCATCACGGCAACCCCCGACAAGGGGTATGAGCTGAGTGGAATCAAGGTTATCGATCAGAACGGCAGGGAAGTTAAGCTGACCGACAAGGGCAGTGGCAAGTATACCTTTACCATGCCTGCGGGCAAGATCACGGTGAAGGCAGTCTTTATGGATGACAACACCATGCTCAACTTCTTCACCGACGTGCACGCGGAGGATTACTACTATGACGCAGTCCTCTGGGCGGCGCAGAAGGGCATTACCGGCGGTATGAGCGACACACTGTTCGCTCCGAACGCTGCCTGCATCAGAGCACAGATCGTTACTTTTCTGTGGCGTGCGGCGGGTTCGCCTGAACCGAAGGCGCTGAGCAGCTTCGCGGATGTTCCGGCAGATGCATACTACGCCAAGGCGGTTGCATGGGCGGTCGAGAATGGCATCACCAACGGTACGACCGATACCACCTTTGGCCCGGATGAGACCTGCACGCGCGCACACGGCGTAACGTTCCTGTCTCGCGCAGCCAAGGCAAATACCGCTTCCGGCAACAGCAATTTCGCTGATGTAGACGCGAACGCATATTACGCAAGTGCGGTCAAGTGGGCGGTTGACAATGGCATTACCAACGGTATCAGCAGCAGCCTGTTTGGCCCGGACAGCAGCTGTACCCGAGCACAGATCGTCACGTTCCTGTACCGTATGTATCAGGGCAAGTAAGCAGTACAACACAGATATCAGGCTATAACTGAAAAAACAGGACTCCTTGGAGTCCTGTTTTTTTGAGGCTGTCGAAAAACTGTAGTTTTCGACAGTCTCCGTATTTTTCCGGTCTCATCATTTATTGAGATAGTGCAGACGGCGAAGAAATTCTTCATTATCCGTTTTTTCGCAGATGGCATCGATGCCTGAGGAAATGATCCATACAGCCATGCCGCGCTGAGCACACAGTACGAGCAGATCAATGATCATCTTGTGATGTGTGGACTCCTGTCCGGCGAACGGGAAAAAACAGATAAGCAGGCGCGGATTAAGCAGATACCACCGATAATACGAAAATCGAAGCCGTTCAGGGTAGGACCAGCTGCTCAGTGGCTGCAGCAGCATTTCCTTCGGAAACCAGCGCAAAGCCTCGGATAAAATGCTGGATACAATCTTTTTGCGGATGATATGCTGTCCGGCCTTGGGGATAAGGCTGGTGCACAGATTGTCGAGCGCGGTCATGTTGTCGAACAGCACGCCGCCGGGGCGGTCGGGTCGCTCAATCTGAATGCCGATCTCGCTGCCGATGACGCGGCCGAGATCGCCGGGCTGGTACAGGCGGCCGTTGAGCCGGAAAAAGCCGCTCGTCCAGCCGCGATCGCCCAGAAAGCATTCATGCAGGCGGCGGCCAGTGTTGTAGTTTTCATCACGCAGAAAAGCAATCTCGCCGCGCCTGATATCAAACGTCATCGGCGGCAATGCGGGAAAGTGCAGATCCCGAACAGAAAGCACGGGGGCGCCTTCTGTCATAGCAGTGTGCTCAAAACGTTTAACGCCTCTGCCTCCCTCCCAGCCGAGCAGCTCAAACAGACGAGGGCCATACTCCTCCGGATACAATCTAAAAAATGTATGCCGGTCGCGGATTACATCGATGCGGCTCGCGTATCGGAACATGAATGTTTCATCCATGTCAAACAGGAACACCGCTGTACCGTGGCGAAGCAGCAGCTGCACGCAGTCCATTAGCTTTGCAAGATCCTGGCGACGCAGCGTCTCGGTCAGCCGGTCGAGCACAAGCAGCTTGTAGCCGTTGAACCATGCACGAAAAATTGACAGACGGTAGTAGTCAAGCATGGAAAGGTCGATAAGCCGCGTACTCCATGGCAGATTAAGTCCCATCCGGTGGAGCATGTCAGTCGCTGCGAGTGATGTCAGCCGTTCGGTGCTTGGAAAGCGCTGCCGAAGATGATTCGTACGAACAAGTGCGAGAACAAAATCGCGCATGGTTAGTTCCTTGCTCGCAAAACGAGATTTGTCCACCACAATGGCATTCTGACGAATCCAGCGCTCCAGACCGGTTGCGCCAATGCGTTGTCCGCAGCAGAATGCCCGACCGTCGGTAAACACCGTTTTCCCCTTGAAAATATCGAGATATGCAGTACCGGAGGTAAGGTGTTCATCAACATAAACACCGATACACTCACCGTGTGCGATGGAAACATCAAACTGGTACTGTCCACTCTCGCTGTGAAAATAGCCATGCTCGATGCGAATAAGCTCTTCTTTCATGTCAGTCTCCCTGCATCAGCAGCGGCATCGTGACGCAGCACTCCGTACCGATACCCGTTGCACTGAAAACGCGAAGACCGTAATCTTCGCCGAACATCAGCCGAATACGGCTGTTAACATTGCGCAGCGCGATTCCGCCGCGTTTTTTATCGCCGGAGACTGGGCTGCCATGGACAAATTCCTCGTTGAGCAGCATGACCTGCTCCTCGGGCATGCCGACTCCGTTGTCCTTTACGCGCAGGAACAATGTATTGGCACTGTTTTCAATGGAGATATATACGATGCCATGTCCGATTTTGCCTTCCAGACCATGTACGACAGCGTTTTCTACGAGCGGCTGGAGAATGAGCTTCGGCATTCTCGCCTCAAGCAGATCTTCATTTTCCATTTCAAGCTCCATTTCGAGTTTGTCGCCGAAGCGGCAGCGCTGGATGGTGAAATAGTTTTCCGCATTGTCCAGTTCATCCGAAAATGTGACATATTCCTGTACATTTGATATGGTATAGCGAAAAAACGTAGCTAACGCTTCGGTGGTTTCCGCAATATCCGCACAATCCGCCAGCAGAGCGTCCGAACGGATAGCCTCGAGTGCATTATACAGAAAATGCGGGTTGATCTGGTTTTGCAATGCCAGATATTCGGCCTGCTTCTGCCGCAGGCGAGTGATCTCTTCACCGTGCAGACGATCTACGATTTCCCGGAAGAACGCAAAGATCTCGCGGGAGCGGCTCCAGTCTGCGCCGAGGACGGCATCCACATCGCCGTCTCTGCGGTAGCGGCAGAGTGCCCGGCGCAGTTTCCATTGTGTTGTCAGCCACATAAGCGACACCTACCTGTAAAGCTTTTTGTATTCGGAAGGACTGATGCCTGTCGTTTTCTTGAACAGTCGCGAAAAATATTTCAAATCACGGTAGCCGATCTGATCAGCGACGTCCTGCACAGAGTTTTCATCACTGCATAGCAGCTCCTTGGCCTTGTTCATGCGCAGCTCAGTTAAATAATCCATAAAATTCTGGCCGGTCTCCTTTTTGAACATGGCGGAAAAATATGTTGCATTAAAGCCGACCGCACTGCTTACATCCTCAAGGCGCAGCGCCTCCTGATAGTGCTGCTGAATAAAGCGTTTGGCATCCGTAATCGGACGCGCCTCGCGCAGCATGCGCTCGTTGCGCAGACGATCTATTTCGCCACACATATCATCGTGCAGCAAGCGGAACAGCTCCTGTGCGTTGATGGCCTGCCACAAGCCGTCCATCATGCGCTGATAGAAGCTGTTGTCGGTCTCGCCGTTCCGCTGCATTCCGTAACGCATCGCCGTGAGGATCTCAAGAAACCAGTCCTCCAGCATCTTTCCCCAAAGCGGCTGCCTGGACATAACATCGCGGTAGCTGTCCTCGAGTTCACCGATGTACTGCTCCTTGTTCAGATATTCGGCGGCTTCCTGAAAACGGCGCTTACAGCTGCTGTCCATCGTGTAATACGCGTGAAAATCAGGGATATCAGTCTCCGCATCGCGCCAGACCGGAGTATGACACAGACGATCGATACACAGCCAGAGCGCCTCGCGCATAGAAGCGCCAAGCGCATCGGCAGCGGAGCATCGGCTGCCAAGGCAGATTGTCGCACGGATGCCCCAGAACAGATCGCGCTGCTTTTCTATTTCCTTGCGTATTTTGGTGAAGCATTGCTTGACCTCGACCGGCTGGTACTCCGGCAGATAGACCGCAACAGCGACACCTTCTCTTCGAATGGCTGCGGCAAAGCCGCATTTGAGCTGTCCAAGTTCCTGCCGGACGATTTCAAGTGCGTGCTTCATCATGGCGTGCACGCCATCCGGGTTCTTCCATGCTGATGGAATATCCGGCTTGACAATAGCGGCGAAATAACAGCCGTTGGATGGCAGACCGTATTCCAGATTGAACGACCGCACCGCACTGGAGGTACGGACATCGCCGTGTATCTCGCCTATCAGCGTGTCAATGATACGCTCCTGTTCACGCTCATCGCTTTTCTTCAAACGGTACTCAATCGTAGCCTGCTCGCTGAGCTTGCCCTTAAGTCTGGTGAGGAGATCGGTCATCTCCTGCACCTTGAGCGGCTTTAGCAGATAACCCTCTACACCGTATTTCAGTGCATTCTGCGCATATTCAAACTGGGCATAACCGCTGACAACGATAAAATGCAGTCCCGGCTGCATCTGCTTTGCCTGACGGATGAGATCAATGCCATCAAAGCCCGGCATCCGGATATCGGTTACGAGCAAATGCGGCTGTTTGTCGCGTATCATCTCAAGCGCATGCATACCGTCGCTTGCCATGCCGACAATCTCAAAGCCAAGACTTTCCCAGTCAATCAGCTTGCACATCAGCAGCAGAACCTTTTTTTCATCATCTGCCAGTACGACCCTTAACATACATATTCCCCTTTGAAGGTAATTTTAGGAAAACAGATTTTGCTTGTTGATAGGAAAAGGAAAACGTAACCGTTTTCCCTTTTCTTATTCATAATAACACTGTTTGCAAGGATTTGCAAAGTATTTTCAAGAAATTACTCGTAATCCTTAACGTTGCTGGAGTCGATCCAGGTGTTGTCGGTTACGATCTCGGTGGTATCGAGGGTTTCGCCCTTGAGCAGTTTAACAGCAGCCTCGATGCCGTTTGCAGCCATAGCGCCGCCGTTCTGAGAAACCGTACCGGTGATACGGCCGTCCTGAATAGCTTCGAAGCCGTCCGGCGTGCCGTCAACGCCTGTGATAATGATGCCGGAGTTAGCGCCTGCTGCGTTGCCGGCGCCTACTGCCATGCCGTCGTTCTCACAAACGATTGCGTCCAGATCGTAAGCGGACAGCCAGCTCTCAACGGTAGACTGAGCGCTTGCGGTGTCCCACTGGCAGTCAGCCGGTGCAACGACCTGCTTGATCTCGGGATAGTTCTTCAGAATGTTCTCATAGCCTTCCATGCGCTGCAGACCGCCTGCATCGCCGGACGGGCCGGTCAGGATAGCGATGTTGCCCTTGCCGTTGAGGAGCTTTGCAACCTGCTCCATCTCGGTTTCGCCGGCCTTTACGTTGTTGCCGTAGGAAACAGCGGAGATGCCGTTGTTCTGCCAGTCGGTGCAGGCAGAGATGATGTTGATCATAACAACGCCGGAATCAGCTGCGGACTTTGCAGCATCAGCAAGGCCGTCCGGATCAACAGGCTCGAACAGGATGGCATCATAGCCCTCGGATACGCACTGCTCAATCTGGCTGATCTGGGTAGCAGCGTCCTGATCAGCACTCAGGATGGTCAGGTCAACGCCCAGCTCGTCAGCCTTGGCCTCAGCAGCCTCGGATACGGCAATCTGGAATGCGTTGGTCTGGTGCTGCTGGATGAGGGCGATCTTGTAGGAATCGCTGCCGGAATCAGCACCGGAATCGGTGCCTGCATCAGAACCGGTGGAAGTACCGCCGCAGGCAGCCAGACTCAGAGTCATGGCACCGGTAAGCAGCATAGCGAGAAATCTCTTCTTTGTCATTTTCTTTTTCCTCCTTAGAGACGTTGTGAATATGATGAAGAGGAGAGGGGAGCGCTAGGCACTCCCGCTGCCTCTTTATCAGCAAAAATCAGTTTTTCTTGGTCTTTCCCTTTACGTCGATCAGGACAGCTACCACGATGATAACGCCCTTGACGATCTTCTGCCAGTGGGACGATACGCCCATAATGTCCAGACCGTTTGCAATAACGGTGATGAGCAGACAGCCGATGACAACGCCCCACGGCTTGCCCACGCCGCCGGTCATGGATACGCCGCCGACAACGCACGCCGTGATGGCATCCATCTCGTAGCTCTCAGCTGCGGTCGGCTGGCCGATGGTAACGCGGGAGGTCATCAGGAAGCCGCACAGACCAGCCAGCAGGCCGGCAATGGCGAACGTGGAAATGCGGATGGCAGTGGTGTTGATGCCGGAAACGCGGGCCGCCTGAAGATTGCCGCCGCAGGCATAAACACGCCGTCCGTAAACCGTTTTGGACAGAACGAATGCACAGATGATGATAACGATTACAAGAAAGACGGACAGCATCGGGATGCCTGCGATAGAGGAGGCAGCGACCGCCTTGTATTCCTTGCTGATGCCGGTGATCGGCTTGCCGTTGGAGGTGAGCAGAGCCAGACCGCGAACTGCCGTCATCGAGCCGAGTGTCATAATAAACGGGGGCAAATCGCCAATGGCAACGCCGATGCCGTTTACCATGCCGACTGCCAGACCGGCCAGCATCGCAACAACGAGCGGCACGATCAGCGGCAGGTCGCCCTTGCCGAGCAGCGCGGCCAGAATGCCGGTGAATGCAACGGTGGAGCCGACCGACATATCAAAGCCGCCTGCGATGATGACGAACATCATGCCGAACGCCAGAATGCCGTTGATGGAAGCCTGTTTGAGGATGTTCACGAGGTTGGTCGGTGCGATGAAGCTGGGCTTCAGGCAGGTAAGCACAACGACCAGTGCAATGAAGATCAGGAAAATGAAGTATTCGCTGATCAATCCCTTGATATTTTCTGTTTCATTTCTCTTTTCTCCTTATACTTCAATCGCGGAGGCCAGTGTCATGATACGTTCCTGCGAGAACGCATCGCGCTGTACCTCACCGGAGAGATTACCCTCGCACATTACCATGATGCGGTCGCAGACACCCATCAGCTCGGGAATCTCGGACGAGATCATGATAACGGCTTTGCCCTGCTGTACCAGCTTGCCGAGCAGCAGGTAAATATCGCGCTTGGCGCCGACATCGATGCCGCGGGTCGGCTCATCGAGGATGATGATATCCGGGTCGTTCAGCAGCCACTTGGCGATAACGATCTTCTGCTGGTTGCCGCCGGACAGGTTGCCCGTAATCTGGTCGCCGGAAGGAGTTTTGATGTTCAGCTTTTTGATGTACTCCATGGAAGCGGCGCGTGCCTTGTTCTTGTTGTAAAGGCCGTGGCTGAGCAGCTTTTTGATGGCTACCATGGCGATATTGTCGTTTACCGAGCCGCTGAGGTTCAGACCAGTGACTTTTCGGTCCTCAGTTATGAGGGCCGCTCCCTCCTTGATGATGTCCTTCGGAGAATGGACCTTGACCTGCTTGCCCTTGACGAAGATCTCGCCGGAGGCCAGTTCGTGCATACCGAAGATGCCCTCGACCAGCTCACTGCGGCCCGCGCCTACCAGACCGCCGATGCCGAGGATCTCGCCGCGGCGGACGGAAAGGCTGACGCCCTTTACCTTGTTGTCGGCACGGACGATGTTCTTTGCCTCAAAAACGACATCGCCGATTTCGGCCTCCAGCTTGGGAAATACATCGGTAATCTCGCGGCCGACCATCATTTTGATGAGTTGAGCCTCGTCGAGGTCCTTGGTGTCGCCCGAACCGATGTACTGACCGTCGCGGTAAACGCTGACACGGTCGCAGATGGAGAAGATCTCGTCCATACGGTGCGAAATATAGATAATGGCAACGCCCTTTGTGGTCAGGCTGCGGATATGCTCGAACAGCAGCTCGACCTCGCGGTCGGTGATGGCGGCTGTCGGCTCGTCCATGACGATGACCTTTGCGTTAATGGAAATTGCCTTGATGATTTCGATCAGCTGGCACTGTGCAACGGTTAGGTTGCGCAGCTTTTCTTTCGGAGAAACGTGCAGGCCGCACTCCTTGATGAGCTTTTCAGCCTCTGCGATCTCAGCCTTTGCATCGACCAGACCGTTTTTGCGGATCTCACGGCCGACGAAGATGTTTTCATACACGGACATATCCAGAATCGGATTGAGCTCCTGATGAATCATCGCAACACCGTGATCCATGGCTTCTTTCGGATTGGATACATGGTACGGCTGACCGTTAAAGATGATCTCCCCGCCGTTGTCCTTTGTGTAAATACCCATCAGAATTTTCATCAGAGTGGATTTACCGGCACCATTCTCGCCCATTAAAGCGTGTACCTCGCCGGGCTTAACCTGAAGCTGCACATGATCCAACGCCTTCACGCCGGGGAAGGTCTTACTGATATCTTTCATTTCCAGTACATACTCCATGCTGTTCTTCCCTCCTCATGTGTCATTTTATTGTCATTATTTTATCAAACTGCTGCACATAGGAAAACACACAATCTTCACATATGGGGGGACGATTTTTGGATTTTTCACAAATATAGCATTTTACTTAATTTATACAGAAATATTTTGTGCTATATGCATAAAACACTGTCATCCAAATCTCCGGAAGCAAGCCTTTAGCGAAACGTTTTTCACTTTCGGTACGTTAACTCAAGCCGCTTTCTTGGCTTTCTCATAATATAATTTCTCGGAAATGATATGGTATATAAATGGCAGATGAACGTTTGCGTTGAACCACTGTCTATAGTTTTAATCTATGGACGATGATGGGTTTCTCGTATTTTACAAATGGGTCATCAGCCTCTATACTAATATCATAAAATAAACGAGCCACCGCTCATTGCATAGATCAGAAAGGACAACCCTATGAAAAATCCCGCTCCTTATCGTTACGATATTGTCGGCAGCTTCCTGCGCACAAAGGCTATCCACGAAGCTCGCAGCAAGTTTGAAGCCGGCGAAATTTCCGCTGAAGAACTGACCAAGGTCGAAGATGCCGAGATCACCGGTCTGGTAAAGAAGGAAGAGAATGTCGGTCTGCACGCTGTTACCGACGGCGAGTATCGCCGTTCCTTCTGGCACATGGACTTCCTCTGGGGTCTGACAGGTACGCAGAAGGTCAAGTCCGAGCACTTCTCCGTCGCATTCAAGGGCTTCCAGCCGAAGGCTGAGACCGTAAAGATCGTGGACAAGCTGGATTTTCCGGATGATCATCCGTTCCTCAAGCATTTTGCATTCCTGCAGAGCGTGGCCTCCGACCTCGTACAGCCCAAGCAGTGCATTCCGTCTCCGTCCATGCTGCATTTGATCTGCTGTGTTCGTTCGACCGACTACCAGCCAATCGAGCGCTACAAGGACGAGCAGGTTCTGCTGGACGATCTGGCAGCTGCTTACCAGAAGGCGGTAAAGGCGTTCTACGCTGCCGGCTGCCGTTATTTACAGCTCGATGATACCTCATGGGGCGAATTCTGTTCGGCTGAGAAGCGCAAGGCATATGCAGAGCGCGGTATCGACGTAGATGAGGTCGGCCGCAAGTATGTTTACGTGCTCAACAAGATCCTCGAAGCAAAGCCGGAGGATATGGTTATCACCATGCACATCTGCCGCGGCAACTTCCGCTCGACCTGGTCGTCCACCGGCGGCTATGAGCCGGTAGCGGAAATCCTGTTCGGCCACTGCAACGTGGACGGCTTCTTCCTCGAGTACGACAGCGACCGTGCCGGCGGTTTTGAGCCGCTGCGCTACATCGGCAAGCAGAAGGTCGTTCTGGGTCTGGTAACCTCAAGGATGCCAAGCTGGAGAACAAGGAAGACATTATCGCGCGCATCCGCGAGGCTTCCAAATATGTGCCGCTCGAGCAGCTGGCGCTCAGCCCGCAGTGCGGCTTCGCTTCCACCGAGGAAGGCAATCTTGTGACCGATGCAGATCAGTGGAGCAAGCTGGCGCTCGTCAAGGAGATTGCAGAAGAAGTCTGGGCCGATTAAACAGCAGGACAGTCTAAAAAGCAGGGAACACGGAAAACGGCAGGTCTCACCGCCGGTGTTTGGATAAGAAAAACATTTGCGCAGATAAAATCCCACTTGATGCCAGGTACGGTATCAAGTGGGATTGTCTGTTTTCTGTTTCTGCTCGTTCTAACGGGAATACCAGTGAATGGTTATGATAATAGCGGATTTTCTGCAAAACACAGCGCTCAGCGCGCCGAAAAATGTATGGGTCTAAATTCGCATCTTCGGGTGCCATCGCAGCCCCCATATTTGCCGCATCGGTCACGCCCATTTCGACCATCCGGCCGAACAGAACGTGTGTTACGCGCACATCGCACGGTTCTGCCGTGCCGGGCATGGGCGAGTTCCCGAGCACTGCCGCGCCTGCCGCGGTGGCTGTCCACTGGGCCGTCGGTGTGCGCTGACCGCCGTATGCGAGGATGCTGCCGCAAGCAGGCGGTCTGCCGCGCCGCTCTCGACCAGACAGCCGCCGAGCGCAAGACCCTGTGCCATGGTCGAGCATGCACCGTACTGCCCGAGATAGGGCACATTCGCGTGCATGGACGCTAAAAACGAGCCGATGCACTGGTTGAGCAGGTCGCCTGCAAGGATCAGGTCGAGCGAACGCTCGGGCAGGGTGGCCTTGCGCAGCGCAAGCCGGATGGCGGTCTTTTGCAGCTCGCTCTCCGCCAGCTCCCACGAGCGCTGCCCCATGCGGTCATTCTTCGCCACATAGTCAAACCGCTCACCGAGCGGGCCTTCGCCCTCTTTTTTGCCGACTGCCGCCGCGTGTCCGAGCAGATACGGCCGGTTTTCGAGCGCAAGCGTTCGCTTCCCGATGCGCTTTATCATACCGAACCGCCTCCCGTCAAAAACAGAATGAGACCGTAAATGACGCTTGCCGAAATGCCGTATACCAGCACCGGTCCCGCGATAACAAACAGCTTTGCGCCCAGGCCGAGGATAAGCCCCTCGCTTTTGAACTCCATCGCCGGAGAAACAATGGCGTTTGCAAAGCCGGTGATCGGCACAATCGTGCCTGCTCCCGCATATTTTGCAAGCTTTTCGTACAAATGCAGGCAGGTGAGCAGGGCGCCGAGAAACACCATCATGATGGCGGTCGCGGCGGCTGTGTCCTCGGTATCCAGTCCGCGGGAGAGCCACAGCTGCCGTACTCCCTCGCCGACCGTGCAGATCGCACCGCCAATCAGAAACGCCAGCAGGCAGTCGCGCCACAGCGGCGAATTCGGGCTTTTGCGCTCGAGCAGCTGTTGATAGGTTTGTTTATCCAGTTTCATGCAAGGTTCCCCTTTCTGTACGCGTAGTTTGCCCAGCCGTTCCGGGATTATCCATCTGACCCTGTAAAATAAATGCGAACTGACCATTTTCGACAGACCATATTCGCGGTATGATAAATAAAACATATCAGATCAGGGGGATTTATGATGGAATCCAAGAAAAAAGCGTTTTCGCTGTACGACATCGTGATGATCGGTCTGATGGCGGCAGTGGTATTCGTTGTTACCATGTTCCTGTCCATTCGCATTCCGACGCCGACAGGCACCACCATGATCAAGCTCGCAAACGCGTTCGTGCTGCTGTGCGGCCTGCTGCTCGGACCGGTTCGCGGCGGTCTTGCTGCCGGTATCGGCTCGATGATCTTCGACCTGATGACGCCGGAGTACGCACCGGAGGCGTGGATCACCTTCCTGCGTTTCTTCCTGATGGCATGGCTGTGCGGCGTGATCGCTTACGCCGGTGCCGCTGCCGCAAAGAAGTTTGCGCGCAACCTCGTGGCGTGCCTTGCAGGTGCGGTGTTCTCGTCGCTGCTGTACATGCTCAAGGGTATTATTGAGCTGATGATCGGCGGCAGTGCGCTGGTTCCGGCTTTTGTGGCCAATATTCCGAAGCTGATGACCTCGCCTCCGAATATCGTTATCGCGGTAGTTGTTGCAATGGCGCTTCTGCCGGCGCTGCAGAAGGCGATGCATTCGACCTCGTTCGGCCGCCATATGGCAGAAAAGTAAACAAATCCGTTGAGAAACGCGCCTGTCGAGTATCGGCAGGCGCGTTTCTCATGCTTTGCAGAAAGCCGGATTTCGTGGTATACTGTAATCATCTAAAGAAAAGCACAGCGAGGAGGAAAACAGTATGGCGGATTTTGTATCGCATCATCTATTTGGCAGGCAGGCGCTGACGGTGTTTCCCGCACCGGCGCAGCGGGCAGCAGCGTGCCGTCCGGCGTGCTTTTTCTGGGGCTGTCAGGGACCGGACCCGCTGTTTTACCGGAAAATCCTGCTCGGCAGTCCGCTGCACAAGCTGGGCAACCGCATGCACTCGGAGAAAACGGACGAGCTGTTTGCGGCGCTCTCGCGTGCGGTGCGCGACCTGAGCGGCGACGCGCAGGAGATCGCAGCGGCCTATTTCTACGGCTTCGTGTGCCATTATGCGCTCGACAGTGAGATTCATCCCTACGTTTACTGCCGGCAGGTGCAGTTCTGCACCGAAAATCCGAAGCTGTCCGCGTCGGCGGTGCACAGCCGTATTGAAAGCGACATTGACTATCTGCTCTACGAACGCGCATGCCACCGTCCCATCACCGAATTCGACCCGGAGGAACGCTATCAACTGTCACCGGTCGAGCAGGCGGTGCTGTCGGTTATGCTGCACGCGGTGCTCAAAACCGTGTACGGAGCCGATGTTTCCACGCATGAGCTGCGCCGTTCGTTCGCGGAAATGACTTCATGGGAGAGTTTTCTCTATTCGGAGAGCCGCGCCGTCTATCGCGGAGCGAAAAAGGCGGAAGCCCTGCTCGGTCGGGGCGCCCTGCTCACCGGTCACATGAAGCTCGAGCGTCCGATGTGGGATGCGCTCAATCTGGCTCATCAGCCGTGGCATAACCTGTGGAAACCGGACGAAATCCGCACGGATTCCGTGCCGGAGCTGTTCGGCCTGGCGCGTATTCGTGCCGCCGCTCTTGCCGGACAGTACGCCGCGCAGTTTGACGCAGGCTGGCTGATGCACTATCACTTTGATGAGCCGTTCGACAGCGGCAACCCGAAAAAATGATAATGAAAAATGAAATGTGAGTGCATTTTTCATTTGTCATTGCGATTGCAAGGGAAAAAGACTGTAAAAGACAAAAGGCGCCTGAAAAGGCGCCTTTTGTGAGGCTGTCGAAAAACTATCGTTTTCCGAGCAGCCTCTCGCTCGAAACCACGCTTTCGAGCGAATACTGAAGAAAAACCGCGCCCTACGGGCACATTTTTTCTTCCCTTGTATAAATTCCGAGATACATGCTCCCGGAATTTATGAATTTGCTTCGCAAATTCTATTTTATGCGTGCTGCCGCACGAAGCGTAAAAATTAAAATAATACTTCTTTGACAGACTGACAAAAGGCGCCTGAAAAGGCGCCTTTTGTGTTAGACACCGCTACTTTTCCGTTAGTCACGGCTATTTTTGACCTGATTTCTTTGCAATACGGCAATGCCTGTGGTAAAATTGTAGGAAATCCGAAAGGAGGTGCAGCAACCGTGCAGTACGTGCTGTACTATTTTATTGCAGTCAGCGTCATCGGCGCGATTGTCTGTATTTACGATAAGCTCGCCGCGGCTCGCGGCTGGAGGCGTGTGCCCGAGCGCACGCTGTTTTTCTGGGCGCTGATCGGCGGCGGGCCGGGCGTGTACGCCACCATGCTCATCATCCGTCACAAGACGCTGCACCATATTTTCATGCTCGGCATACCGGCAATTATGATTCTGCAGGGAGCAATTATTGTTGGTATTTATAACATTCTGTATATGAAGGGACTTCTATGACAAACGCACTTATCCATATTTTCATCCGCGATGCGGAAAACACCGGCGATTCGCGGGTGCGTGAAAAATTCGGCGTGTTGTCCGGTGCGGTCGGACTGGCATGCAACCTGTTCCTGTTTGCGCTCAAGCTGATCATTGGTCTGCTTACAGGGTCGATTTCCATCGCGGCGGACGCATTCAACAACCTGTCGGACGGTCTGTCCTGCTTGATTTCCATTGTCGGCTTCAAGGTTTCCGGCAAGGAGCCGGATGCGAAGCATCCGTTCGGCTACGGACGCACCGAGTACATCGCGGGACTGATCGTCTCGTTCATCATCATTCTGGTCGGCTTCGAGTTCTTCAAAACCTCGCTCGACCGCATTCTGCATCCGGCTGCCGTAGCGTTCTCGGCGGTGCTGATGGGGATTCTTGCCGTATCCATGCTGGTTAAGCTGTGGATGGGCGCGTTCAACGTCAATATCGGCCGCAGAATCGACTCTCCGGTGCTGATGGCGGCCGGTCAGGACAGCCGTAATGATGTTATTACCACGGCTGTTGTCGTACTCGGCATGGTAGCCGG